>Ga0116171_10005708_pt1 | contig 10893 bp, 12 predicted proteins | sample AD_JPNHW2_MetaG_FD_89798 | JGI IMG/M metagenome (GOLD analysis project Ga0116171, IMG submission 89798) | Active sludge microbial communities of municipal wastewater-treating anaerobic digesters from Japan - AD_JPNHW2_MetaG | ecosystem: Engineered > Bioreactor > Anaerobic > Digestate | place...
ACTCAGCTCTGTCACGACATGCATTTTTTCAATATTAGTATTGCTTTTTGTATAATTTTGCACTAATTTTATAGAAACATATAGAGCCATGCTGATATACAGATTCAAGGTTATCAACGATGAAGTTGATGATTTTTACAGAGAGATAGAAATAAAACCCGGCAACACCTTTCAGGATTTCCATGACCTTATGGTTGAATGCATTAAACTGACACCCGGCGAAATGGCGTCCTTTTATATTTGCGACAGCAGATGGAACAAACTGCAGGAAATCGCGCTCTGCGACTTCTCGGAAGAACAGGATGCCGGCGAAGAATCAGCTAACGTGGTAAAAAACATGAAAATAATGGCGGATGTAACGCTGAAACAAAGCATCAACGATCCCAACCAACGCATGATCTATGTTTATGATTTTCTGAAAATGCATACCTTCTATATCGAATTGTCGAAAATTATGGAAGGCGACCAGAAACATACTTACCCCCGTTGCACTAAATCCATCAGCGACATTGTAAGATTAAAAAAAATACCGCCCAAAGCTGTTGATATCGAAAAAGAAGAAGAGATAATTGACGAAGATACCGACAATTTCTTTGATGATGATGATCTCCCTGCCGATGATGGCAGTATCGACCTCAACGATGGTTTCGATGATTCAAAATACCTTTAAATAATAGATGGGTATCCCACAGCCTTTTTCCGGCCAGAAACATCTGATCATCATACTGGGGCCGACCGCCGTAGGTAAGACTTCGCTCGCGATCGCCCTGGCACAACACTACCATACAGAAATAATCTCTGCCGATTCGCGGCAGTTTTATCGCGAAATGAATATTGGCACAGCCAAGCCCTCACCCGACGAACTGGAACAGGTAACACATCACCTAATAGGCATGCTCTCCATTTCGGACTACTACAATGTTTTCCGCTTTGAAACTGAGGCGATGAGGCTTCTGGGGAATCTTTTTACCGCACACAATATCGTGTTCATGGCTGGCGGCTCCGGCCTGTACATCGACACCATTTGCCACGGCATTGACCACATTCCCGACCCGGATGCAGATTTGCGCAACGACCTCAATAATATCATGCTACACCAAGGCATACAGCCCTTACGCGACCGGCTCAAACTGCTTGATTACGAGGCATACCAAAATATTGACCTTGCCAATCCCAAGCGAATAATCAGGGCTTTGGAAGTATGCTTAACTACAGGAAGAACCTACTCTTCATTTTTAAATAATGTAAGCACCCAACGCCCTTTCAATATCATAAAGATCGGGCTGGTACGCGAACGCAAAGAATTATACGACAGGATCAACCGGCGTGTGGATGAGATGATAGCCAACGGCCTGGCCGAAGAAGCCCGGAGCCTTTACCAATACCGGGATTACAACAGCCTGCAGACAGTGGGATACAGAGAACTCTTTGAATATTTTAACGGCAGCTTTTCGCTGGAAACGGCCATTGAGAAAATCAAAACCAACACCCGCAGATACGCGAAAAAACAAATGACCTGGTTTGCCCGCGATAAAGATATTCATTGGTTTTCACCCGAAGATTATGAAAATATCTTATCATTTATTGCTGAGCAGATTGGCTGCTAAATAAAAATTACTCTTTTTGCTTCCTGAATGCCTGCCGTCCCCCCCGTCACACTGAGCATCCGCCAAGTGGCGGATTGTCGAAGTGGGACTCTGACCGACTGAGACAATTATCTTTTTATTCATAACCGCCCACCGGAACATAAGTGAAGGCGGGTAATGAATCTTTTTATTATCACGGAATCAATTAAATTCATCCAGCACATCAAAAAAGATTTGACCCTGATCAGCGTCATCATGGCAGATAATTTCGTATTTTTGTACCCGATTTCAAAAAGTTCAAACAATATACCACTGATACCTTTTTTAAAAAAGCTCAAAACATCCAAATTGACACGATGAAACGCACTATTCTAAGCATATTATTGACATTCACTTTGTTATCTTTCGCCGAAGCACAACATTGTCCACGAAATTTAATCGACTGCAAAGGCGCCTGCGGCTGGTTCACCGATTCTGACCACGACGGCTATTGCGACCTTACCTCTTTCAGCGACGCTATTGTAAAAAAAAGTATGCACAAAAAAGATTCTATCGCCAACACCCTGAATCAAAAGAACCAGGCTGTTAACGACAGCATACAGCAGGCACAACACAAAACAGGCAATTCCCATGCTGAGAAGCAGAAAAATACAGGAAGCGAAAAAATATCAAAACCAACCCCCGAACACAACTGCCCTTTTGCTAACACTCCTGAATGCGAAAAAAATCAGCTTTCGCAAATCAGTCCTAACAAAACTGAAATCCAGGCACAGAATGAGAATAATGGAGGAAACAAGGATTTTAATGTAAAAAAATACGACATCTTCCTGATCTTCGGATTAAGCATATTGTGTTACCTGCTCTCCTGGTTACTCTCTAAAAGAAATGTTTTGAAAAAAAGCACCCACAAAAAAATCTGGAACACAATTTTATTATTAGCCTTCCTGAATACCGGCCTCACCGGACTGTTCCTGGTGATACAGATTAATTACCTTGTATTATTCGGCTGGTTTTCAAAACTTCTTTTCTGGCACGTTGAATTTGGCATCAGCATGGCCGCCATATCTATCGTTCATATTCTCTGGCACTGGAAATATTTCTGGCACCTGTTGGTAAAACGCAAAGGAAACACTGACTGCCGAGAAGCCTGACGAGCAGCTTGTACCGGGGATTATAAGAAAGTTCTCAGGTCGTTGATCTGCGAAATTTCAAAGGTAAAACTTTCGTCGTGTCTAATGTTTTCAAAGTTACAAAACACCTGATCAATACCGGCACGGCGCGAACCTGCCAGGTCCACTTCCATATCATCGCCTATCATCAGGCAATCCTTGGCCGCGGCATTTATTTCTTTCAGAGTGTATTCAAAAAACATCCGGTCGGGTTTCTTACAACCGGCTTTTTCGGAAGTAATCACCCTGTCAAAATATTTCTCCAGTCCCGCATAATGTATTTTTCGGTACTGTACCTCTTCAAAACCATTGGTTACAATATGAAGCGTATACCTGCCGCCAAGATAATCCAGCGTTTCATAGGTACCGGGGAACACTTTGTTTTTGGCAGGCAACACCTGCAGATATTTCTCAGAAAAGTCTTTCGACAGGGCTAAATCATCAATCCCATATAACAAAAACGCCTTATAAAAACGCATATATATCAGGTCGGACTTGCTAATTCCGTTTTGGCGGTAGCATTCCCACAATTCCAGATTGATCTTTTCATAGTCCCGGAAAAAAGTCATGAAATCGCTGATGCCCAGACGTTTCAGACTAAAATCATCGTACAACTCCCGGAGGGTATCTTCGGAATTTATGGCAAAATCCCATATGGTTTTATCCAGATCAAACAGTAAATGGCTGTATTTTTTCATAAGTGAACGGCAAAAATAATCATTGTTTGTTAAAAAGAATGTGAGAAAAAAAATCTCCGAAAATATTAAGAACGTTCATTTTCGCTATGTTTGCAAAATAATATTATTAAAACCTAATTTTATGATGATTAAAGGCGCATATACATTATTGATCACCCCGTTCAGGGCAGATCTCACACTGGATGAAGAAGGTTTAAGAGTACTTGTTCAGCGGCAGGTAGCTTCGGGCATACAAGGTATCGCCCCCCTGGGTGTAACCGGGGAAAACACCCTGATGACCAACGAAGAAGTATATCGTGTGGTAGAAATTGTTGCACAGGAGGCCAAAGGAAAAGCCGTGATAGCTCCTGACATTTGCAGTACCAGTTTATGGGAAGCAAAAGAACGTCTGCAACGTTTTGTTGACCTTGGCGCTGATTATATCTGTGTTTTCACGCCCTATTTCGTGTTGCCCAAACAGGACGGCCTTATAGAATTCTATACCAAACTGGCTGATTTCTCGCCTGTTCCCATACTGCTCCACAATGCACCGGAAAGAACCGGTGTGGACCTGCTGCCCGAAACCACGGGCTTGCTGGCCAAGCACCCGAACATCATCGGCATCAAGGATGGCAACAAAAAACTCGACCATCTGGCCAAGATTCTGTACCTCACCCGGCAGGAAGATTTCTGTGTGTTTACCGGGAAAGACACCACGGCCTATCCGTTGATTTCTTTTGGCGGAGCAGGAACATTTACCGTAGCGGGCAATGTGATTCCCGAAGTAATGAAAAAGTTGACCGAAAATGCCCTGGCAGGAAATATGAAAGAAGCCGCAGAACTGCACAACAGCTATTACGAACTGTTTGAAGCTTTCCGTTACGAATCCAACCCGATGGCCGCCAAAATGGCGCTCAATATGATGGGACTTCCTGCCGGAGGACACCGTTGTCCGCTTACCCCCCTGAGCGAAGAAAAAACGGCCAAACTCAAAATGTTTATGCAAAAAAAAGGCTTGCTATGAAAAAAATACGATTGAGAGGGCCGGCAACCACAGCTAACGTAGGACCGGGCTATGATATCTTCGCCATGGCTTTGAAAGAGCCCCACGATGAAATAGCGCTCGAACTTACTGATGACCAACAGATTTCTATTACCGTAGAAAATAACCCACAGCAGATAATCCCCTTAGACCCCCAAAAAAACACTGCCGGGCTGGCCATCCTCGAAATCAAAAAAAGATACCATCTTGATTTTGGTGTAAAAGTTACCATATCAAAACTTATGACCTCGGGCGGCGGCCTGGGCACCACAGGGGCATCTTCGGCGGCCGCCGTGTACGGGCTTAACAAACTGCTGAACCTGAATTTGTCCGCTAACGAGATGGTGGACATTGCCCGCTTTGGCGAGGTGGCTTCCGGAGGTTCGCCGCATGCAGACAACGTGGCCGCGGCGCTGCTTGGTGGCTTTGTTCTGGTAAAAAATTACAATCCCCTCGAAGTGGTAAAACTTGAAATGCCTGAATTTCCTGTGGTGCTGGCCGTGATACAAAAAAAACAAGGAACCACGCGGGGTTTAATCACTTATGAAATCGGTCAGGAGAAGCTTAAAGACCAGATGGCACATTGTTGCAGCGTTATCCACAGCATCATGGCCAAAGACCTTAAAGAATTCGGCAAAGCCATATCCGTGGATCATATTGCTGAACCCGTCAGGGCAGCTACTATCATGAATTATTTTGAGACCAAAGAAGCCGTCCTCAGAGCCGGAGCCTATGGCACCAATGTCAGCGGCGGAGGTTCCTCGGTATTTGCCGTATGCGAAGCCTCCCTGCAGGATGAAATTGCAGGGATAATGGAAAAAGGCCTGGGACAAAATCCCAATTTCGACAGGGTGATAAAAACTACCACCAGTAATGCCGGTGTTACCATCATAGGATGACCATTGATTTTACTGGCAAAACGGTGTTGGTTACGGGCGCCTCGCGAGGCATAGGCAGGGCTACTGCGGTTTTGTTTGCCGGATGCGGGGCCAATGTAATCATTCATTATAAGGACTTTGGGGGCGGCGCACTGAAAACGCTATCGCTCATGGCCGAAGGCAAACACTTTTTGATGAAAGCCGACCTTACTGATCCCACTCAGGTTGAAAATCTCGTTACCAAATCCGTCAGAAAAGCTGGAAAAATTGACATCCTTGTCAACAATGCCGGGATTTACAAAGAGTGCAACCTCAGGGAATGTTCTTTTACCGAATGGCAAAAAAACCTCGACGATACTTTCCGCACCAACATTTATGCACCGGCCTATCTTTCGTATTTTATCGCCAGGCACATGGCGGCTCACGGCGGTGGCAAGATAATCAATGTGTCCTCGCGCGGGGCTTTCAGGGGCGAACCCATGGCTCCTGCATACGGCGCCAGCAAGGCCGCACTCAATCAGTTCAGCCAGTCGCTGGCTTGCCTGATGGCGCCGGACAATGTGTTTGTGTATGTGGTGGCGCCGGGTTTTGTGGAAACAGAAATGTCGAAAAACGCCCTGGAAGGAAAAGGAGGCGCAGAAATAAAAAAACAAAGCCCCCTGAACCGTGTCGCCAAACCCGAAGAAGTGGCCAACGCCATAGTATTGCTCGCTTCAGACCATACCGAGTTTTTAACAGGCTGCATTGTAGATATTAACGGCGCCTCCTACCTCAGAAGCTAAAAAATGGCGTTGTACCCAAAGTGTATTTTCGACTGTTTGAAGGCAATAGCTTGCCCAAATTGGCTTCCCAGCGCATAATACATGGAGAACATACCGATTTTGGTATCGAAAGAAACCCCGGCGCCAAAACCATAAGGTATATCATGTACAAACGCATTGCGGGTGTTTTTCTCATAATAGGCGCCATTGGCAAAAAGCGCCAAAAATGAATTCCGCTCGAACAAAAAACGAAATTCCGCAGCAAGGATATTAAAATATGAAGCACGTATGGATTCCTCATCAAAACCACGTAACGAATTAAGTCCGCCCAGTTTATAAAGCTCATTTTCGAAAACAGAATTGTTGATAAGATATCCGTTTTCAGAAGAAAATAATAAAGTCATTTTTCTGAATAACGGAACAAACAAGCGGCCATTGACAATAAAGCGGTACTGCGATGATTTTAGTTTGATGCTGTCGTATAAAGCGCTGTTTACCGAAGAGTTCTCCCTGATTTTTTTCTGCCCTCCGGCAAACGAAAAATGCACCAGATAGCCTTTTCGGGGATTACTGCGGTAGTCGTAAGTTTCCTTTGTAAATTCCAGGCCGAAGAGGTTGGCCGAAACATCGGCGTAATCGGGCAGCACCGTAGCTGTTTCCATGCCGGCCACATTCAAAAGATCCGACTTATAAATATCTGCAAAAACCTTTATGAAATTATTGCCCGAAAAATAATACTGCAAGCCGATATTGTGAGTTAAGGTAAGGTAACTGGTATCCTGTTTATAGAGCAAAAATTTGTAGTTGATGCCGAATGGTGTTGAAAACAGGTAGGGATAAGCCAGGGTAAGTTTCAGGTCCTGAGTACCTTTGGAAATACTGCGCCAGTTAAGATCGATAAGTTCTCCCCTGCCAAACGAATTCAGCAACGATAGTTTCAACTCACCGTTTATCATCAGCTTGCCTGTAGTCTGACTGCTGGGCAACACGCCAAGGATGCCATAAAAGGTGCTGGCTTTCTTCTTGTCGGGATAAACATAAATCTTTGCTTTGTCTTCGGTAAATAGTATTTCCATGGGTTTGTTCACGTTCACATAAGACAGTTCCCTCAACTTCTGATCTACCTTCCGTATGAGCGATTCGTTGTAGAGACTTCCAGGCTTAACCGACAGGTAGCTATGCAGGTATCCTTTGGCCATTTTCGCGCTGCCCTTAACAATCACGCTATCGATAACAACTTTGTTGTTTCGCTGAAAGTTGATCGCGGCATCAATGGTGCCATCAGTAACCAAAATGCTGTCCAATTTAAATTCTGCAAAAGGATAGCCGTTATTCTCGGCATATTCCAGCAATTTTTCCGAAATCTTTATCACCGACTCATACCTGAAAGGTTTCCCTGCAAAATACTGCTCCTTAAAATTGACCTCATCCCGCAGGTTTTTATCCAGATTTCCCTGACGCAGTGTGAGATAAGAATATTTTTTACCAAGAGTAACATACGCGGTAAGCCTGGTAGAATCAGAAGCCATACTATCGATGTTTGCCTCCAGAAAGCCCTGCATAAAAAGGGATGCAATCAGGTCTTTAACTGCGTCGACAGCATCCTCTTTCGTAACAAACGACTTGCCGGTATGCGATTTCTTCAGCACTTTTTCAGCACTGTCGGAAGAGACAATAGTCAAAGCATATTTCTTTTGCGCCTGCAACACACAATTACCTCCCAAAGCAGAAAAAAGGAGCAGCAAGAAGACATATCGCAAAAAGGCGTTCGTCATGATAGTTCAAAACTCAAATTTACGAAAATTATTCTATAGCCCAATCGATCTCTTTCTTGCCTTCGTTACGTAATATCTCGTTGGTTTTGGAAAAATGACGGCATCCAAAAAAGCCATTGTATGCCGATAAGGGCGACGGATGAGCGGCTTTCAGAATATGGTGTTTGCTGCTATCTATGAGCGTTTCCTTGCCTTGGGCAAACTTTCCCCACAAAAGAAAAACCAGTCCTTGTTTCTGGTCGGAGAGTATCCTGATGACGGCATCGGTAAAAGTGTGCCATCCAAGGTTTTGATGAGAATTGGCGGCATTGGCCCTGACGGTGAGTGAGGCATTTAACAGCAACACGCCCTGATCGGCCCATTTCTCAAGGTTCCCGGCCCTGGGCACGGGCATCCCCAAATCAGCGTTCAGTTCTTTAAAGATATTTTCAAGCGAAGGCGGCTTAGCGATTCCATTAGAAACAGAAAAGCACAACCCATTGGCTTGTCCCTCGCCATGATATGGGTCCTGGCCGATAATCACCACTTTCACCGCATCAAAAGGCGTATGATCAAAAGCCGAAAAAATAAGCGAACCGGGAGGATATATGACATAACGTTTTTTTTCCTCCTTCAACTGTTCTCTCAGTTGCATAAAATACTCAGCATTAAACTCTTTCATCAGTCGTGATTTCCAGCTTTCTTCAATTTTGGGGTTTATTGTTGCCATCAGAAATTTTTTTCAGTAAAAATAACGTTATTAAAGAATAAAATAATATTGTTCAACATAAAATTGTTAATAAGTCGGAAAATGGATTTCGTTATGATGGAAAAAATGCGTATTTTTGCTAAAAAATTAAAGCACTTATAATCAATGAAAAAAATAATTGCAGTATGTATCCTGATAGTAACAATTGCTATTGTTCTTTGCTCTTGCAGAACCCAGGTACACTGCGATGCATATAAATCACACAGATATCATTCAAAATACTGATTAAAATGAAAAAAACACTGTCCGTCATTCTTTTATTGGTAGCCGTAGCAATGATAATTTCATCATGTGCCACCAGAGAACTCTGTCCTGCCTACAGTAAAGAAATAAAAAAACCATCTACTGAAAAAAGAGTGTAATACAGCTTCAGCATTTCCGGCATTTTTATAAGCGCTTCTTATTCAAAACAATTTGATTGTATGACTTTTTCCCGGAAGATATTGCTTTTATCCTTTCTGATTTTATCCGGGCCAGTAATATTTGCACAATCCGAATCCAATATTGATAATAAAATACTTTACCGCAAGGAACGCTCCGGTTTTATCATGGTGCATTCCGGAGGATTTGGACTAGGGTACCGTTCGGGCAAGCACAAAACTTATTTTCGCAAATTTATGTGGGAAGTGGAAGGCCTAAACCTTAAACATCCCAAAGAACAAAAAACACAATCTTACTACGAAAACTCCAAGAATTTTATTTACGGTAAGCTAAATAGTTTTTTTGCTATCCGAGGTGGTGTTGGACAGCAGCACATTTTGAACGGCAAGCCATACTGGGGAGGAATCGAAGTCAGGCTATTTTATTTTGGCGGTCTGTCTCTCGGGCTTGCCAAACCCATTTACCTGAACATTGTTAAATTTGACGAGATTACCGGCCAATCGTACCTTTCCGTAGAACGCTTTGATCCCGCAATACACAGTGTATATGATATTTATGGTAAAGCATCTTTTTTCAAAGGATTTAACAAAATCGGAGTCTATCCGGGTATTTATGCCAAAGTTGGATTAAGCTTTGAATATGGCTCTGAAGATACTTTTTTAAAAGCACTCGAATGTGGTGTTTTTGCGGATTGTTTTTATAAAAATGTGCCGATAATGGCCTATCAGAAAAACCAGTTTTTATTCGCAAATGTTTATCTGAGCCTGCATTTTGGTGTGCGAAAAAATTAATTACTCTATGGAAATAAAACCTGCTAAGCCCGACAGAAAACCAGACTGGCTCAGAATCAAACTGCCAGGAGTCAACGATTATTCCTACATAAAAGACTATTTGGCTGAGTTTCATCTTCATACGATCTGCGAAAGCGGAAAATGCCCAAACAGAGCCGAATGCTGGGAACAAAAAACAGCCACTTTTATGATTCTGGGTAATAATTGCACCAGGGCATGCCGTTTTTGTGCCGTAAGCAAATCCAAACCCCTTGTCCCCGACCGTGAAGAGCCTGAAAAACTGGCAGAAGCCATAAAAAAGATAGGACTAAAACATTGTGTGATAACTTCAGTTACCCGCGACGACCTGTCTGATGGCGGTGCCAGCATCTGGCATGATGCCATTACGACCATAAAACAAAAAAATCCCGGCATTACCATCGAAGCCCTGATTCCCGATTTCAACGGCAACCACCGAGACCTGGACTTGCTGATAAAATCACAACCGGATATCATTTCGCACAACCTGGAAACCGTCCGAAGACTCACGCCGGAGATTCGTATCAAAGCCCAATATACCCTCAGCCTCGAGGTGCTGCAATACCTTGCCGCCAAGGGAATTACCACAAAATCAGGCATTATGCTCGGACTGGGAGAAACACAGGAGGAGATTTACCAAACAATGGAAGACTTGTTAAATGTGCAATGCAGAATCGTCACCATAGGACAATATCTTCAACCATCTAAAAAGAATTATCCCGTAAAGAAATACTATACTCCCACCGAATTTGAACTTTTGAAGGAAAAAGCTTTGGAAAAAGGGTTTAAATTCGCTGAATCCGGCCCACTGGTCCGATCATCATATCATGCAAGTAAACATATCAAAACCGATAACTGATAAAAACTATCCGAATTCTGATTTCATGTTGAAATTTCCAATACTTATCCTTAATTTTGATAATCATAATATTAATTTTATGTAGCGTAAGTTCAATTAGTAAACGCAACTTTTAACAGCGAAAAAGAGCAATTAAAAGTAAAACTTTTATCAGGAAAGCACAGAGAAATTTCTTTCTCCGTACCTTCGCTGAAAGGATAAAAGTTTC
>Ga0116171_10005713_pt1 | contig 10887 bp, 7 predicted proteins | sample AD_JPNHW2_MetaG_FD_89798 | JGI IMG/M metagenome (GOLD analysis project Ga0116171, IMG submission 89798) | Active sludge microbial communities of municipal wastewater-treating anaerobic digesters from Japan - AD_JPNHW2_MetaG | ecosystem: Engineered > Bioreactor > Anaerobic > Digestate | place...
CGCTCTTAAAAATGTAAGCCTTGAAGTAAAACAGGGTGATGTTTTTTTTATAATCGGATCTTCCGGAAGCGGAAAAAGTACACTTCTCAGATGTATCAACAGGCTTGAAAACGTTACAAGCGGAGACATCTGGATTGATGAGAATCTTGTTACAGGACCTAAAGCTAATATACGATTGATAAGAGAGGAAACAGGAATGGTTTTCCAGTCTTTCAACCTCTTCCCTCATCTGACCGTTATTGAAAATATCACTCTTGCACCTCGCATTGTAAAAAAAACTGATCCTGAAGAGGCCGATCAGAATGCACGTGCTCTCTTAAAGAGAGTAGGCCTATCCGATAAAGAGAAAGCTTACCCTGAGCAACTTTCCGGCGGACAGCAGCAGCGGGTGGCTATTGCCAGAGCTCTCGCCATGAACCCGAAAGTTATGCTCTTTGATGAACCGACATCAGCCCTCGATCCCGAGATGACAAAAGAAGTTCTTGATGTAATGCTCGACCTCGCACGTGAAGGAATGACCATGGTCGTTGTTTCACATGAAATGGGTTTCGCGAAAGCAGCCGCTACTAAAGTAATTTATATGGATGAAGCTGAAGTGATTGAGATGGGAACACCCGATCAAATTTTTAATCACCCTAAAAAAGCAAGAACTCAGCGCTTTTTAAAGAATGTGCTTAGAGCTTAAAAAATAAAATAACATCTAATTAATTTAAAACCGGCCATATCCGCCGGTTTTTTTATCCATATTCCATATAATAATGAGATCAAAATAGCTTTTTTAAACATAGTTTTTGTGTTATCGGAATAATAAAAAAGAATTATATTTGATATTACAAACACCTATGTGAGAATAGACAAAAATTTTAGGAGCTTTTTATGAAAATTGAATTCGTCGGCGGAGCGAGAACAGTAACAGGTTCTTCATATATTATAAAAGATGACGATTTCACAATAATGATAGATTGCGGGATGTTCCAGGGGAAGCATGAACTTGTGCAGCGGAATCAGCTTCATCTCATATATGCCCCTCAAAAAATTGACTGTATGCTGCTGACTCATGCTCATATAGATCACAGCGGATTGATTCCTAAGCTCGTAAAAGAAGGATTTTTCGGTAATATATACGCCACCAAAGCTACCACAGACTTATGTTCTATTATGCTTCCCGACAGTGCCCACATTCAGGAAATGGATACTAAATGGACAAATAAGCGGAATAAAAAACTTGGCCGCCCGGAAGTTGAACCTCTCTATACCCCTGAGGATGCTGAAAATTCCTTAAGTCACTTTGTCCCGGTAAATTACGGCGAAATAGTTCAGATTCATCCGAGAGTCGAAGTCAGATTCCGGGATGCCGGACACATTCTCGGGTCTTCATTTATTGAAATGTGGATTGATGAAAAAGGTAAAAAAACAAAAATCGTATTTTCAGGAGACATTGGAACCAGGGATCAGACTATAATCAAAAATCCTGAACCGCTTGAAGATGCAGACATTATCCTGATTGAATCAACTTATGGAGATAGACTTCATAAAAACAGGGAAGATACATATGAAGAATTTAAATCTATTCTTTTAAACTCATTGAATAAAAACGGTAATATAATAATACCCTCCTTTGCCATCGGACGTACTCAGGAGATAATTTACACTCTTAATAAACTTTTTAAAAACGGGGAACTCCCGAAAATTCCGGTCTTTATAGATTCTCCTCTGGCAATTTCTGCAACAGAAATATTTCGTGAGAACAAACAGTGTTTTGATGATGAGATGAATAAAATTCTTATGTCCGGAGATAATCCCCTCGATTTTCCGAATTTAAAATTTACAAAAACAACCGAGGAGTCAAAACTCCTCACCGAGGCAAAGGGAGTAATAATCATCTCTGCAAGCGGTATGTGTACAGCCGGAAGAATTCAATATCACCTTCAGAATAACCTCTACAAAAGTGAATCCAGTATTATTTTTGTCGGTTATCAGGCTGAAGGCACCTTGGGAAGAAGAATTGTTGACGGGGCAAAACAGGTAAAAATATACGGAGAGGATATCGCCGTAAATGCTCAGATTCATACACTTGGAGGCTTCTCTGCTCACGCTGATAAAGACGCATTGCTTAAATGGCTCAGTACCAATAAAAATCCGAAAGCTAAAATATTTGTTGTTCATGGTGAAGAGGAGTCCGCTGAATTTTTTGGAAAAGTTATAAGCAGCGAATTAGGTCTGTCAGCTTATGTACCGGGATGGGGAGAAATTGTTGACCTTGAAACAATGCATTCTGAATTTGCTTCATATGGAACAGCTACTGAAGAGAGATTCTCACCTGTTGACAGCCAAATAGAAGCTCTGACAAACTCTTTGAAAATATTAACTGAAAAATATAATAAGGCGAAAACAGAAAACAGGCTGGAATCGATCAAAAGGCTGCAGGATGATATTAATGACGCAAAAGAGATGCTTTCAATGATAATAGACGAGCTTTAATAAATTACTCCCGTCAGCTGGTGGAGGGCGGGAGTATTTTATTTAATTGATAAATTTTTATAATTAAGCTGATGACAGATTGCTATAGCAAGGGCATCGGCTGCATCATCCGGACCATCAATACTTTCAAGCTTCAGTAATTTTTTCATCATGAAGTATATCTGATCTTTAGCCGCTTTCCCATACCCAGTGACAGAATACTTTATCTCTGTTGGAGAATACTCCGTATAAGTAATCCCCTTAAGTTTTAATGTCAGAATAATTACTCCGATGGCTTTTGCAACTGAGATGGCTGTTTTTGTATTGTTCTGAAAAAAAATTTTTTCTACAGCAGCGCAATGAGGATTATATTCTTCAATAATATTATTAAGGCTCCTGTGTATGTGCAGGAGCCTTTCATCAAAATCATCTTTAGGTGAAGTTTTTATCACCCCGTAATTCTCTACTTTAAAACCATCATCAAGAATGGACCACCCGACTATATCATAGCCGGGATCAATCCCTAATATTCTCAAATTACTCCCCAAGCTTGGCCATTATCTCATCGGAAATATCATAATTTGAATATACTTCCTGTGCGTCATCCTGATCTTCGAGCAATTCCATAATACGCAGACACTGTCCTGCCTTTTTTTCATCAAGGGCTACTGTTGTCTTGGGAACATAGGTAAGCTGATTCTCAATAAGATTATAATCTTTTTTGGATAGAAAATCTGAAACCTGTACGTATCCTTCCGGAGAAGTAGTTATTTCAATATTACCCTCTTCACTTTTAACATCTTCAACATCAAAATCAAGAAGCATTTCAATAACTTCATCTTCCGTTACTTTACCGGCTTCAATAACTATGACACCTTTTCTATCAAATAAATAATTAACAGATCCGGTTTCACCCAAGTTACCGCCGTTTTTACCGAAAATTGATCTTATTTCAGGAGTTGTACGGTTTTTATTATCCGTTATACAGTCAACCATAATGGCAACTCCGCCTGGACCGTAACCTTCATATCGTATCTCTTCATAGACTACACCTTCAACATTACCGACCCCTTTCTTGATAGCTCTGTCAATATTGTCATTGGGCATATTATTAGCCTTGGCTTTTAACACTGCAGTACGAAGTCTAGGATTGGAATCAAGATCCTCTCCTCCTGCCCTTGCAGCAACAGTAATCTCTCTTATAAATTTTGTAAAAAGAGCACCTCTTTTTGCATCTGTAACGCCTTTCTTTCTCTTAATTGTAGACCATTTACTATGTCCTGACATAAAAACCTCTTACATAAAACTTTTCATATTATACTGAAAGTAAATTTTCCCGCTGTTTATTCAGCTTCTCTTCCGCCGAATATGGATAAGGAACATATCAATTCCGGAAATCAGATTTTTCCAATATGGTTTGCAATATACTAATAACCCCTTTTTATTTTCAACTGTAATTTTACAATCATTTCTCTTGCATTGTTAGAGTTATAGTCATACTTAACAGCTTCTCTGTAGTATTTAATTGCTTCATCATATTTTTCTATTTTTTCATTTGAAACAGCGATAAACCATCTTACTCTTCCGGGCTGAAGTTTATTAAATTCTAATTGAAGAGCTTCTATCTCCTTATCAAGTTTATTCCTTTCATCAAGCAGAATTTCATAATCTTCATACTTTTCAAATTCTTTGCTATTAATTAATGCCGATTTCAACTCATTAATATTTACGCTTTTCGCTTTCTTTTCATCATTTTTAGCTGCAATCTTTTCGAGAACCTTTGCCTGAAAATTAATACATTCATAATAAAAAGAGAGCGCTTTTTCAAATTTTAAATTATTATACGACATATCTCCCAGATATTCGTATGATTTTGATCTTCTGTATAAATCCTCATCTTTTAAAATTTTGAGAGCTCTCTGCAGCGATGATTCAGCTAAAACATAATTCCCCGTTCTGGAATATGAAATATAACCCAGTGCAAATAAAATTTCAGCATCATCAGGCTTCAGCCTTAAATACTCATTATAATATTTTTCTGTCTCAACATATTTGCCTATACTTTCATAGAGAGTTCCCAGTTTAAGATAAACCTCAGGTTTCATCTCCTCCCCTGAATCTTCTACATATCTTTTAAGATGAAAAATGGCCTTTTTCTTATCTTTAGTAGATGAAAGGGCATATCCTAATTCGAATGAATACTGGTATTTTGAAGGATTAAGCTCATATGCCTGTTCCAGCGCATCAATATAACCTTTAAAATAAGAAGGCTCATTATATGTTTTAAAAACCTGGCAAATTTCATAAAATAAAACATCATCTCTTGCAGGCTCAATTTTTCTGAACCTCAGAGACTGAACATAATGATTCAAACCCTCTTTATTCTTCCCGAGTTTAACACTGCATCTTCCGGCAAAATAATGCAGCTCCGCAATTTCACTATTGTCTTCAATGAAGAAACCTTTCTCTTTTCTGTTTCTGAATAAAGTTAAGAGGTCAACATCTTCTCCGACATTACTCAGAGCGATATATCCTGCGGGAATTCGTTTATCTTCCACCCTTTTGCTATATATCACGTTCAGTTTAGAAATAATGAGATCATACGATTTCTGATATTCATTATTCTGATAGAGGGATATATAGTCTTCAGCACCCTGTGCGTAAAGAACAGTCATAAAAAGAAAAAATATTGTTAAACAGAGAAACGCTTTCTTCATCCTTAAATTTCCACTTTAATATTTTTAATACTATCCATCGCCTGAACTTATTTGTGAAAATGAACACATATGATATTTTATACAGAGTTAAGGTGCATCGCTCCTTTAAAAATACTCCGCCGAAGCATCCGATTTTATAATTTATTGATCATGTATTCTTTTTAATTATATAAATAATTATCGGAAAAAATTGATTGTAAAAATCATTCTTTGCTTTTTAATTTAAACATTATTTATATTTATAATTTTTAAAAAAACTTACCGATTTTAATATATATCTTTAAATTAATTACATAAGACTAAAGCAGGAGTCTCCATAAATGAGTCATTTTAAACAATTCAGTTATCCTGATATATCAAGAAGATGGATGATTCTTTTCGCTCTATTTTTAACTTTCTTCAGCTTAACACTTTTATTGTCAGATACAATCCTCATTTTCAAACAATATTTACCCTATTATCCTGTAATGAGGATAATTATGTATATGACATTATTTTCTTTTTTATCCGGAAATGTGCTCGGAAAATTAATTTATCAATCTGTCCCGAGCTATAAATTCATCAACATATCTGTTACATTTATTCTCTTTACAATCCTGGTTTTTTATTTTTTCAAAACTGCTATTTTAGGTGAAAATTTTTCACACTTTAATCTTTACGTCAGGTCAAGATATCTGGCATCCTTAGTTATAATTGTCCCATCTTTATTTACAGGCCTGATCAACTGTTATTTTATTAAAATTTCAACCGGGGATTTCATTGATGAAAAGAATCTCCTCTCCCCTTATTTAATTATTAGTTTTTTAGCAATTTCTTCAGGCACAATTGTTTCTCTTGTAAGCCATTTAATATATCCGGGAATCTTTTACCTCCCCTACATTTATGCATTCACCGCATTTCTTACCATGATATTCATGATCTTCATAAATATCCCGTTTATACCTGAAGCTCTTATCGCTCAGCATTACCCTGATGATGATCAAGTAGAGCAGGAAACACAGATTCATAGAGATGACCTATTCTATACTTACATGAATTTTTCCTACATCACTATTTATCTTTTTCTTGGATTGATTGCATTTAACAAATTTTTCGGTGATATTTATTATTACAGTTTTTTATATATATCCGTAGTATTAGTTTCGATGATTATTGGAATAGTTATCGGGAGAATAAAAAAATTCTCCTCCTGGCATGTGTATAGCGAAATGCTCTTCCCGATATTTTTCTTATCTTATCTTTTTTTCCTCTACAATTATGAAAATAAAATTCATCCATGTGTCGGATTTCTGTTTCTGATTCTGCCATCCCTGGTTTTCGGATTCTCTATTAAGCAGACGGTTTTAAATATCACATATAATTATAAACATGAAAAAAGATTCCGTATTATAAATTTTTCTCTTTTTATACTTCCAATACCTATAATCATAGCTGCTTCGCTTGTAAATTATACTAATCTGTTTTTTTTCCTCATACTATATGTCATCACACTTCTCAATATTATAATACCGGGACTATTTCTTTTTAATTCAAGTTTAAGCTCGGGCAAAAAGCTGTTTTACTTTTTTTTCTCCCTTCTTTTTATTCCAGCAATAGTATTTATGCATCTCTATTATAAAATTCCTTTGAACAACAGAGTATTCGTTGATAATATTACCAATTTTGAATTACTGCGGAATACCAATTTTAATCTCCCATATATAAATGAGAGAGGTGAGATTAAAAAATCCGGTTCTACAATGTTTTATCTTTCTGAAAGTACAATACGTAATTTGAAAAGAGCTGCTGCTGCCACATCTCTCTTTTGTGATGAAGAATCCAAAGTGATGATTATTGACAGTAATCAGAAATTCTTTAGAAATCCTATTTTCGGATTTTATAATAATGCAGTCGTTATTGATACCGTTCCCTATTCATATATCAGTGACAATAGGCTGCCCATATCAGGGAGAGAGTTATACGTAGCGCAGGAAAAAGAGATTCTTAATTTCCTTATTGATGACAACGCACAATACAAATCAATAATAGACGCGCCGAATATCCTTGATCAGAATTTCAATGCTTTCCGTTTTTCAAAAGATTATTATTCTTTAGTAAAAAAAAGGCTCACCGACGATGGAATATTTATTAATATAATAGATCTTCAGCTTTCAAATTATGCATTAGTATCTAATTCACTCTCCGCTGTTTCTGATATATATAAACACCATCTGGTTTTTATTTTCTCCAATATAGCATTGGTAATTTCATCAGACAATATCGAAAGTCTTAAGATAAACCATAACTCAATTAATCGCATAAATAAAATAATTGAAAACAACTCTATATATGGCCTGATTTTTTATAAAGAAACACATCCTTTTAATAACATTATATTCAATGACCTGAATATTTTTCAGCAGTTTCTTGCATCACCGAAAAAAATGAATCCATATATATATTCTTCTGTGGAGATAAAAAATCTTCCGGAACAACTTTCTGAGTTCTACTTTTCATATAAGATCGAATGGATTGATTCTCTTTTTACAGAGAATAAGGACGACGCCAATTTCATCTCATCATTCAAATCAGATCTTTCAAGAAATTCTTCAATACTCGAACTCCTGAAGAAAACTGAATATGCAGAATCAGTAAATGCTTATGACCAGGAAACGGACTTATTATTTCAGTTAAAAAAATACGCGCCATATAATGATGATTTAAAAAAATATCTTGAACTTGTACTTGGGTATAAAGAAAACTATTATTACAGCGAAGCTCTCAGACTTGAAAAAGAAAAAAAATGGGATGATGCAGCCATTTTATACCGGGCGATTCTTACGATGAACAGTAACAACTTTGATGCAAATTACAGGTTCGGGCTTCTATATATAACACTTCAGGATTTAAATAACGCATTTAAATATCTTGATACAGCATTAAAGCTTAATAAAAATCATCCCCAGGTTCTTTACCAGATGGGTATACTATTATTTTCCAGTGATAAGTTCAAAGAATCAATAGAGTATCTTGAAAAAGCAAAAGAACTCGGCATCAATACAGCAACTCTCTATCTGTATCTCGGAATATCATATGAAAAGACAAAACAGTTCGATAAAGCTAAAGAAAATCTTGAAAAAGCTATCATACTCGATCCGGCTGATGCGAAGCTTAAATCAATGATAGAACAGCTTAATAAACAGATTACTATTGAATCTTCTCAGGGAGTTATTGAAGAAGAAAAGAAAAACATGTCGGATGATGAGCAGGATGAAGAGATAAAGATTCCTGTTAATAAAAAAGCTATCAATGCCAGACTGAAAGACACAGAACAGTAATAACTGGTCATTATATTAGTTTATTATAAAGGATCATGACTTGTGGAGAATATATATAAGGGACGTATCCCTTATATATATTTAAAATCAATTCTATTGCTTATATGAAGCTAAAGATTCTTTAAATTTCGGAATTGCCTTCTCTATGACTTTCTCTGAAATGCAATATGCTATGCGGAAATAGCCGGGGCCTCCAAATCCCACCCCCGGAACAGCAAGAATATTATATTTCTGAAGATGCCTTACAAAATTCACATCATCCCCTCCCGGAGCTTTACAGAAAAGATAAAAAGCTCCCTCAGGTTCAGGAAACTCATATCCTGCATCTTTCAATCCGGTCATGAGCATATCACGTCTTCTTTTATAGACATATACATTTACAGCAGCCTCATTAAGCTGAGCAACAATTCTCTGCATAAGTGCGGGTGCATTAACGAATCCTAAAATTCTGTTACTTAGATTTAATCCGGCCATTAAAAGAGCATAATTATCCGCGTCAGGATTTACTGCTACATAACCGATTCTTTCACCCGGTAATGACAGCGATTTTGAGAATGAATTCACAACAAGTGTATTAACATATTTATTCAGCACCGGGGATACAAATTTGTTATCATATATAATTTCTCTATAAGGCTCATCACATATTAAAAAAATCTTTTGATTGCCGCTGCTTTTTTTCTTCAGCATATCACAGAGATTATCTATTTCTTTTTCAGTATAGATTTTACCTGTCGGATTATTCGGACTATTAATTATTATTCCTTTAGTCTTTGGTGTAATAGCTTTTTCAATAGCTGTTATGTTAATGGAGAAATCAGTATTTGAATCTACTAATACAAGATTACCCTGATGATTTGAAACATAGAATCCATATTCAGCAAAATAGGGTTTAATTGCGATTATTTCATCACCAGGATCAAGAATGGTTTTTAATATGATGTTCATTCCGCCGGCAGCACCGCATGTCATCACTATCGAATTACCATCAATCTTCAATTTATGATCTTTTTCAACTTTATGTGCTATTGAATTTCTTACATCAGTAAAACCTGAATTCGACATATAGCCATGCATACCAGTTGCAGTTGAATCAGCCATCTGTTTAAGTGCCAGAAAAAATTCTGCAGGAGGTTCAAGGTCAGGATTGCCGAGGCTGAAATCATAAACATTTTCAGCACCGAACTCAGCTTTAAGTTTTGCACCCTCTTCAAACATCTTCCTTATCCATGATGACTTTTCAATTGATTCCTGTATTTTTAATGAAACTGACATATTAACCGCCGTTTATTATTTCTTAGTTTCTTCAATTTTTTTAACAAGATTCTTAATCATCTCATTATCTGGTGCTAAAGTCAGAGCTTTTTTAGCATAACTCTCAGCCTCGTTGCTTTTACCCATCATCACAAGGCTTTGTGCCATATTCGTATTGATTTCAACAGACTCAGGATTAATGGCAAGCGCTACCGAAAAGGCTGTATTCGCATCTCCGAATTTACTTAATTTCATAAGAACTATACCAAGATCATTATAAGAAAAATAATACTCAGGATCCATAGAATTTGCTTTTTCAAGCAATTCCTTCGCTCTTGAATAATTTCCTTTCATATAGGAAATTCTGCCGAGTATCCAGAACAGCATAGGATCTTCTTTAATCTGCAGACCGTCCTCAGCAATTGAAGAAGCATTACCAAGCTTGCCTTTCTCGGTGTATAGAATTGCAAGGTCAATATATGGATCAACTTTTGTTTTATCAATAGCCATACATCTTCTAAAATGCGCTGAAGCAGATTCTTCATTGCCAAGCTTCCAGTGATTATGCGCTGCGAGAAAACGTATTTTATAATTTGGAGAACCCGGCTTAAAATCATCTGCAACTATGAGATCCTGTCCCAGAATATTAAGCGACTCCTGATATTTTTTTTCCTGAAATAATGCCAGAGCCTGATCATAAGCGGCAAATGCATTTGAACCCATCACAGTAAATATTATTAAAAAACTTAAAAACTTCTTCATACATAACCCATCCGATACAATTATATCCCCTTAAAAGGCATTAAAACTTAACTTTAATCTTTCCCTAATTCAGGGTAAAACTCTTTTCATTAATAACTAAACTCTTTTATGACCTTGAATATATTTTCAATAACAATTTCCGGAATTTTGTCTTTTTTTATTTAAGTAAAAAGAGCGATCATAATGATCGCTCTTTTTACTGCATAATTTATTATCAAACTATTCTACTTTTTCTTATCACCATTTTTGATTACAGCATGAGCTGCAGCCAGTCGCGCAATTGGAACCCTAAACGGTGAACAGCTAACATAGTCGAGGCCGATAGAATGACAGAATTCAACTGAATTAGGATCTCCTCCATGTTCTCCGCAAATCCC
>Ga0116171_10005714_pt1 | contig 10885 bp, 10 predicted proteins | sample AD_JPNHW2_MetaG_FD_89798 | JGI IMG/M metagenome (GOLD analysis project Ga0116171, IMG submission 89798) | Active sludge microbial communities of municipal wastewater-treating anaerobic digesters from Japan - AD_JPNHW2_MetaG | ecosystem: Engineered > Bioreactor > Anaerobic > Digestate | place...
ACTGGAGAGAGTTAACAATACCGGTGTGGGCCCGATGGGATTCGGCGGGGTAAACAGCGCCGCGGGTGTCTACATAAAGGAAGCCCCGACACACATCGCGTCGCTTCCTGTCGCTCTCAACCTCAACTGCCATTCATTCCGCAAAGGGGGTAAAATCCTCTGATGGAATGGAAAAAGATAACTACCCCTCTTGCTGAAGATGCAATCAGTACTTTAAGATGCGGCGATCTCTGCCTGATAACGGGAAAACTTCTTACGGCCAGGGACAGGGCGCACGAAAGGATAGGGCAGATGCTTGCAGCAGGAGAAAAACTGCCGTTTGATCTTGAAGGCGAGCTTATATACTATGTCGGCCCGACACCCGCGAAACCGGGACGGGTAACCGGAGCGGCAGGCCCAACTACTTCATCAAGGATGGACCCGTTCACCGCGATGATGCTTGAACTTGGAATTAAGGGAATGATCGGCAAGGGGAAAAGGGATAAACAGACGGTTGAACTGATTCAAAAACACCGTGCCGTTTATTTCAGCTCATTCGGGGGAGCAGGGGCTTACCTGAGTAAAAGAATCAGATCCTCAAAGGTAATTGCGTTCGATGACCTCGCATCTGAAGCTGTCCATGAACTTTTTGTAGAGGATTTTCCAGTTGTTGTCGCAATCGATATGTATGGAGAGGATATTTATGAACATGCAGTTCGCCTGTTTAGATGACTTTCAAACCTTCAAAAAGTTTATCTCCGGAAATTTATCCGTCAGGAAAAAGAGATCGATAAATTTCCCCGGTTACAAAAAATCAGCAGTGATGATGATCTTTATGGAAAAGGAGGGTTCCCCTCACGTCCTGCTTACGCTGAGAACAGATAAAGTATCAACCCATAAAGGGCAGGTATCATTCCCCGGCGGCGGGCACGATTCTACGGATAAGGATTTTCTGGACACAGCGCTTCGTGAGACGATGGAAGAGGTTGGTATCCCCGCTGAAGAGATAGAGATTCTCGGTGAGTTTGATGAGTATATTTCAATTATGGGATTCCATGTCTATGTATTCGTAGGCGCCCTTGATAGAAAGCAGCAGTACATTGTGTCAAAAGATGAAATTGATGAAATGCTTGAAGTTCCTTTCTCTCTCTTCTATAATGAAGAGTATACAAAATGTGAAAAATTAACCCATGAAGGGAGAGATTACGACGTGTTTTACTACGATTATGGCAAGGCTGTAATCTGGGGTCTGACCGCAAGAATTCTCACGGATTTTGTCAGAAAAGTCTGCAAGGATTGCGGGTAAAGTTCTGTTATAAAAAAATACCCCGTGATACTTAATTATTGACAGGGCCGGTAACACATTTTATTTTTATTCTACATACTACTGATCTTATTCGCATATTCTAAAACCGGAGCTAATCATGTTTAAAAAATTTTCAGAGAGAAAAACTCATCTTATCGTACTCTCTTTTGCCACAGGACTTTTTCTCGGAATAAATTTTTCATTTATCGCATCAGCCGGAGAGCCCGCACACAAGTATCTTGATTTTTTTCACCAGGCTTACCAGATTATAACAAGTGAATATGTTGAAAAGCCGGATAACAAAAAATTATTCTACGGCGCAATTAAAGGCATGATCGATTCTCTGGGAGATCCTTTTACGAGGTTTCTCAATGAGGAATCTTCGGAAGAATTACAGGAGATGACTTCGGGAAAATTCGTAGGTATCGGCGTTGAAATCGCCGTTAAGGATGGAGAAATCGTTGTTGTCAGCCCGATTGAAAACTCACCTGCAATGAGAGCGGGAATTGAAAGCGGCGATTTAATAATTAAAGTGGACAACGAAAATATTAAGGATAAAAATCTTGATGAAATTATAAAACATATAAAGGGGCTCCCGGGAACAAAAGTAAATATTACTGTAAAAAGAGAAGGAATCAGCGAGGAGATAAATTATACTATTGAAAGGGCCCCTGTAAAGATCGACAGCACTGAATTTGCCCTGATCAAAGAATATAACACCGGTTACCTGAGAATAAAAACTTTCGGCAGCGAAACTTCACAGGATGTAAAAAAAGCCATTGATTTCTTCAACAGCAATAAAATCGACAAACTTATCATAGACCTGAGATACAATCCCGGCGGACTCCTGACGGCCGCGGTTGAAATTTCTGATTTCTTTCTTGATAAAGATCAGACTGTAGTGTCCACGAAAGGCAGGGCGGACGGCGGCAAAGAAAACTTTTTCAAGGCAGCCGCCGGCCCGGCCTACAGGGGTAAAATTATTGTACTGGTAAACAGGGGTAGCGCATCAGCCTCCGAGATTTTAAGCGGGGCGTTGCGGGATAACAACAAGGCCCTCCTTCTCGGAGAAAAAACTTTCGGTAAAGGATCTGTACAGAAAACCTATAACCTTGATAAGGAAGTCGGCCTTGCAGTAACAATTGCAAAATACTACACACCTTCAGGCGCAATGATTCATGGCAAGGGAATTATGCCCGATTACGAGGTTAAAATCGCGGAATTCCCTGAAAGTGAAAAAGATGATTTAAAGAAAATAAGCCGGGACAAACTGCTTAATCAATTTGTTTCGATAAAAACAGTTTATAACGATAATGTTAAATCTGAATTCAGGAAATTTCTAAAGGAGAAAAACGTAAAAATCTCCGACGCCACATCTGACTTTATTTTAAAAAGGGAAATTTCGAAATACCATAAAAACCAGATATACGATCTTGAATTTGATAACCAGCTTACGGCTGCTGTCGATAAGTTAAAAAACAGCAATGAAAAATAAACCGGAACAGGTTGTCGGTCTTGGACTTGAAAGCTCCTGTGATGAAACTTCCGCCGCGGTTGTAATTGACGGAAGAAAAATACTCTCAAACAGGATTTACAGCCAGATTGAACTCCATTGCGGATATTCAGGTGTTGTGCCGGAGATTGCATCGAGGGCACACCTGGAAAAAATCAACCTGCTGATTGAATCGGCGCTGAAAGAAGCCGGATTTGGTTTCGGAAATCTCAGTTACGTTGCCGCGACTAACAGGCCCGGCCTTATAGGTTCTCTTCTTATCGCGCTTCAAAGCGCGAAGGCAATTTCATTTACGATGAATATTCCATTGATCGGGGTTAACCATCTTGAAGCCCACCTTTACGCGCCGTTTCTTGAAGGAAACGAACCATCGTATCCCTTTATAGGCCTTTTAGTCTCCGGCGGGAATACTGCGCTGTACAGGGTAAACGGCCCGGGGGAAATGATTCTTATCGGTAAAACCGTTGATGATGCAGTAGGCGAGGCCTTCGACAAAGTATCAAAATATATAGGTCTCGGCTATCCCGGCGGGCCGCTCGTGGAAAACCTGGCAAAAGAATCTGTAATAAAAAACGTATTCTTTCCAAAAATTCTCACAGATCCGGAAGATACAAGATTCTCATACTCGGGACTGAAAACTGCGGTCATCAACCATATAAAGCAGTATCCCGGCCAGGATAAATCCGAAATAGTCTACAGCTTCCAGGAGAGGGCGCTGGAACTCCTTGTGCGAAGACTCTTTACCGCATCAAGAAAATCGGGAATAAAGAAAATGATAGTAGCCGGGGGGGTAGCCGCCAACGGAAGATTAAGAGAACTGGTGGAAAACGAAAAAAAAGCGGATGAACATGTACTTTTCCCCTCGACGCTGATGTGTACTGATAATGCGGCCATGATTGCAGGAATATCCTATCAGTATTATATCCGTAACATATTTGATTCATTCGAAATTGATGTCAGCCCCAGATCATAAAATTATTGCTTGCAAATCTTTTATATAAATACGAATATAAATTAAAGGCTCTTTCCGGATTGTTGGGAAATTTGATATTATTTCCTGGCCCCCTTTCCCCCGGAGGGGGCACGTAAAAAAGAAAATTACAGGTGAGTTTATGAATCAAAGTATTAAAACACCTGCTTATATTGTAGAGCTCGCAAAAGATCTGCGAAATCATATGACCGAATCAGAACAAAAATTGTGGTCAGTATTGAGGATGAAACAGATTGACGGATATAAATTCAGATGTCAGCATCCATTGTATCTATATATACTTGATTTTTATTGCCATGAAAAGCGGCTTGCAATTGAAATAGATGGAAAAATTCATAATTCACAAAAGGAATATGACAGATACAGAGATGAAAACCTGAAAAGTATTGAAATTCGGACATTGCGGATTAAAGATGAAGATGTGTTAAATAATATTGAAATTGTTAAAAAAAATATAAAAGTATTATTATCCGGGAGATGATACAAACTCGTGCCCCCTCAGGGGGGCAGGGGGATTAAAGGGATTATTTTTTCCAACGTTCCGGAATGAACAAAATTAAAATAAAATCTTATAAAATGGCAGGCTATGGATTTCGCTGAAGAGAAAACACCGTCCGGTTATATTTTAAAAATTCTGTTTAACAAGCTTAAATTCCTCGTTTTTAACAGCAGGGGGGAATCTTTTGCTGCTGATACAGAGGGGAGAAGCCTCCTGCATAAACTCCCCACCGTTGTATTCCTGGGAAATATTTTTCTTGTCGAGCGGGATTATTTAAAAGAATATTCTCTCCTTAAAGTCAGGGATGATACATTAATCCTCCCGTACAGAAATATCATCGAAAAAAAAAGAAAGTACTTATTTATCAATTATGTGACAAACATAGACGTTATACCTGTAAAAATTACAATGATCAAGAGCTACTCCTCGATGCTCAAAGATCTCCCCTCCGATACAAATATCGATTACCTCATAGTAGACGAATCTCTTTCCGATACGGAAATTTCTGTAATAACAAGCCGGTACCGTCCGGGTGAAATAATTAAAGTGATCAAAGACATAAGTGAATCTTTGAAGCCATCCGTTGATGAAAAAGATTCAGATTTCATAAGTATAAATACGATGTCCGATAATCCGGTTTTTCTTGCTACCTACCATCTTAAGAACATGGCGCTTTCGAACCTTAACCAGCTGCTTCTCGATTTTGAGATCTCCGCTTTTGATACACAATTTATTATCCATTTTATAAATGATACTCTTGAAACCAGGAAAAACGAACCGGAAGTAATACGAAATATAGGTATGCTGATGGACCTCAAAAATGCCTACGAATTCTACCTTGCCCTTATTGTCAGGGATACTAAACTGGTAAAAGAAAAAATTGAATCCGAAACAGACATCAGGAAATTACCGCCTTACAAAACACTTATTTCAAAAGTCAAGTCGATGAATCCCGGAAGAGAAGACCAGCTTCTTTTTACTGATTATGAAAATATCATCTATGAAAAAGAGGAAAATTTAAAAACATCATAAAAAAAATTTATCTTCAGTCAATTTGAAACGTATTACTATTCATACTCAGAATAATTATATATTACTGACTATTTTGCCGTGTAACATTTCGCGTTGTACGGCTGTACAATCTGTTTCTCCCATCCCTTGACGGGAGGCCGGGGGGAGGGTGATTTTTAATTGCTGATTTAAATAGAGGGTATTTTTTGAAAAAAACAGTCATCACTCTTTTCCTGCTGCTGCTTATTCAGTCTGCGTACACTGCAGAAAAAAAACTGGAGATCTTTTTCACCAACCCTGAAAATCTGAAAAAAACCTCTGTTGTAAATCCCCGGGACGGGCTTATCACCGCGGTCAGGAATTCCGTAAAAAGCTTCTATGGGGCTTTTTACGATATATCATCAATGGAAATAGCCGCGGAACTTATAGCGGCTTACAACCGCGGGATTGATATAAAGCTCGTTACTGAAAACGATAACTTCTCGGGAGAGGCGATCACAAAAATTTTAGAATGCGGAATACCTGTTGTCCCCGACACGGGGTATGGACTGATGCATAACAAGTTTGCCGTGATAGACAACATATCAGTTTTTACCGGGTCATTCAACACAACTGATAACTGCACTTTTAAAAACAACAACAACGCGGTTATTATTCACTCACCGGAACTCGCTTCAATTTACAATTCCGAATTTTATGAAATGTTTGATTCAGGAATTTTCGGGAACAGGAAAGAAGAGGGGGCTTTTTCACGGCTGATGAAAAAATATTATGTAAAACTTGATGACATCAATATAAACGTATATTTTGCCCCGGAGGATAACATCGAAAAAATCATAAACGGACGTATTGAAAAAGCGGAAAAATCAATAAAATTCATGCAGTTTTCATTCACCTCCGACGCAGTCGGCGAAATGATGATTAAAAAGTTTAAACAGGGAATTTCCGTTGAAGGGGTTTTTGAAAAAAAAGGCTCCGATTCAGAATACTCGGAATACACAAAAATGAAAATTGAAGGTATACCGGTAAGGGTCGATAAGAATAAGTATACGATGCACCACAAGGTGATCATCATAGATGACTGCAGGGTTATTACCGGTTCATTCAACATTTCAAAAAATGCCAATAGCAAAAATGATGAAAATATCATAATCATTGACAGCCGCGAAGCAGCCTCAAAATACATTGAAGAATTTTACAGAATATACAGCAGGGCGGACACTGATGAGTAAAATTCATACCGATTACAAACTCCCGGTACAGAAGTGCATTGACGGAGAAAGCGTACAGGACCTGTCAGACATTGAACTCCTTGCCGTAATCGTCGGGACAGGAACCAGGGATATAGACGTGCTTGAACTGTCGGCAAAGATGATAAAGAATATGGGGGGGCTTTCCGCGGTATCAAAAGCCGGCCTTAGAGAAATATCAGCGGAAAAAGGTTTCGGACTGAAAAAGGCGGTCAAAATCCAGGCCGCGTTTGAAATAGGACGGAGGGTTATAACCGATATCACCGATTTAAAACAGATAAGCTCTCCGAATGCGGTATGGAACCTGCTCCTCCCCGAGATTGCCTGCCTTCAGAAGGAGGAGTTCAGGGTTCTTGTAGTAAACAACAAGAACATGCTTCTGAAAAAAAGTATCGTTTCTATAGGAACAATAACCGAGGCTATCGTCCACCCGCGTGAGGTCTTCAGGGACGCGATCAGGGAGGCGGGTTCCGGAATAATTGTTACCCATAACCATCCGTCAGGAAACGCAACACCATCCAGACAGGATATCGACACAACAAAAAGACTTGTTGAAGCGGGAAAGATCGTTGGAATACCTCTTCTCGATCATATAATACTGACAAACTCATCATACTACAGCATGAAAGAAAACGGGTATATGGTGTAGGATTTCCGACTGGAATTTTGCCCGATTAAACTGCTTGACTCTTACTGCACAAATTCATAAAACTATACCTGTAAATTACAGGACAAAATACTATTCCAGTTGTAGTTGCATTTGGAGATAGTAATAATTATATTATAAACAGAATACGCAAATGAGGTATATTTCATGAAAAAGGCTCTCTTGCTTTTCATCTTTTTTCTATACGCAGCAACCGGTTCAGCGGCAGATGTTGATTACAAAAGCCAGGCTCAGCCGGGGAAATGGCTCAGAAATGTAATAGTAAAAACCGAATATATGGGAGAGACCTCCTCCGTAAAAATACAGATATATTTTCCGAAAGGATACACTAAAGGGAAACAGCTGCGCACAATAATAGCTCTTCATCAGTATGCGAATAATGAAAGGGACTGGGAAACCGGTGCAATGATAGAAGCCTCTGCAAACAAATACAGTATGGTAATTGTCTGCCCGGATATGGCAAATTCAGTGTATGAAACCTCTTACTATCCTGAAACAACATACAGATGGAATGTAATACCCGGCGGTAAATTCCTGGGGGAAACACTTATAAAATTTCTGAACGAAAACTTTTCACTGGCGTTAAAAAAAGAGAGTACCGCTATTGCCGGTGTAATTGTCGGAGCGCATGGCGCGATACTCACGGCATGCCAGTACCCGGAAAAATTCGGAGTCGCGGCAGGTATTTCAGGATACTATGATCCCACTGCACTGCAAAACAGTAAAATGATAGAATCAGTTTACGGACCGTACAGTAAATTTCAAACCAGGTGGGAAAATGAGGATAACCCGATTAAGCTCGCCGAACGGCTAAAGGGTGTACATGTTTATCTCTACCACGGATTAAGGCAGGACGCGTTCCGGCCGGCACAATCTCAATTGATGGCAATTAAGCTTAAACAGCTCCAGAAGAAAATTCCGGGATACAGCATAATCTATAAAAACAGTAAAAACGGCGCTTATGGATGGTTTTACTGGCGCGAACAGATTCCGGATATGATGGAATTTATGAATGAAAAGCTTAAAGAATAGTATCTATATAATCCTGCTTTTTATATACGCTGTTTCTGTTTTATTTAATCCGAAAATTCTGTAGACATATTCATTCAGCCTGTCGGCAGTACTTCCTGCCTCTATATCATCGACATGTTTAAGCAAAATCCTGCACTCCTGCTCCCCGATAACCGGGACCGGCAGTTCTTCAATATGACTCCGCAGCACTTTAACGGAAGAAAACTTTTTCTGGAAAATATACTGGTACAGTTCAGAATTAAACAGAGCCATTACAATCCTCATGTCAACGCCATCAAGCCGCGGTATCAGGATATTCGCGCTGTTAAGCGTCAAACGATTCTCCCTGTCGAGTGCGAAAATGAGTTTGTTTGATATAAATTTATATACCAGCTTTTCGCTGCACCGGTAAAAGCTTTCATCCGCAGACTGCTGAAATTTTTCCGGTTCAAACCTGATGAAAGTACCCGGAGGATTGATTTTAAACGGCGCGATATCCGTCCCTTTTATTACAGGTTCACTATATTTAATTTTTTTATATTTTATATATTCGGAATTGTTCCCTGTTACTATTCCAAGCGCCCAGGCTGCTTTTCCTTTCAGCGTAACGTGAGCGGCCGAGTATATTTTAGCGATAATCTTTTCATCCGCAGAACTGATATTAATATCAAAAATATAATTACGGTTGCTGCCGAACCTGCTGTGGCTGATCCGGAAAGTTTCCTTTTTACATACAATTTCAACATCCTTATCACTTTTAACATTCCCGATATCCATTACGGCAGCCGGACTGAACACATTTTTAAATATTCTTTTCTTCTGCTCAATTCTTGAAATATGATGATTCGTAAAAATGTATCTTCTTATATCACTGTGAATTTTAACATTGAGTATAGATTCAGGAAGAACGAATGAGAGGATCCCGCCTTCTTTCAGCATACGCAGACTTTTTATCAGAAAATACGAGAAAGATTCGCCGGAGAGAATTTCCGGATAAAAGGATTCCAGGCGCTTTATTTCATTTTTATTAAAACAGGAACCCCATGGAGGATTGGTGGCGATGCAGTCAAATTCCGGGAAAATATCCCCGTTCCCGTTAAGAACCTCTTCATTAAAATCAAGAAGTGTATCAGCACAGTAAATTTTCGGGTTAAAATCTATCTGCGGGAATTTCATCAGAAGATTAATTCTGGCGACATTTACTGCAACAGGGTCTATATCTATACCGTAAATGTTTTCCGGGTTATCCGTTTTGTCCGCAAACGCAAGGAGAAACTGCCCCGTACCGCAGCATGGGTCAAGGAACAGGTATTCACGGTCAGCGAGTCTTTCTACAATCTCTGATACGGCATTATCCGGCGTATAGTACAACCCCTGTTTGCTTTTGGCTCCTTCAATCAGTATTGACTGATAAATGATTCCTGCTATATTGCTGTGGTCAGGCAGATCGGCTTTAAGAATTTCAAAAAATTCAGGCCTCACTTCAGATGTAAGGGATTCCCTCCACTGCAGCAGTATCTCACTTAAATATTTCCTGTCTTTTAAAACTATTTTCTTCGAATATAGCAGGTTTTCCGGGATTGTACCGCTCAGCATCCCTCTTTTTTCGAGCAGGTTTAAAGATAAAAAGAAAAGAGCTGAAGAAGCCGGGATATTATGTCTCATTATGAACGAGGAAATTTCAGACACAATCCGTTTCTCATCGCCGTTTTTGAAAAGTTCATCGGGCAGAAAGGTTCTCGATGAGTTTGACTTATTTGCCCTGCTGTTTAACCGTTTGAGATCACCGCTGAGTATACGCCTGCGGAGAGAAAGAACATCATTCTCGAGAAAAAAGAAATCTTTATCGTTTATTACAGTTTCTATGAATCCGTGACGCACCCAGTTTTTCACAGATGTTTCCGAAATTCCAAGCATCTGTGCGGTCTCAGAGGCGGAGATATGTCTTTCTGTACGGGATGAATTCATCTACGTCAGGCCTGGTTTCTCTTATACACAAATTTTCCGTTACAGATTGTGTATTCAATACTGCCGTACAGCTCTTTTCCGATAAACGGGGTATTCTTACATTTCGATTTTAAAAACTTTTCATCCACGGTAATCTTCAGGTCGGGATTGATTATTGTTACGTCAGCCGCTGCACCGGTTTTCAACTCCCCTTTCCCGAGATTAAGGATTCTCGAAGGATTGCATGTTACCTTGGAGAAAGCTTCGATATAGGAAAAGTTGTTGTTACGGACAAGTTCTGTTATAATAAGCGGTACCGCGGTTTCAAGCCCTATAATGCCGAAAGGCGCGTATTCCATCTCCTGCATTTTTTCAAAAAGCGCATGAGGCGCATGATCGGTCGCAATTACATCAATAGTTCCGTCTTTGAGCCCCCTGATTATCTCCTTCCTGTCATGTTCGCTGCGCAGCGGGGGGTTCATTTTAGCCATTGACAGATGTTCTTCAACGGCATCATCATTCAGCGCGAAATAGTGCGGTGCGGTTTCGCATGATACGCTTATCCCGTCGGCCTTGCCCCGTCTTACCAGTTCAACAGATTCCGCTGAAGACACATGGCATATATGCAGTCTCCCCCTGGCAAGCCTGGTGAGAATGATATCCCTTGCTATCATAACCTCTTCCGCTTCACAGGGAATTCCCCGCAGCCCG
>Ga0116171_10005715_pt1 | contig 10883 bp, 8 predicted proteins | sample AD_JPNHW2_MetaG_FD_89798 | JGI IMG/M metagenome (GOLD analysis project Ga0116171, IMG submission 89798) | Active sludge microbial communities of municipal wastewater-treating anaerobic digesters from Japan - AD_JPNHW2_MetaG | ecosystem: Engineered > Bioreactor > Anaerobic > Digestate | place...
ACTTTTTTTCAATGCGTGGTCGTACACACCTCATTTTCTATTTGTTTTTTTAAGCAGCAAAAATACACGCGTATTTTTTTCAAATAAAAAAAAGGGTACCGAACCATCACGATCCGGTACCCAAAAGAATAAGGAGGTCTCTTTTACTATTTTCCGTCCCGCTGCCCGTAGTAGGCGCCGGGTCCGTGCTTCCGGAGATAATGCTTCGCGACGATGTATTCCGGGAGCGGCTTGGCCTTCGGGTTCACCTGGAGGGTTAACAGCGCCATGCGCGCGATCTCCTCGAGCACCGCGCCGTTATACACGGCCTTTTCCGCCGTCGGTCCCCAGGCAAACGGCCCATGGCCGCCCACGAGCACCATCGGAACCTCCGCCGGGTTAAGACCGCCCTTGCGGAAGGTCTCCGCGATCAGGTTTCCCGTCTCGGCCTCGTAATCGCGCTCGACCGCCTCGCGGGAAAGGTAGGGCGTGCAGGGAACGGCCGTCTGGACATGGTCGGCGTGCGTCGTCCCGAAAAGGGGAAGCGCGCGGAGCCCTTGCGCCCAGGCGACCGCGTAGGTCGAGTGGGTATGGATGAGGCCGCGGATCGGCGCGCCGCCCGCTACCGCGAACTCACGATAGAGCACGCGGTGCGTCGGGGTGTCAGACGAGGGATTGAGCTTTCCCTCGACGACGTTGCCCTCGAGGTCGACGACGACCATCGACGCCGCGGCGAGCTCGGGATACGGGACCCCGGAGGGCTTGATCGCGAAGACGCCGAGCGCGGGATCGAACGCGGAAACGTTTCCCCACGTGTAGAGCGCGAGCCCGCGCGCGGGGATTTCCATGTTCGCGGCCCAGGCCTCTTCCTTAAGCGCCGCGTACGGCGATGCGGAGCGCGCCATTACCGCCTCCAGGCCGCGGCGTTCCAGCGAAGCTCGTTGCGGAACGCGGGCACGGTCGTCGCCTTATCGATCGCGATAAACTCGACGCCGACCATCTCGGCCCAGTCGCGCACCATGTCGGTCGTGACGATGTTCGAGAACGCGGTGTGGTGGCCGCCGCCGGCGAGGATCCACGCCTCGGCCGCGGTGCGGAGATCGGGAGAGGGCTTCCAGAGTGCGCGCGCGACGGGCAGCTTCGGGAACGCGGCCGGCGGCGCGACGACGGTGACCTCGTTGAGGACGCAGCGGAAGCGCGTGCCGAAGTCGACGACGGCGGCGCAGATTCCCGGTCCCGCCTTTCCGGTGAACACGAGGCGCGCCGGGTCTTCCTTCCCGCCGATGCCAAGCGGGTGGACCTCGACGGTGGGCTTCTTGTCGGCGATGGTCGGGCAAACCTCGAGCATGTGCGCGCCGAGGTTCATCCCCGCGGCGGGGTCGAGGTTATAGGTATAGTCTTCCATGAAGGAATCGCCGAAGCCCTTGCCGACGAGACCGGCGGACATGACCTTGAAGGTGCGGACCATGGCGGCGGTCTTCCAGTCGCCCTCGCCGGCGAAGCCAAAACCGTCGGCCATGAGGCTCTGGCACGCGAGGCCGGGGAGTTGCTTCATCCCGTGAAGGTCCTGGAAGTTCGTCGTGAAGGCGTTCACGCGCTCAACCGCGGCGAACGCGCGCATGGCTTCCTCGATCTTCGCCTGCTCGCGGATCTGCGCGAGGGTAGCTTCGCGGTCCTTGCCCCACACGACCTCGTATTCGGCCTCGTACTTCGCGACGCGCGCGTCGATCTGGGCCTTCGTGACCCGGTCCATGTACGCGACGAGGTCGCCGATCCCGTAATACGGGACGGACCAGCCGAGCTTGATCATCGCCTCGACCTTGTCGCCGTCGGTGACCGCGACCTCGCGCATGTTGTCGCCGAAGCGCGCGATGCGAAGCGCCTTTCCGTCGGCGACGGCGCAGCCCGCGCGCATCCAGAGCGCGATGCGCTCGCGGGTATCGGGCTCGCCCCAGTGGCCGACGATTACCTTGCGGGGAATCTCCATGCGGGCGGTGATGAAGCCGAACTCGCGGTCGCCGTGGGCGGACTGGTTCAGGTTCATGAAGTCCATGTCCATCGTCGCGTAGGGGATGTCGCGGTTGAACTGGGTGTTGAGCTGGAGGAGGGGCTTCTTGTAGGAAGAGAGCCCGGCGATCCACATCTTCGCGGGACTGAAGGTGTGCATCCACGCGATGACGCCCGCGCACTTCGGGTCGGCGTTCGCCTGCTCGAGGCACACGCGGATCGTATCCGGCGTCAGGAGCGTCGGCTTCCACACGATCTTGCAGGGCATCTTGCCGTCGGCGTTCAGCGCCTCGACGACCTTCTTCGAATCCTCCGCGACCTGGCGGAGGGTCTCGTCACCATAAAGGTCCTGGCTTCCGGTCAGGAACCAGAACTCGTACGCGTCAAGTTTGATCATTTCGTCTCTCCTTCTATAAAGTTTCCGAGTTTCAGGAATTTCCCGTAGAGCTTGTCATACATCGCCACGCGGGCGGGATCGGGCTTGTGCACGCGCTCGGTCCCCGCGGACAGGGCCTTCTGGGCGGCGAAGATATCAGGATAGAGCCCCGCGGCGGTTGCGGCGAACACGGCGGCCCCGATCGCGCAGGACTGGTCGCCCGCGGTGACGTGGATGTCGCGGTTCGTCACGTCGGCGAGGATCTGCATCCCGAGCTTGCTCTTTCGCGCGACGCCGCCGATGGCCATGACCTTCTCGATCTTGATGCCGCCCTTCTCGAAGGTCTCGATGATCGAGCGGGCGCCGAACGCGGTCGACTCAAGGAGCGCGCGCATGAGGGTCGGCGCGTCGGTGCCGAGGTTGAGGCCCGAGATCGCGGCGGTGAGCTTTTGGTTCGCGTAGGGGGTGCGCCTGCCATTTATCCAGTCGAGGGCGACCACGGAGGACTCCGAGGGCTCGACCTTTCCGGCCGCCTCTTCAAGCGCGCGCAGGAGGTTCTTCTCGATCTTCTCGGTATCGATTCCCTTCGCGTCGGGGTCGAGCGCGGAAAGGTTCTTGAGGGGCCACGAGAGGAGGTTGCGGAGCCAGGCGTAATAGTCGCCGTACGCGGACTGCCCCGCCTCGTAGCCGATCCAGTCGGCGACGACGGAGCCGTCGACCTGGCCGCAGATGCCGCCGATCAGGGTTTCCTTCTTCCCGGCCGTCGGGCGCGGCCCGATGATCACGTCGCAGGTCGAGGTCCCGATGCTCTTGACGAGCACCCCGGGCGCGGCGTCGCCGCCGACGGCGCCGATATGCGCGTCGTAGGCGCCGACGCACACGATGACGGACTCGTCGAGCCCGAGCTTTTTTGCCCATTCGGGGGTCAGCGTGCCGGCGGAGGTATCGGTGGTCCAGGTCTCCGTCCCGAGCGAGTCGCGGATCGCGGAGAGCTTCGGGTCGAGCCGGTCGAAGAACTCGTGCGGCGGATAGCCGCCCCATTCCTTATGCCACATGATCTTATGGCCCGCGGCGCAGCGGCTCCGCTTGATCTTCGCGGGGTCGGTCGTGCCGGTCATGAGGGCCGTGATCCAGTCGCAATGCTCGACGGCGGTGTACGTACACGCCTTTACGCGCGCGTTGCCGCGAATCGTGTGGAGCACCTTCGCCCAAAACCACTCGGAGGAATAAACCCCGCCCATATACTTGGTGAAGTCCGTGCCGCCCCAACCGCGCGCGAGCGCGTTGATATCGTCGGCCTCGCGCACCGCCGTATGGTCTTTCCAGAGGATGAACATCGCGTCGGGATCCTCGGCAAACTCAGGGGTGAGCGCGAGCGGCTGCCCCGCGCGGTCGGCGAGCACGGGGGTCGAGCCGGTCGTGTCGACGCAAATGGCGCGAACGAGCCGGCCGATGCCGGATCCCGCGTGGGAGTCCGCGTCGCGGATCGCGCCGGTGACCGCGTCGGTCAGGCTCTCGATATAATCGAGCGGATGCTGGCGGAAGCGATTCTCGCGCGGGCTGCAATAGAGTCCCCGTTTCCAGCGGGGATACCAGACGACGGATTGCCCGGCGACGCGGCCGTCCGCGGCGTCGAGAATCACGACGCGAACCGAGTCGGAACCGAAGTCGGCGCCAAGAACGTAGGCTGTCCCTTTTTGCGTCATAGAAGATTCTCCTTAAAATAGATATCGATCGGCATGTCGATTAGACTCGTCGTCGCCTCTTCAAGCACTATCTTGCGGTATATCTGCTGCATCACGAGGCGGCCCTGCTCCTCCGGGCGCTGGGAAATCAGGCAGTCGATCCGCCCGTCCCTGAGGCACCGCACGTTGTCGTCGACGAGGTCGTACCCGATGAACGCGATGCCGGACTTAAGCCCCTTATCGTGAAGGTAGTCGGCGATCTTGTGGCCGATCGCGGAAACCGCGAAGATCCCCTTAAGGTCGGGGTTCTCGCGGATCGCGCGCTCGACGAGGGCGTGCACCTCGTCCATGTGGAGCTCGGAGCACACGAGGTCAAGGAGGCGGACGCCCGGGCGGCCCGCGAACCATTCCCGAAAGCCGCGCGCGCGCTCGTTCAGGTTAAAGGCCTCGGAATAGGGCCGGATCACCGCGTACGACGCGGGCCCTGGCGCGAGGAGGTCCATGAGCCTGCCGGCGACCTGGCCGCCCTTAAACGGGTCCTGCGCGACCGTCACGAGGGGGTCGGCTCCCGGAAGGAAGGAGTCGATGAAGGCGTAGGGAACCTTTTTCTCCTCTCCCCACAGGAGCGCGAGGGTTTCTTCCTGCATGACCGGCGCGATGATATAGGCGCTGCAATCGGCGGCTCTCATCCGGGAGAAGGCGTTCGCGAGGGATTCGCGGTCAGGGCGCACGAAGGTAAAAAGCTCGAGGCTAAAGGAAAAGGCCGAAAGCTCCGCGACGGCCTTTCGAATCCCTTCATGGATGAGGTCCCAGTAACGGCTCTCCTTCTCGAGCTCGGGGACGAGGACGCCGATGAGGTAGTCGCGGTTGCGTTTGAGATGCCGCGCCAGGGGATTCGGCTGATAGCCTTCCTCGCTGATGATCGCGTTTATTCTCTGGCGGGTTTCTTCCGAAACGCGCCCTCGATTATGCAAAACGCGGTCTACGGTCCCGATCGAAACGCCCGCGCGTTTTGCGATCTCGATTACAGTCATTATCGTCCTCTAAGTGTCCGGGTTGCGTGTACCTACACTCACATAATAGCAGAGGAGGTATCGGAAGTCAACAAGAAGCAAAAGTCGTGATAAAAGCCGGTATCGCTGGTTTTTTTGTCATGGCTATACGCCTACAGTACAATGGCCGCCGGGCTTCGTCAAGAAAAATGGGGCATCGGACACCCCAACCCTGATCTTCCCCCGAAAACCGGCTATACTCCCCCTAACCATGATCCAAGACATTAGCATCACCGTCCTTCCCGGAGAGGAAGGGAACGAAAGCATTATTAGGCGAAAAGCGGCCGAGGCCCTTTCAAAGAACGGCGTGCCCGTCAAACCCGAGGCGATCGGCGCCCTCGTGTTCCGCAAGAAATCGGTCGACGCGCGGCACGGCCGCGTCCTCATCAACCTGCGCTTCACCGCCTACGTCGGGGAACTTCCCCCGCCCGAGCCGGCCGCGGGAGCGGGCTTTACCCCGGCCTGGAAAAAGGCCGATCCCGCGCGTCGGGTCGTCATCGTGGGCTCGGGTCCCGCGGGGCTCTTCGCCGCGCTGAAGCTCCTCGAAAGCGGCGTCACGCCGATCATCGTCGAGCGAGGGAAACCGACTTCCGAGCGCAAACGCGATATCGCGAACATCACCCGCGAGCAGCGCATCGACGGAGACTCAAACTATTGCTTCGGCGAAGGCGGCGCGGGAACCTTCTCGGACGGAAAGCTCTATACCCGCTCGAACAAGCGAGGCGACATCGGGCGCATCCTCGCGATATTCCACCACCACGGCGCGGACGCCGAGATCCTCACCGACGCCCATCCGCACATCGGCAGCGACCGCCTTCCCGGGATCATCAACCGAATGAGGGAAACGATCGAGGCGCACGGGGGCTCATTCCGCTTCGGCTTGCGGTGCGCGGGCCTCGTGATCGAGGGAGGCCGCGTTACCGGCATCGAGGCGCGGCCCTCCGCGAGCGCGGACGATAGCGCGAGCGAAGGCCCGGGGACTCAAGCCGAGCGGATCACGGGAGACGCGGTCATCCTCGCGACCGGGCATTCGGCGCGCGACGTGTACGCGATGCTCGCCCGCCTCGAGCCCGCGGCGGGTAAGGCCGGCGAGCGCGCGATCCTCGAGGGAAAAACATTCGCGATGGGCGTCCGCGTCGAGCACCCGCGGGAACTGATCGACCGCATCCAGTACCATGGGCGCGAGCGGGGGGACGAACTTCCCGCGGCGACCTATCGGCTCGTCGCGCAGGCCGACGGGCGCGGCGTCTATTCCTTCTGCATGTGCCCCGGCGGGCTCATCGTCCCCTCGGCGACCGCCGACGACGAGATCGTCCTGAACGGCATGTCGCCCTCGGGCCGAAACACCCGCTGGTCAAACGCGGCCATCGTCGTCGAGACGCGGCCCGAGGATATCCCGGAACGGTTCCGCGCGCCGAAGGAGTCTGACGGCGAGGCAACCCTCGGCCTCCCGCCGATCCCGGCGCTTTCGGGGCTTCGCTACCAGATGTGGCTCGAGCGCGAGGCGAAGCGGCACGGCGAGGGACAGAAGGCCCCGGCGCAGCGGCTCCGCGACTTCGTCGACGGGTGCGAATCGGAAACCCTTCCCGAATGCTCCTATAGCCCGGGCGTAGTGCCCTCGCGGCTCGACCGCTGGATCCCTGAGCAGATCGCGGACCGGCTCCGCGAGGGACTTATCGAGTTCAACAAAAACATGCGGGGCTTTATCTCGGATGACGCGATCCTCGTCGCCGCGGAAACGCGGACCTCGTCCCCGGTCAGGATTCTCCGCGACGGGGAAACCCTGGAGTCGCCGGCGCTGAAAGGGCTCTATCCCGCGGGTGAGGGCTCTGGCTACGCGGGGGGCATCGTGTCCTCGGCGATGGACGGAGAGCGCGCGGCGGACGCGATCGCGCGAGCCCTTCTCGCGTAAGGGTTCTTAACGGGCGCGGGATTTCGGCTTAGGGGCGGTTTTTGCCCGCGACGGTCAGGCGCCGCCCGTCGGGCACGGGCACTCGGCGATCTGCGCGGGCTCGGAAAGGTAGTAGCCCTGCAGGTAGTCGATCTTGAGGTCCTTGAGGGAATCGAACACCCCGGAGTCCTCGACGTACTCTGCGACGGTCTTCTTGTTCGCCTTGCGGCAGAAATGGACGATTCCCTCGACGAGGGTCCGCGCGTTGTCGTCGCTCTTGATCTTCTTGATGAGCGACCCGTCGATCTTCACGATATCGATCGGAAGGTTTATCAAGGTGCAGTAGTTCGAGTATCCGGTGCCGAAATCGTCGATCGCGATCTTGAAGCCGTAGCGCGCGATGTAGTCGATGAACCAGATGCACTTGTCGAGCTCGACGAGCTCGTCGCTCTCGAGAATCTCGAAGATGATCCTGCCCCGCTTGTCCCGAATCTTCTCGTAAACCTCGTCGACGAGCAGGATGAAATCGGGACGGACGATGTCGTTGACCGAGATGTTGATCGACACGTCGACGTCGTACTCGAGTATCGCGTTGGCCGAGGCGCGCAGGATAAAGTCGGTGAGGAACTGATAAAAGCCGGTAGACTTGGCCACGGCGAGATACGGATAGACGCTCACGTACTCGCCCGTGGGGCGCTTGACCCGCAGAAGCGCCTCGTACCACGAGATGGCCGAGCCGCCCGATTCGAACACCGGCTGGAACACGGCGCGGAAGGTCCCTTCCTCGCGGTTGGTCACGAGCTCGGTAAACTTCATAACGTAGTCGTACGCGGTGTCCTTTTCCTCGGTGTCGTCCTCGAAGATGGTGATCAGCGAGTGGCCGCGCTCGGCCTTCTTGAGCGCGATGTCCGCCTTCGAGAGAGGGCTCACCGGGTCGCCGGGGTTCACGATCGCGCCTCCCACCCTGAACACGAGCCTGATCTTGTCGCGTTCCCACGGGAGCGCCTCGAGCTCGAGGGCCTTCACGATCTCGGTGAGCCGCTGGGCCGCGTCCGCGATGGACGCGACGGACGCGGTCTTGATGAGGATCGCGAATTCGTTGCTCTTGAGCTGATAGGTCTTATACCCGTAGCGGGGCTCGTACTTTCGGAACTTCTGCGACGCGAACTGCTCGATGAGCTCCGAGAAGTCATACCCGAAAAGCGCGACGAGGTTGCTGAAGTTCTCGATCTTGACGATCGCGAAGACGTACGCCGATTCCTCGGCGATGCTCGCGACGAGCACGTCCTTATTCGGCAGGCCCGTCGCGTCGTTGAAGACGAGAAGGCTCGTCAGGCGGTCGATGAGGGCTTCCTGCCTCCGCTCGGCGAGGTACGACAGGATGAAGACGGCGACCGACGAGACGATGACCGTAAGGGCCTCAAGCCCGTTCGCCTGAAACGACCAACGCGGCAGGAACCCGAGAAAGTCGCATGCGAATAGGGCGAGGAAGAGCGAAAGGAACGAGGCATACCACCACGCCGCGCGCCGCGTGCCGCGGAGCTCCGTCGCGAGCAGGGGATAAAGGACGAGGAGCATGACGTACGAGGAGCGCGCGCCGGGAAGGTAGAGCACGCAGGGCAGCGCGAGGAACGGGATTACCATGCAGCAGCGCATGACCTGCCTGATCGGGCGGAACGCGAGAAGGACGACAAGGAAGGATGCCAGAATGGCAAAGGGAATAAGGTAGTTTACCCACAGGGAAAGGGAGCCGCTCAGGAGGTCCGCGAAAAAAAGCATGACCGGCGCGGCGCAGCCGGCCGTAAACGCGAACAGGAGTAACTTGTACTTATAGTGGCGGTTCTCGGCCCGAATCGTTTGATACCATTGCGTTTTTTTGAAATTAAACGATGGCAGTCCACACCGGCGAAACTTTTTTTCTAACATCCGTGTGGAAATAGTAAAAGTGTCCCGTTCTTTTGTCAACAATAAAAGATTTTACCATATATTCGCGATAAAGCCGCTCAGCAAAGCCGGAACCGCGCCTTTGTAAAATCGATGAGCCCTCCGTCGCGCATCGCGCCAAGCTCGCGGGAAAGGGCGCTGCGGTCCACCGCGAGATAGTCGGCAAGCTCGTTCCGGCTGAAGGGTATTTCGAACTCAAGCGAGCCTGCCTTCCGCGATTCGGCGTCGAGGTAGGCCAGGACCTTCTCGCGTATGGTGCGCCGGGCGGTGATGTCGAGCCGCGAGTTGAGGAAGAGGTTCTTCCGCGCGAGGAGTCCCACGAGGTTCACGATGAGGCGCTGATGGAAGGAGCAGGCCGACTGGCAACTCGTCATAAGCCTATTGAAGGGTAAAAAGAGGATCGAGGCGTCCTCGCTCGCGACGACGGTCACGGGGCTCCGCTCAAGCCCCGCGCAGACAAAGCTTTCGGCGAATACCTGCGAGGGGCCGATATCGGCCATGATAACCCGGTTCCCGTCATAGTCGTTCCGCGAAACCTGCACGCGGCCCGAGACGACGATCCCGAGGGACTCGATCTTCGACCCTTGCGCGATGACTGTCTTCCCCTTCTTAACGGACTTCACGGACATGCCCACGCAGGAAAGGAGGGTCTGGAGATCGTCAGGCGCGATGCCCTCGAAAAGGGGGATGTTTCCCGGTAAAACCATGCTTCCTCCGCGGAAAGGCGTCGTATGGGTTGCAAAAGCAACGGACTCTTTTCCTAAACCTAGTATATTTACCGTATACCTTCAAGGGAGGATTCAACATGAAACGACAGATCATCACGATAGACGAGGCGAAGTGCAACGGATGCGGGCTTTGCGTGAGCGCCTGCCACGAGGGGGCGATCGGCCTCGAAAACGGGAAGGCGAAGCTTCTCCGCGACGACTACTGCGACGGGCTCGGGGATTGCCTTCCCGCCTGCCCGACCGGCGCGATCTCCTTCGAGACTCGCGAGGCCGAAGCCTACAACGAGGAGGCGATGCGGGAACGCGCGAACGCGCGCGCAAATGCGCACGCGCGCTCGGGGAGCGCGCCAGCCGCCCATTCGGGATGCCCCGGAAGCGCGGCGCGAAGCCTCGCCCGAAGCGGCCCCGCGGACGGAACCCCGCAAAAGGGAGAATCCGGCAAAGCAGGATTCTCCAGAGTTACTGACTCCGTCAGCACCTCAGAGCTCCGGCAATGGCCGGTCCAACTCAAGCTCGCCCCGGTCAACGCGCCGTACTTCGACGGGGCGAACCTCCTCGTCGCGGCGGACTGCACCGCCTTCGCGTACGCGGCATTCCACGAGGACTTCATCAGGAACCGAATCGCGCTCATCGGCTGCCCCAAACTCGACCCGGGCGACTATACCGAAAAGCTCACCGCGATCCTCGCGGAGAACGACGTGAAAAGCCTCACGATCGTCCGCATGGAGGTGCCGTGCTGCGGCGGCCTCGCGAACCAGGCGACCGAGGCGCTCAAGGCGAGCGGGAAGTTCATCCCGTGGCAGGTCGTCACGATCTCCATCGACGGAAAGATCCTCTAAATAAAAGGGGCGGCCACGGGGTTTGTACCCCGGCCGCCCCTTGAGCGTTCTTTTATCGCCCGGGACTTCCTACTTCGCTTGTCCCGCGGGGGCTTTGTTCCCCTCGGGCTCGAGGACGGCCTTCACGTAGTTATCGGCGGGAAGGTATTTCGCGACCATCGCGCGCATGCTCTCGCCGGTAATCGCCTGAGCGAGCCCTTCGGTGTCCGAGATTCCGTCAAGGCTCCGGCCGCGAAGAATCTCCTGCGTGATCCGGGTAACCCAGAACCGATTGTTCTTCAGCCCCGTCTCCTGGCTTCGCCTGACGCCCTCGCGAAGCTTATTGATGTATACGTCGGGGACCGGCGCCGACGCGAGCTTCCGGAGCTCGTCGAGGACGGCG
>Ga0116171_10005718_pt1 | contig 10880 bp, 12 predicted proteins | sample AD_JPNHW2_MetaG_FD_89798 | JGI IMG/M metagenome (GOLD analysis project Ga0116171, IMG submission 89798) | Active sludge microbial communities of municipal wastewater-treating anaerobic digesters from Japan - AD_JPNHW2_MetaG | ecosystem: Engineered > Bioreactor > Anaerobic > Digestate | place...
GCTATTGCTTCCAGCCCCTTTTTCTGCACCAAAGTAAGCAGTTTAAGAGATGGTCCACGTGGTTCTTTTTCCCCTCTTTCCCATTGACTTATCAAGCTAACCGTCACATTCAGATATTTTGCAAATACGGCTTGACTGACACCGGCATTTTTTCTGACTGCTACGATTTCCTTTGCCGAGAGCTTTTCCACGCTTGTCAGGCAAGATACGTCAAAATCACGCATCGTCTTTGTGTCTATCAGACCAAGGCGATGCAGGCCGGTCGCCGTTTCATGCAGCGCTTCCAGCGCTTCACTCTGATATTTCTTTTTCATGGTATTTTACCTCCTCTAATTCACCCGCGTTTAATGCCTTTCTTATGCCGGCATCACTAATACTCAGTAATATTTGCGCCATCTTTTGGTATCCATCCAGTTCGACGGCGCTCAGGTTGGCCTTTGCGTTCTTTGGAAATCCGTACACGAACACGGCCCGTTTTTTTGTCCGATAGACGATGATTGTTCTGTAGCCGCCGCTTTTGCCCCCGCCTACGCGGGCTACCCTCTTTTTGAGGAGATTGCCGCCTAAATCCCCATCATGCAGGCCTTTTTCTATTTCCTGGATGGCATCCGCCAGCTTTTTATCGCTAATATCCTCTTTTCGTGCAAAGCGTGTAAACCACTTGGTTTTTAATATCTGCACCAACCCCTCCAATTCTTGGTAATTAATATAGCACTTAGTGTTATACTTTGCAACGGTTTATTAAAAAGAATTTTACTTTAACGATTCGTTATCCTTTATTAATTATTGAGGACTGGACTCTTTTCATTTCTTCCAGTAATTCCAGCTTGGAAATTATACCTTTGCTGTCCAGGAGATTAATTAATGCTTCCGATTGGATGACTTCAGACATCAACAATTCCTTGAAATATACTATTTGTTTTGATCAAGTTTATCGGCCATTAGTTTTTTTACCTTTCAGGGTATTCTTCTGAGTGTTCTTTATGTTTTGCCCAGTTATCCAAATAGCTCTTTGCCAATTCCTTATTCCAGATAATCAGCAAATTCTCCGCATTTTTTTCTTCTGCTGCTTTGGTGAAATTAAAACTGCCGGTAATGACTATTGCCCGATCTATAATGATAATCTTGTTGTGGGCAATGGCGTGTTTGTCATCAATATAAGTAGGAATTCTTGAATTTGATAGAAAAGTGGCCGATGTATATCGTTCCTTACGCTGACTCTTGTCGAGAATGGCCTGTACCTTAACGCCTCTTCTATGGGCGTTTAACAAGGCTCTTGCGATGGGAACGGAGGTGAAACTATAGGCTTGAACGAGGATCTCCGTTTTCGCTTTTGCGATCTGACCGACAATTGCTTCCGTGCAGCCTCCTCCGGGGCTGAAACATGTTTGTGTCCGGGTGTTGTTAAGTGTGAGTTCGGCTGCATTCGATATTTGCGAAAATGTGGCGAGAACTAAGCTGACAATAATAATGTTAGGGTATCACGAAGATTGGTGCGAAAATTCACGCTAAGGCTTAATTAGTTTCTTGTTTATAATGATATCCCCATACAATATTACATTATTCCAGGCGATTGGGCTTACATGCTCTAATAGTGCCAAATCAATACCTGCTTCACCAGGTTTATATTCATTTATTACCCGATTGATCTCTTTTATCTGCCAGTAAATTATGCTGGCGAGAATAATTGTGAGGCAGCTACAGGAATTTTTCTGTTCTTCTATATCTCTGCTTGTCAACCTACCACGTTTGCCAAAATTCAAATCTCTGGCAAGATTATGAATCTGCTCTCCTTTAAGCAGGCCTCTCCTAGTCAGCTGCCGTTTTGTTTTATCAGACATCCATTCAAGTATGTGTTCAGTTTTAAATATCCTGCCAAGCTCTCGATTAGCACGGTAAAAATGATTTTTGCCTGTAAAACTATTCAGCCTTTTCATGGCGGTCGATGCCGTCACATGGCCTGTTTCCAGTGAGGCGTAAAATTGCCCCATTCGATCCCATTGGTCTATTATCCAGTTCATATGTATTGTGTGATCTTTCCGACAAACAAGTGGTGTCAGTTCCCTGTAATCCCTATTTTCGTCTATCTTGTATATCCATTGCTTATGCAAGCCTCTGATTCTAGGGGAAAACTTTCTTCCCAGCATGGCAAACCCGGCAAAGTTGTTTTCCGTATATCCATGTGTGTCGGTAAAATGCTCATATAATGGTAACTCGGATTCGTTATAGAGCAGACCATCCATGACAAACGGTGCATCCCTATCAGTACATTCAATGGGCATTGAATAGAATGGAGCAAAATTATCGGCTACATAAGAATAAAACTCTAAGGCAAGGGCATTAAACTTAGTACTGAATGTCTGCTGCAGGACATTACTTCTAAATGAAAAACGTTGGCCGTCACTACTGGATGTCCTTCCTTCCCCCCAGACCTTTGTAATATCCAGATGACTGATAGCATTTACAACTATTGCAAGTGCCGACCGCTGAGATTCTTCTGTAAGCATCCAGTCTGTAATATGTTTTATTCGATTGTAACTTATATCTTGGGTCATGTGGGACATTGTATAGGGTCCTATGTTGCAGCCGTGAGCCATTATAGTGATTAGGACAGCGGAAATATCATCAACACCTGGAGATGCCTGTTTTGCAGTGGGCATAAAAAATCTGGAGAATTTTATTTCGTTATCCACTTCGATCAGGAGATCCGGAAGTTTCACGACTCTCATATTATTGGAAAGCCATTCATTCAGTTGGTAAAGTTTTTTATCTTCACCTGTATCAAGTTTTTCTGCTGGATCAACTGACAATTTCCATCCTTTTTCATCAATTCTGGCATAAGAATTTACTGGTAAGGTTTCAAGAAAATTAACAAAAGCTGCATTAAGGCGTTCAGTAAGGTAAATAGCCGCTTCGTTTGGATCGACAGGTAATCCGGCCTTTTTGAAAAATGATTCTCTCATTATTTCCCATTTTTCATAAGGAATGAAATAATCATCAAACTTGCTAAACCGTTTGCTCAGCTTTACGGAAAGGTTTCCCGACTTGATCTCATCCCTGACCGCAGTGAGCAAGGCGGATTCCCAGGCTCGTTTGTCAATTTTGCCGTTTGATTGAACCATAGGAACAATCTTTTCCGGGATAAAATCGGTTGGGGCATCGTCCGGTAGACGCCGCTGGTTATTTTCATTCATGTCTTTCAGGAGATTTACAGCATCAAGAAGGGAAGTTTTTATTCCGCCATCTATTTCAAGCTGAATATGTCTTAATAGATTGGGTGAAAACTGCCTGATGTAACTGAATCTATCTTTAACAAGATTAAATACATGACTATGCTTACCACTGAGCCAAGTTTTAACATCGATCATCTGGGAACTGAGTTCTTCTTTGCTAATATGCTTAAATAATGCCCTTCTCAGCAAGGAATCTTTGATACTATCATCCAGCACAAGATCAATCAGTAGCTGATAGGTTGCTAAAGATTTTTTAACCTGCCTGTTGGAAATCTTATTATAAACATCTATATCCTTTTGCGCCGAACTGTATATTCGGTTAACCAACTTGTCGAACATATCGACAAGATAATCTACTGTCTCTCTGTAAAGCTGCTGTAAAAAGCAAGTCATTATTGAATATCTATGAGCAGGAATCATGTTTCTAATCCGTGTTGCTGTGAGATTTTTTGCCTTGTGAGTCAGAGACCGTTGAAAATTGTTATTCAACCAGGAAAGATCAATCTGTAAAATTCCTGCTAGGTTTATCTTATCAAGTTTCTCCGTCAATCTGTTTACGGATTGAGGAGAAGGTTTCAACGGTGGCTGTTTTAGAAGATAGAACTCTGATTGACGCTTATCGCCTGTATCAAGGAGTACATCAAGATTTGCTCTGGTTTGGTCGTCAAGCTGTTTTGTTATCCTGTCATAGATATATTTTTTTGCATCTTCTTTTTGAAACCCAATTATTCTCCTGAGGGTATCCTCTGAAGGAATGAGTATTTTCTTTTCTTTAAGATATTCAGTTGTTCTTGTCATTAATGCACTTGATTGCTCAAGCCTACAGGCGTCATCAAATATAAACTGCCTTAGTTCAGGCATATCTTCATCGTTGAGCCTACGAAACCCAAGATAGGTTCTTATCTGCTCCTGATGCTCGTAAATAGTCTGAAATCGCTTAGAATATTCATTAATATTATCTGGAAATATAGATAACTGCATGCCGACATATGCAAGGATATCGGCAACTATTTCAAAAGGCGGATAATCAGGAAATCTATTAGCAAGTTTTAGAAATGCAAACTGATATCCAAAACCAAGTTTGTTATGGGATCTCCTACATTGAAGAATTCTGGATATTTCACATGTTTCGAATTTAGCAAAAGTTATTAGTTGATCATGTGTATAGTGCAACATATCATTCTCGATAAGGTAGGTTTATTAGAACATTCTCAATAAACTCTTATTACTTTATTTTGAGGCAATTATCCTTATTAAAAACCTTTCTTGATTTAAAATTATCAAAAGAGTATATACTTATTGAGTTTTGAGAAAAAGGAGACTTATATGCAGAGATCAATAATTGTAAATTATCCGGACACAATACCTGCTGTCATAAACCAAAGCCCGGAAGATTTTGAAGCCGAGGCAAAAAGGGCAATGGCAGTAAAATTGTTTGAAATTGGCCGTCTGAGTTCGGGCCAGGCTGCCCAGCTTATAGGAATAAGCAGAGTTGAATTTTTGTTGACCTGCAAACAGATGGGGGTTGCCTCTGTCGAGTGGGATGATAAGGAAATAGAAGCTGAATTACATTAAGGTAAATAAATGGAAACCATCGTATGCAATACTGGTCCGATTATCGCCTTGGCCGGTATTAACAAACTTGATCTTCTGAGAAGTTTTTATAAAACAATTATTATACCAGAGCCAGTTCATTATGAGATACTTGCAGGAGAGAAATCATTCACAGGACTTGCTGAATACAAGAAAGCCACATGGCTGGATATCCGGAAATTGAATCGTGATACAGAACCATTGCTTGCAAAACTCCTGGATGAAGGAGAAGCATCGGTAATCCACCTTGCCTGTGAGTTGGGTATTAAGAATATCATTATGGATGAGAGAAAAGGCCGCCGGATCGCAAGGGAAATTTATGGTCTAACTGTAAGGGGTACAATCAGAATTTTAACAGATGCAAAGAAAGCTGGCCTAATAAGCAATCTGACCGCTGCCCTCCAGGACATGAAATATAACGGTTACTGGATTCATGACAAAATTATTCAGGCCGCAATTAACGAAGTTGGGGAATAGAAAAAGTATGCTGATTGGATATGCACGTGTTTCGACCTTTGATCAGAGCATTGATCTTCAGGAAGATGCCCTGAAAAAAGCCGGCTGCGAAAAAATATTTTTTGATAAGGTGTCCGGAATAAAAAAAGAGAGACCTGGCCTGAATGATGCCGTATCGCATCTCCGGAAGGAAGACACTCTTGTTATTTGGAAGCTTGACCGGCTGGGCAGATCATTGAAGAATTTAATTGATTTTACGTCCAGACTGGAAGAGATGGGCATTCATTTTCAGAGCATAACTGACGGGATTGACACAAAGACTGCTGCCGGGAGATTTTTCTTCCACGTCATGGGGGCACTTGCCCAGATGGAAAGAGAACTTATTGTTGAAAGAACAAAAGCCGGGCTGGTGGCTGCAAGGGAAAGAGGTAGAAAAGGAGGCCGTAAAAGAGCCATGACGGATAGCAAGCTGGAAGCTGCGAAAAAACTCCTGTCCGATGGTATTCCGCCAAAAGATGTTGCTCAAAATCTTGGGGTTTCCATTCCAACTCTATACAGATGGTGTCCAGCAACAAGCAGTCTGTAGAAAATTTGCCTTAGCGTGAATTTTCGCACCAATCTTCGTGGTACCCTTTTTACTTGATCTGGAATCGGATACTCCCACTCAATACACACTTTTTGATGATCCGGTTCAGGCGGAGAAGATTAAAGACCTTTACAATGCTGTTGATGAGTTGGGAAAGAAATTCGGAAAGCACACTTTGCATCTGGGCAGTTCCCATCTTATTGAGGAACTGGGCAAAGGCCGTCGCGGTGATCCTACTGTCCGCGAGAAAACTCGGTTTACAGGCGAGACGCGCCGCCGTCATTTGGGGCTGCCATTAATGCACATTAAAATTGAAAATTAAAATTCCTGTCCAGTTACTTATAACATCTACAAACAAAGCGTAAGGCAATTAATATAAATTCGCTGATAACAGTTAGAAAGATTGTATAACGTGCGGATCACCGTCCCGCGGAACGCAGGTCTGGTGTATTGAATGGTTGGGTTAATTCAAGATTCGTACTGGTCAAACCAGTGAACAAATCTTGTACTAGCGGGGGCACTCCAACCAAAATCTTTTGTGACTTTTTCCTCGCACCAGCCTACAGGATATGTAAAAAGACTCGATTCAACTGAAACATACTGTAGTTTTACACTTCGAGAATCTTCAGCCAACCAAGCACTGATATTGGATGGCACATCATTGTTACCATTTAACCATCCCACCTGTGCTATGGCGTCACGGCAAAACTCGCATTTTATGATAGCGATAAAAAGACCTGCAAGTGAAAGAACAGCGTCTTTAAGGATTGCTTTTGACATATTTTGCAAACGATCGTGCTTTAGTTTATTGTATGTACCCCACCATCTTAATTCATACTTCGAGTAGTTATTGGCTTTAAAATCAGGAGTGCTTAACCAGTTACCAAACGGGCAAATTTTTTGTGGTGATTCACCGTAAAATACAACCCATCTTTTTGACATTATTTCACCGAAGTATTCAAAATAGTCTGAGATGTTAAGGTTTGCTTTGTTAACACAAGGAGAAGTTAATGCTTGTGATTTCCACAAAGAGTCAAGTTGACTACATGATTCCAAAATAATTGTTACTAATTTTGGAGACCACACATTTTCATGCTCAACACAATAAGGAACTATACTTAAAACTTCTTTCAGCATATTCTCAGTTGAGACATACGAAGAGACTACATTATTAGCTGGAAAATTCTTGCTCATAATACCCTTCAATTATTACATCACTTGAAACCCAATGGAGCCGCGTCTGACGCGGCTCCATTCAGTCGAGCACGTATGCGGTCGGCTGAACGAAAAGCTCACCGGGAGCGGCCAAGCGGGCCGCGATCGGGCGCAGCGCCGGGTTAGCGTTCAATATCATCCTTCACGTCGTATTCTTATAATTGTTAAGGCTTCATGTGTTAATTCTAGTATATCGCGTCGGTGCTTATTTTCAAAAAATATTGCATTTTCGCTGAGACCAACTGCTTCTATATTGGTTAAGGTATCAAATAGAATTTTCACCGATTTAATAGACGATAAATCCTTAGCATACGCAACTAACGAATGGGCAAAATCAGACGGTGAGATTGCCTTTCCAATAACCGGTTCACTTCGCCAAATAGGAACGTCATTGGTATTATTAAAGAAAATATAATGATTGTCGTTATCTAAATAACTATTCGGACAACTTTGCAGATCAGCAAGCCTTAATTTCTCAAGATCTACATTCACTTCGTAAAGTTCCGAGCGTTCGAAAAGCATTGGGCACGCATAATAGACCATTGCACCGGGGGTTCGGCTAAGGTTGAACAGTAGCTCATGCTGAGACAGGCCAGTATATGCGTTCTTCTGTGTATCAAGGTCTACTCTATAATAGGGTCGATTTACAACTTGTGGTGGTGTATACCGTGACGATTTTTGCATAGGCTTTACAACTTTGAATTGTAAAAAATAACCAATAAATACCTCACTCAAATTGTAATTATTGAACATGGCGCTTTGCTGAAGAATGTCAAAAAAATCGTCAACACCAAGGTCTGTCATGACATATGCTTGATCAAATCCGACAAAACATTCTTTCTGAGGAGAGTATTTGAAAAAATTAATTTGGCCTCCTGGCCCCAAGCCAAACGTTGTACGAAAAAGATTCATGAGTGCTGCATGATAATGCATTTCTAAGACTGTTTCGCTGATAGCCAATTGTCATCCTCCTGATTCTTTATAAAGGCACTAACGAAAAGCTGAGCCGGAGCAGCCCAGCGGGCCGATCGGCTCAAGCGCCGGGTTATGTGATTTAATGCCATGGATGTCCGCAGTTTCTGTCATTTATGAAGCGCTCTCTTGGATTGTTGATTAAGTGGGCTCGTATAGTGCGTGCATTGTAGGCATCTTCGATAGCTTGTCGCAAGATTTCAGATGAAGTTGGCCAGTCTATTACTCTGGCGTAGCAGTCATTCTGACCAATACACCGATCTGCATCACTGAGAAGGTTCGCGTTCAAGCGGTTAGGGTACTGTCCACTATTGTAACTCGGGAGTTTGACGCCAAGAACCCCGTTCGGAGTAACTGTTTTTCCACTTCTTAAAGAAGACTGTAGCTCCCAATCAACATACTTCCTTGACCATGTGCAGTTACCAATCATAACGATTGTAACCGTTTAGTCACCGAGATATAAATCACGGATTCTTGACATTACATAGTCAGTATCGTCGCTGTTAATAATGTCGCCCGCCATTCCAGCACCAATCCCCCGTGCCAGAAAGGTATCGTAGCCGGAAGAAAACAGAGTTATGAAATCATTAATCTCGTCTGAGTCCACTCTATGGTATGAGATAAATACTTTTCGACGGATGAGTTTAGATTGCCAGTTCATATTTTCCTCACATAACATTGTTTATATGGATCATCGTGAATATTGCAATCGCCGACAGTGCTGTCGGGATAAAACACCATACAGATAATTCATAATTTATACATAATACTGCGATTCGATTGCATTATCAACAATTTTCATATTTTTTCATCGGGATGTTATTAGGATCAGTATAATATCACTAGTAATATACTAGAGATTACCAGTTAAGGTTTTCAACTCACTGATTACTGTTCGAAAGCTTTTACATTCGATTAGAAATGCATTCTAAACGTTACAGGAAGTTGTTTGCAGGTGTGAGAGACGGGGAAATATTTGATTAGCCGAGACATGTTTCAACCAAAATTTAATAATCTAGCCCAATCACTCAGCATGTTGCTTTGTATTTGAAAGGAGAAACGCACCATCGCCATTTAGGGCTGCCTTTAATGCACATCAAGACCATAAAATGAAATTTCTGTTATTTTTCAGGTTTAGCAATCTTTAGATGTCCTGGCCTACGCTTGACTTGACATCTTCCTTAGAAGAGGAAGGAGTATTTAAAAGCATTTCATTCCAATCCTTTCCAAAGCAAGGAATCTTGCTAATCATTTTGTAATTTTTATTTAAAGTATTCTTTAAATAATCCCTCAGTTTATTCGATATATTCCTTCCTCCTTCATCATTATCAAGGCCGAAAACCACCGTACTACCTTCAGGAAAGTTTTCAATCGCTTTTAAGATCAATCCCGGTTGAGTTGGGTTATACTCCCCCGCTATGGAGATATAGCGTGTATTTTCGTTATTAAATATGACCTGATAGGACATTGCATCAATCGCACTTTCACAGATAACAAGGTGGTCATCCGACGAACAACTATTGCTGCACCATAAACCCTTTACGCCACCCGGTGCAAATCCCGTAAAACCCTTGTTCTTGACCTCGTACCCACAAAGGCCCTCATCATCATAATGGGGAAATAAAGTGTTCCTGTGGTCATCTATAGCCATACAACCATGAAACCGAGGACTTTCTTTCAGTCCACGGGTTGTTAAATAAGGTGTGCTATTGCAGATCTTCGCCTTAGAATACTTCTCTGTCATTAATTTTCGATTCCTGGCCAGAGGAATAGGTTCAGGATAATTCATTTCTTTCCTACTGTCCTGGTTCCTGGATGTTCCCATCCACTCACGCAATATTTTCCGAATATCCCCCAGGTTGCCCGCACCTCTGTGCTGAAGAAAATCTATGATTGTCCCGTTGTCATGGTCGTTTCTCACAGAGAAATAAACCCAGGTAAGCCCCTTTTTGGAGATTACTATTTTATCCCCATCAGAATGACGCATAACAATGGAATTACGGGAGCTTTCTTTCTTGTCGAGAAAATATCCCCGATCCCCTACAAATTCAGTCAAACTGATCGACATTTTGAACTGAATCAGCTCATCACCATAAGGCATGCTCTACACCTCCTACGTCAGGTTCTGTGCCTAAGGAACGGTACTTATCCGATTTTCCAATGGTAAATACATTTTGTTCAATTTCCTGCCTAATTTCTTCTTGCGTGACTATAATATTGCTCAAATTAAGATTATCTCTGATAATGAAAGGGGCCATCTTCTTTTTATAATTATAAACCGGAAATTCCGTAACGGTAACAAAAGGGCTGTTTGGTATCTTTACATAGGCGTGAAGATCGGCCAGGGTCATAAAGTCAGAGTTCAAAAGCAGAGGTTGGCGCTTCCTTCTGGAAGTCATTGAAACACCATCCCGGTAGTTTTCAACCCCCATACTATGTGTTTCTTCCGTTTCGATAATTTCCGTATCCCCAATTTTACGGACAAGATATTGTGCAGTGTCAGGATCGGAAACGGCAAACATAACGGAAGTACCACAAGCATTGACGATGGTATTGGCAATGTCCGGCGTGTATAGCTTCCTCAGTTGCCCCATGTCCTGAATCCCGATCCAGCATGATCCGCCTTTACTTCTTGAAACCGTTAAGAGGTCTTTTATACTTGATAGTCTCTGAAGGCTTCCAAACTCATCGAGAATAAAAAATATCCTCCGGTTAAGGTCGTCAGGCAAAGACAATAATTTCTTGCCCAGGTAATCAATAAACAATGACAGGATAGGGCGAAGGGTGTCCTGAGTATCTGCCTGATTGGTCACGAAGATAAAGCC
>Ga0116171_10005720_pt1 | contig 10875 bp, 12 predicted proteins | sample AD_JPNHW2_MetaG_FD_89798 | JGI IMG/M metagenome (GOLD analysis project Ga0116171, IMG submission 89798) | Active sludge microbial communities of municipal wastewater-treating anaerobic digesters from Japan - AD_JPNHW2_MetaG | ecosystem: Engineered > Bioreactor > Anaerobic > Digestate | place...
GAGGTAGAAGTCGGCACCGCAATTGAGTGCCTCGATGACCACTTCTTCGCGGCCTTTACCGGTGAAGATAATAAACGGGGTGGTCGTTCCCTGTGCACGGAGCGTTTTTAAAAACGTGATGCCGTCCATCTCCGGCATCTGGTAATCGGAAACAATCGCGTCATACGATACGGATTTCAGATGATCGATGGCCTCGCGTGCGGACGCGACGGTGTCGACCGTAAATGTCCCGTCACTCTCAAGGAAGAGTTGGCCTATCTCCAGGAGATCCGGGTCGTCATCGACATAGAGGACATGATGCCTCGCGATCATCTGGTGATTGTTGTGCATCGATTGGAAACTATATATTTATGAAAGTTATATGGCTGTCGCTTCCGTTCGAGAACGCCCTGCCGACGTATGGTCCAGATGTTGCGGATGGCCATCGTGCCGGGAGAATGAGGTTCGTTTCCCCCATAAAACCACTTTAATATTGTCCATGTCAAAATATTCATCCTGGTTACAGGCTCTGCGCAGGGTAATTCGAGGTATTCCCCGTGAGAACCGGATACTTGCCGACCCGGGGCAGTTGTACCTGGTGGCCGGGCTGGACAAAGATGCCCGAAACAAAGATGAGCGGGAGCCGGATGAGGCTTGAGAGCATCATAATGTTCGACGGATTGTCCGTTGTCGGCGATGCAAGCAGGGTGCCGGGCGCAAGCAAACGCGATCGATCCCGGCACGAAACCGAAATGCAAGGAGCCCGGCGTTTGCGATGGGGTGATGGGGAGGGTCGTGCATGATCCGAGAATGATCCCCGGCCGGGCACTCAAACCCTGCCTTTTGGCTCATCCCGTCTTCCCCACCGGTATTTGTAGCATTCAAACCAGAGAACACTCCCCACACCGGCCAACGTACATACCAGAAGATCAACAAATGACACGCTGCCGAACCTGAAGAGATCCTGGAGGACCGGGATTGTGAGGACAAGGATCAGGGCGATTATCGTCCCTGCAACTACCCAGCACATCGCTTTGTTGGGTGTGCGTACTGTCGTAATGATGGTTTCAGACCAGGATCGGTTTGTCAGGATCAGGCAGAGATTCGCAATCACGATGGTCGTGAACGTCAGTGTCCTCACCTCTTCATCCCCCAGTCCCCGGCCAAGTGCATTCACGTACACCCCCAGAACCACTGCCAGTACGACAAATCCCTGAAGGAGGCTGAGCGCAAGGATCTTTTTTGTAAAAAGCCCATCGTCTTTATGCCGGGGCGGGCGATCCATCACGTCCTTCTCGTCTTTTTCCGATTCAAACACGATCGAGCAGGCCGGGTCGATGATCAGTTCGAGGAAAACGATATGGATCGGCAACAGGACGAGAGGCATATTGAAGAGCACCGGTATGAGAGACATACCTGCAATCGGTATATGGACGGAGAAGATGTACGCCATCGCTTTTTTCAGGTTATCGAAGATCCGCCGGCCGAGACGCACTGCTGCCACGATGGATGTGAAGTTATCATCGAGCAAAACAAGCGAGGATGCTTCCCGCGCCACATCCGTCCCCCGTCCTCCCATGGCAATCCCGATATCTGCTGATTTAAGGGCAGGTGCATCGTTTACGCCATCACCGGTCATCGCGACCACTTCACCATCAGATTTGAGGGCATTGACTATCCTCAGTTTCTGTTCCGGTATTACCCGGGCAAAGATACTGGCCGACCGGATTCGATTCCGAAGTTCCCCTTCGCTCATGGTATCAAGCTCAGTGCCGGTGATGCAGGTGCCGGAATCATCAAGTCCAATCTGCTGTGCGATATTCACTGCCGTCAGCGGGTAGTCCCCGGTAATCATGATCACCCGGATTCCTGCGGACCGGCACTCGGCGATAGCTTCTGCTACCTGCGGGCGGACCGGGTCGGCAAATCCCACAAGGCCAAGGAACGCGAACGTGAAGTCGTGCTGTCCGTCGGGAAGATCAGAACGGGTGAACGATGCTTTTGCCACGCCAAGAACACGAAGTCCCTGTGCAGCCATCGTGTTGATATCGACGGCAAGTGCCTGCTGTTGTGTCGCATCGAAATGGCACAGATCCGCTATTGCCTCAGGCGCCCCTTTTGCCGCAATAATATAGTCATGACCTCCGGGAGAACGCCAGACGTTTGACATTGCGAGAAGTTCCGGAGAAAGCGGATATTCTGTAATGAGCTGCCAGCCGGAATGGATGTGTTCAGTCCTCCCGAAATCGCCGTCCCGGAGCTGGAGCAATGCCTTTTCCATGGGATCGAAAGGATCTTTTTTACACGCAAGAATGGCAAACTCGGCCAGTTCGTGACAGATCTCTGGTACTGAATTTTTTCCCGTCGCGTCGTGGTCGCAGAACTGCCCGCCGGCAAAAAAGGACCGGACGGTCATCCGGTTCTCGGTGAGCGTGCCCGTCTTGTCGACACACAGCACGGTTGCCGAACCCAGCGTTTCAATCGCAGGAACCTGCCGGGTCAGCACATTTTTCCGGGAAATCCTCCATGCGCCAAGCGCAAGGAATACCGTCAGGACAACGGGGAATTCCTCGGGCAGGATCGCCATCGCGAGTGTTATGCCCGCAAGGAGCCCTTCGATCCAGTTGAACCGTGTCAGCCCGTACACGACAACAATGATACTGCACAGGAAGATGCCAGCGATGGCGATTGACCGGACGATCCATGAAATTTCCCCTTTGAGCCGGGTCTCGCTCCGCTCCACGGTTTGCAGGACGGTGCCGATCTTTCCCATCTCGGTCCGGGCACCCGTAGATCTGACTTCTGCCAGGCCCTGGCCCTGCACGACCAGTGTCCCGGACCAGACAAATGGCAGGTCGTCACCACCGGGCCGTTCCGGGTGCGAACCGGATGTCCCGGCAATTTTCCGGACCGGGATCGATTCCCCGGTCAGGAGCGATTCATCGACCGTTACATTGTTCGCGGAGATGAGGACCGCGTCAGCCGGCACCCGGTCGCCTTCGACAAGGATGAGCATATCGCCGGTAACAACTTCGCGGCCTGCAATCCGTTTGTGTTTACCTTCGCGGATTACCAGGGCCCGGGGGCTGGAGAGCATTCGCAGCGCGTCGAGGGCCCGCCCGGTCTTCTGCTCCTGGTATACCGTAATGCCGATAATGACAACCACAAAACTCATCAGCATAAGGGCCTCTGTCACATCGCCGAGTACAAAATAGACAAGACCGCTCGCGACGAGCAGGATGAACATCGGCTCTTTTACAACTTCAAAGATAATGCCGAAAATGCCATGTTTTTGTGGTTCCGGGAGTTCATTGTACCCTTCGGTCCGGAGCTTTTCGGCAACTTCAGTTTCTGACAAACCTTTGACTGATTCTATGTCAAGTGGTGGCACTAGGGGACTCCTGTCTTTCCGGGCAATTGCGTGTCATGTATGATGTCCATCGCGATTTTTCCTTGTGTGAGTATTCTATTTGCAGGCCGGCACCATGTCGTCCGCATTTCATCATTAAAATGGGATATTTATAAATGTGGTGAAATAAGGGATCCGATGGAAATATAATATCCCGGGATTCCAGTATACCAGTTTTTTCAAGTTGCTGCAGGTATTCAGCTGAGTGCGGACATACATCCACTTCGACCGGGGGCCTCCGGGTCCGGGGGGATTTGGGGGTCGGGCCATATATTTTGATGAGATCTCCCGGCATCATTTTGGTCGTTCCCGGTGTGGCGATCCAGACTGTTTTATGATAGAGAAATCTGTGATACAATGTTCCGGATTGCAACGATCACGCAACCGCACCGCATAAAAAATGTGTTCCCGACCCCATCCATGATGCAGTTGCAATGGGGCAGGAATTGTGTATTTTTACGATGAGAGTTTTCCCTTTTTATACACACTCCTTGTGAATGGGGGTCAGACAGGGAAAAATGTCGGGCAGGGGAGGACCCCGATACTGCAGTCATTCCGGCACAATCTATCTCAAGAGATCCGGGCTTTTTTCGTTCAGCGAAATTTAATAATCCCTTTATCGATGCAGGTGCAACGCCCATGCATGGAACCGGCTCCGGCAGGTATTCCCGTACACGGGTATACGCTCCTGATTGTTTCAATCGCGCTCGCTAATTTTATGGCGGCATTTGATTCTACCATTGTCACCATCGCGCTTCCCGTGATTGCTAAGATCTTTTCCCTCCCCGCATCGATGGCGGGCTGGGTAATCACCGTTTACGTGCTGGTCATGGCCGCATGTGTGCTCGTCTTCGGCAAACTCTCCGATGTGATCGGGTACAAGAAAGTGTTCCTGTACGGGTTTGCCCTTTTCACGGTCGCATCGTTCGCCTGCGGGTTCCTCCCGGAATTCGTCAGCTCATTTCCTGTCTTTTTGGCCTCGCGTGCCGTCCAGGCCGTCGGCGCCGTCATGTTCGTGTCGGTTGGCCCGGCCATGATCACCGCTTATGTCCCTATGGCCCAGAAAGGCAAAGCGATGGGTACGACCTTTGCGTTCGCGGCCCTCGGGATGACCCTTGCGCCGGTGGTCGGCGGACTGCTCACACAGTACCTCTCCTGGAACTGGATCTTTTATATCAACATCCCCATCGGGATTGTTGCTCTTCTCCTCGGGGCAAAGGTGATCCCGGTATCGGAGGGAAGCAGGCAACTGGCCCCCGGCTTTGACCGTACAGGTGCCGTGCTTATCGCGGTCGGCCTTGCATCCCTGCTCTATGCCCTGTCGGAAGGGCAGTCAGCCGGGTGGACCGACCCGGTGATTCTTGGATGTCTGGTCGTTGCGATTCTCGCGTTGTGCGCCTTTGTCCGGTGTGAACTTACCGCCGCCGACCCCCTGCTCGACCTGCGCCTCTTACAACAGAAAAATTTCTTCCTCACAAACATGGCGATCGTTCTTGTGATCGTCGCAAATGTCGGGATACTCTACCTCTTTCCCTTCTATCTCCAGCTCGTGCAGGGATACACCCCTTCGGTTGCCGGGCTGATATTCACGTCGCTCTCGGTCGCCGTCATGGCCGGGGGGATCCTGGGCGGGCAGCTCTACAACCGTGCCGGGGGGCGTCGGATCAACATCGTTTCCGGGATACTGGTTTTTGCAGGGTATCTCTTCCTGACCGGCATCCGGCCGGATTCCCCGGTCTGGTTTGTGATCCTCTGCCTGGTCCTTATCGGTGCGGGCTTTGGCATGCTCCTGACCTCGGCATCGACCATGACGATGACGGCGGTCCCGAAAAAGTACCAGGGCATGGTCTCAGGGTTCATCTGTCTTGAGCGGTTCGCTCCGCTGACCCTCGGGATAGCCCTTTTTACCATTGCATTTGTCGGGGGCATGAACTCGTTTGCTCCCGGCAGCGGGGTTGCATCGGCGGCTCTCGTGAATATCAAAACCGATGTGCTTGTGGCCGGGTTCGGACAGGCATTCCTGTTCGGGTGCATTGTCAGCGTCGTCCTCCTCGCGGTGGCCATTCTTGCAAGGCAGGAGGTTCATCCGGATTACCGGCCGGTGCAAGGCGGGGCGGGGAGTCAGAAAAAGGACTGATACGCGGCTGCGGGACACAATGAGAAAATTACTTGATCGCGTCTTTGTAAAATAAAACGTCAACGGGATTTTTTCTTTTTCCCGTGGGCAAGAACTGCTGCGAGGTATTTATCGGGATCTTTTTCCAGCCACTGCTTTCGATCCTTGGTATAATCGCCGCTTCCCTGATCGTAAATCTGGAGGAATCGCATTGCGTCAATGGGCCCCAGCACTTTTACTAGTGCGTCGATACCCTGCTTGTGAATTTCATTCAAGGTCTTTACCTCCATGTGCGTTCACCTCCATGAGCCATTCAACAGGATTATACACTCCACTAGATATCTGGTTAGGGTGTCTCTTAATAATTTTTATGATGGAATCATCTGTCGTGAGTAAAACCGCCCCGGCCGCATCTGCACAGGCAATGTGCAAAGCATCCGCAGGATCGATACCCATATCCACAAAAACCCGATATCGCCGTGAAACGGTTTTCGTGATCGCGATATGCTCTTGTGCAATTTCAACAAATTTCAGGGCTTTTCTCATCCGCGTTTTGTCAGGTATGCGTGAAAGTTCGTATCTGACCGCATCGCTTACAACGAGTGTCCACTCATGAGTGCACCTCAGCAGGATCTCTTTTACCGCTTCAGATTCTAGATGAATCCGGTTTACGTTTTGATCATCGAATGGCCGGCACAGGCAGCAGACATCGAGGTACACTTTCATGGCGTTATTTCCAATGAACTATTTTTACACGGTTTAATATATAACAGTTGGATAAACAGGGTGACCTGAAAACGGGTTTCGGCGTCACAATTGGATCAAATTCCCATTATATGGATTCAAGTCAGGGATCACAGTACTTCTCTATTTTCAAGTTGGATGAACAACCACCAAAAATTCGTATAAGCCAGATCTGGAAACGGAAGTATCTTTTTTGACAGCCACCCCCACCCCCGGGCCACAAGAGGGGAGTGGGGGTATCATGCTTTAAAAAATTGGTCGGGGGGTCGGGGTACCTCTCTTTTTTGGGAGTGGGGGGTGCCACCCCGGGCTGGCAGGAGGGGGTATCCCCAATGACCAAAAATCGATTCGGCAAGTCCTATTAAAATTCTGCTGTTTGCAAAGGAAAATTTAGAGAAGTACTGGATCACGTGACTTATGCGTACTGTACCCCGGCAAGGATTTGATCGAGAATGAGCGAGTGCAGGGATCGTTTGATGACGAGATCGACCGTGTGGTGGAGCCGGGCCTCAAGGTAATCCGTGAGATCGACTTTGTTCCCCCCCGATAGGCCGGCCCAGTTCCACGATAATGTCGATGTCGCTCTTTTGGGTCGCCTCGCCCCGGGCGTAGGAGCCGAACATGCCAATAGACGTGACGCCGTACTTCTCCCGGATCTCCGGCAGGCATTCCCGGAAAATGGCCTGTATCTCATGAGCCGACATCGTGTTCATTTTAACAGATGATGGTGTTGCACGTAAAAGAAGGCATGGGCGATCCCGGGCGGCTCTTAATCATTACGGGATGATGAGGGGGTCAAATGGGTACAATCTGATCCGGGGCATCCGGACATAACTGGGCAGATAACGTCAGGAAAACAGTGCTTAAGTGAACCGCAGGCCCCGGCAATTTACAAAATAATCCCCTCCGACCCCCTCAGGGGTTCTGCATTTTTACCCGGATTCTGACCGGGTTCCGGATAGATTTTATGAGAGAGAATTAAGTGATATAGTAGGGCCGGGATGCAGGAATGGGGGAAAAGTGCCGGGGCGAGACCCGGGAAGAAGCACTTGCCAATATCAAAGAGGCGATCGAGCTCGTTTTAGAAGTCCAGCGGGAAGAACTGCAAAGACTCCTGCCGCCTGCAAGGGAAGACAGGAGTCGGATAGGGGGGAGAAGCATGATGCTGAAGTGTGGCGCCCATTATATTTAGATCCTGCCTAATCTCAGTCAGATTCGATCTAGTATACGAGTGACTTTTGATGTTCAATGATATCCTGCACATTCCTGTTGAGAGAGTCCAGAAGCGTATTGTCTTCTTCCCCTACCCACCATAAGTCCCAGATTCCTGCATCGGTACCCTGCCGATAGGCAAAGATCAACCCGCTCTCCTCACATCCTGTGTCTGTGCGATTCCCGGTTTTTGTCTGCAGCAGGACGGTAAATTCATCTGCCGTGACATTCATGCATTCAGCTGATATGTTGTTATAGCAATACCGGCCGGATACATTATCGACCGCTATGACTGCCGCGTACCGATAATCCAGTTTCCCGATCTGAAATTCATCGTAAGAACGATGACATTTTATTTGAGATTTGATTGACTGGAGAACTGCGGTCATATTATCCAGAAGCGGAGCATATTCAGCCTGGTCCTTAAATATCCGGTACGTGGCGTTGATGTCAGGGTCATATATTTCAAGGTATGTTTCATTTAAATGGCGTTCATTTTCCTCATTTGTGGTTACTGAAACGATAGCTTGCGTATGGTTTTCCGGAAGGATTTCCGGAGAACTGGGATGATATGACATTTCATGTTTATCCAGATAGGTGAAGATAGTAAAAGCCAGACCACAACAAATGAGGACTACAATCAATATTACAAAGAAGTTTCTTTTGCGCATTGAAGTATTCCTCTTTCAAAAAATTATTTTGATATCTTTTAATTATTTGGCTGCAGGAATCAAGGGCTCAAGTCCCGGGATTGCAGGGATATACTCAATGAAATCCTGGGATTCATTTGAACTTCCGAGTTTTCCTTCAAAGACATAGACCGGCAGGAATTGACTCTGCTCCTCCATCGCTGAAGATTCATAGTACGCCAAGTAAATTTTTGTGATTTCTGCAGTACTGGAATCTTTGGTTGAAACACTCGAAATTCCACGTTCTTTGAAGTTTTCGAATGCCTTTTCCGGAGTTATAATGGACTTCTTCTCCTGAGGTGTATAGTCTCTCCATAATTTGTACATCTGGATCACATCACCACCATTGCCAATCTCAACGGATAATTTCGAACCTGCTCCGACAACAGGGAGTCCATCAATGCTCCTTTTAAAAGATACCTGTATTGCCTCATAGGGAATACTGGTTGTTTTCCCGTTTGAATCCAAAGCGAGCACTTGTGGGTGGTACACCCGGGACAGTACAGCATCTTCAGGCATCAGATCTGATTTTGTTAGATATTCTGATGCAAGTTTCACTGCTTCCGCATCGGTGGGAAGCTGACCGGGTATATCTTTCCCGTTTATCATATTCCATCGTGAATTATCGATGAATGCAAGCCTACCCGATTTTTCATGAATTTCGAGGATGTAATGGTCATCGGTGAGTACAAATTCATTTGCAGCCTCTTTTATAGAACCGGAAACTCCGATCTTTGTTCCCAAAGCCGCAAAAGATTCTTTTGAAATGTTGGGTTTTTCAGTTTGGTAGACCATCACTTGTTCAGGAACCACAGGGAATGAAGTTTGTAATACAAATGATACGTTATTATTTTGAATCCCTTTTGAAGATCCAAGATCGATGATATCTTTTTGAGGGGAATCTTTTACATCACCAAACAATGGCAATGCGATTGCGCAAACTGCACTTAACGCGATGACAACAAATACTGCAAGTCCAAGAATCTTTTTTTTCATTATGGCACCTCGTTAACATGAATACCGCTGGTACAGGAATGAAGTTCCGGGAATACCATCAGGGTATTCGCATACGGGCCTTTAGTGACAGTATGATATATGATTTCTGTCCACATCCTCAAACTGCCAGTTTGATGATTTGGACAGAAAATTCAAGCAATGTTCCCCAAAACAGACACTCCATGTCGAAAAGACTGGGATTGGTTGCGACGATGCTTCTGGTGATGGCATCATGCCAGTTGTATCGGCATATGAACAGAGTCCTGCTATCGGGAATGGAAACTATACTATTGAACCGGTACACAATACCGGCATAAATCCGATAAGTATCCAGTCCGTCTATGCCTCGATTACTCAAGGTTCGACGAACTGGCACCCGAATACCGTTTCATCCTACATCACATCAATGAATGTGGACCTGAACTGGGGAAATTCTGCGAATTCGCTTCGGCTGAAAATATATTCTCCCGATGGGTATATATTCGGACCCTACTATGACAGTTTCGATGGAGCCAGCAATGGTCGTATCAATTTGAACATAATAAACTCCAACGGACTGGCTCAGGGAACCTGGCGTTATGAAGTGTACGGAGAACTGGTTACAGGAACGCAATATTATTCCATCTGAATTGTGATGTACCGTTGATGAAGTACGTATCAATTCTTCTTCTTTTGTTTCTGGTATGTACTATTCATGCCCACGCTGCACCGGGAGGATATATTGTTGAACCTTATTCCGCACAGCCGGAACCCGCCGATACGAGTGGAGCTGATGGGTCAGAAACTTTCTGGGATCAACCGCTCTGGATTCAGGTCAGCTGGATTATAAGTTTACTTGCGGCGGGACTGGGTGCCTTTAAGTTCGGTCCTTTTATTCTCGGTAAAGTCAAGGTAATCCTTCAAAACAAAAACCGTACTGCCCTCCTAACCTATATCGGGAACAATCCGGGGTGTACCCTTGCAAACCTTTCAAAAAATACCGGTATCAACCGGGGAACCGCGAAGTATCACTTATTCTTACTCATAATCGAGCGAAAGATAGTCCGGAAAAAAGACGGAAAAATGAGTTACCTTTTCACCAACGGTGGGGTGCACCTTGAGATGAAACAAGTGTATGGATATATTATGAACCCTGCCAAGCGGAAGATCCTCGACATAATTATCAGTCACCCGGGCATCACGAACAAAGAGATAGCGGAACACTTGGACCTTGACCGGAGTACCGTCTACTGGCACCTCCGGCAATTTCTTGAGAAAAACCTGGTGGTGTCCCGGTGGGACGGAAGGAACAGGCACTATTTCCTCCTTCCCGAGGTGGAGCATATCCTGAAAAAGTGCCAAAATTGATAATATCCTCCCGCGATACCTTTGCGGGTATGCAAAGGAGAGGTACATTCCCTTGTTTTGGGGTCGCATGGGTACAAAGTGATCCGAGGCATCCGGGCAGATCTGGGAATATCACGTCAGGAAAATGAGAACTTTTCAAATCGCATGAAGCCGTCAATTACAAAAAGGAATCGTGTGACCCCCTACAAGGTCTTCACATTTTTGCCCGGATTCTGGTTGGGTTCCGGAGGTATTTTACGAGATAAAATTAAGCAGGATTGCGGAGCTGGGATGTGCGAAGAGTGTGAGGGGGATCACATGGAGGAAAAGTGCCGGGCCGGGCTTCATGGCTGTGCACAGAATCCGGATAAAAATACAAATGGTAATATTACTGCAATCGCAAC
>Ga0116171_10005721_pt1 | contig 10875 bp, 5 predicted proteins | sample AD_JPNHW2_MetaG_FD_89798 | JGI IMG/M metagenome (GOLD analysis project Ga0116171, IMG submission 89798) | Active sludge microbial communities of municipal wastewater-treating anaerobic digesters from Japan - AD_JPNHW2_MetaG | ecosystem: Engineered > Bioreactor > Anaerobic > Digestate | place...
ATACCCGGTTACCTACACTCGTTTTTTTGAGGAGTGTTCAATTCCTGAAATCGACAACTACGATTGGCTAATTGTTATGGGCGGCCCAATGGGAATTTACGACGAAGAAGAATTTCCCTGGCTGAAGTTGGAAAAGCAAGCGATCAAAGAAGCAATTGACGCCAACAAAACTGTTATCGGGATTTGTTTAGGCGCGCAATTAATTGCAGATGCTCTTGGAGAAAAAGTTTACCACAACAAGCAAAAAGAAATTGGTTGGTACAACATTAGCTTAACTACTGAAGCCCTGTCGGCGCCGATATTTTCATCATTCGAGCCTATGTTTAAAGTTCTTCACTGGCACGGCGATATGTTCGATATTCCTGAAAATGCTATTCACCTGGCCGAGTCGGCCGCCTGCAGAAACCAGGCATATCTCTTCGGTAAAAAAGTTCTTGGACTTCAGTTTCATTTTGAAGTAACCATCGAAAGTTTGACGCAAATGATTAATTACAGCAGGAATTCACTGATTCCCGAACCTTTTATACAATCAGAACGCGAAATCCTTGATCAAGCAGATTCGATTTTCGACAATAACAAAAAGATGTATCAAATACTCGATTTTCTGTCGAAGCAAGCAATTTGAGATGGAGATTTATAACTGAAAGTTGGTATTTAACAACCAACGATCAGGCATTCCAATGATTTCACTATTTTTGCGATTCAAATTCTGAAATGTCATGAAGAAAAATTACACCATCGCATTGACCCAGATTTCGCTGGACGGAACTCCGGAAATCAACCTGAAAAAATGTCTGGAATGGATTCGAAAGGCAGCAAAACAGGGGGCTAATGTGGTATGTTTACCCGAATTATACAGCTCGTTCTATTTTTGTCAGAGCGAAAACCACGATTATTTTAACCTGGCCGAACCGTTGCACAACGACTCTTACAAATCGTTTAGCGCCTTAGCTGCCGAACTCGGAATTGTTCTCATCGTTCCTTTTTTCGAACGCCGTGCATCAGGTTTGTATCACAATTCAGCCTATATCATTGATAGCGACGGAAATCAGGCTGGCCTCTACCGGAAAATGCACATTCCTGACGATCCCAGCTATTACGAGAAATTCTATTTCACCCCGGGCGATATTGGTTTTAAAGCTTTTGATACCAAAGTTGGTAAAATCGGCACATTAATCTGCTGGGATCAGTGGTATCCCGAAGGAGCCCGGCTGACCGCGCTTCAGGGAGCTGATGTACTCTTCTACCCTACTGCCATTGGCTGGCACCCATACGAAAAAGAGCAATATGGCGTAAAACAGCACGACGCCTGGCGAACCGTTCAACGCGGACATGCCGTGGCCAACGGCATTTTCGTGGCAGCCTGCAACCGTGTTGGCTTCGAAAAACCGGTTGAAACATCGGCAGGAATCGAATTCTGGGGAGCATCGTTTATTGCAGGGCCACAGGGCGAAATACTGGCAGAAGCTTCGCACGATAAAGAAGAAATTTTGATTGCTGAGATTGATCACGCGCTAATGGAAGATGTGCGCCGCAACTGGCCATTCCTTCGCGACCGGCGTATAGACGCTTATAGCGATATTACCAAACGATTTATCGATTAAATATCTCAACCAATTCGATGCGGAAAAAAGCAATCATTTTTGATCTCGATAACACGATTTACCTGGTTAGCTCAATCGGCGAAAGCTTATTTAAAACACTTTTCGGGATGATTGCTGACAGTGGCGAATATATTGGAAGTTTTGACGCTTTGAAAGCCGAGATAATGCGAAGACCTTTTCAATATGTCGTGGCGGATTTTGGATTCAGCGATAAATTGAAACACGAGTGTTTCGAACATCTTAAAAACCTGACATACGATTTGCCCATAGAACCAGTTGAAAATTACGATACTACGAGGAGCTTTCAATGCACCAGGTTTTTAGTAACAACCGGCTTCACTAATCTTCAAAACAGCAAAATCGATCAATTGGGAATCAGAAATGATTTTGAGAAAATAGTCGTTATCGATCCATTCGAAACGGCCAAAACAAAAAGAGATATTTTCAAGGAATTGCTAATCAGGTATGCGTTTAAGCTTGAAGAAGTACTGGTAGTTGGCGACGATCTGAACTCAGAAATAAAAGCTGCAAAAGAACTGGGAATCGAGTGTGTTTTGTACGATTTTCGTTCAGTGTATTCGTCTGACGAAAAGCAAACGGTTATCAGAAACCTTTCAGAATTGAAACAATATATTTAAATCAATCATTCATTAGTTTATATGAGTAATTTATTGCGCAGATTCCCTGCTGAATGGGAAAAACATCAGGCAACTTTATTATCATTTCCTTCTGAAGGCCGCGACTGGCCAGGAAAATACCACGCTATAAAATGGGTATTCGTTGAAATGATTAAAAAAGTTACTACCTACGAACCCGTTATCCTGGTGGTGAAGAACGACGAGCTGCGCGAAAAAATTTCAGGAATGCTTGAACAGGCGCATGTTGACCCATCGGCTGTAAACTACATTATAAAAGACACCAACCGGAACTGGATGCGCGATTCGGGCCCGGCAATTGTAAAAACTGCGAATGGCGGAAGGGAAGCCATTCAGTTTGGATTCACCGGATGGGCCAAATATAAAAATCACAAAAAAGATCAGGGAATACCTGCCGCTGTTTCAAGTCACCTCGGAATCAATCTGGTGCAGGCCAAATACAATGACAGATTGGTTGTGCTCGAAGGTGGATCGATTGACGTGAATGGCTGTGGAACATTAATTACCACTGAAGAATGTTTAATGGACGCAGAGCAGCAGGTTCGTAATAAAGGTTTTAAAAAGGAAGATTACGAGAATGTTTTTCGCGAATATTTGGGTGTAACCAATACCATTTGGCTGGGCGAAGGAGTCGAAGGTGACGATACGCATGGCCATGTTGACGATATTTGCCGCTTCGTAAACCGAAATACTGTGATTGCAGTGCACGAGCCAAATGCGACCGACCCCAATCACCACAAATTAGCAGCCAACCTGGAAATTTTGAATAATGCAAAATTAGAGAATGGCGAAAAACTCAATGTTGTGAAAATACCAATGCCCGCACGCATCGATTTCGAGGATTTGCGTCTGCCTGCCAGTTACGTGAATTTTCTGGTGACCAACGGATGCGTGCTAATGCCTACATTCAACGATAAAAACGACTACAAAGCGTTGGGTATAATGACAGAGCTTTTCCCAACACGCGATGTAATTGGCATTAATGCCGTTGATCTGGTTTGGGGATTGGGAACTCTGCATTGCCTGAGTCACGAGATCTGCGAATAAGAAAATGTCATTGGTTGTCATTGGTTGTCATTGGTTGTCATTGGTTGTCATTGATTGAAATAATTTTCCTGAACATCCGCAATAAATGACGCGAAGCCAATGACTACAGATGACTATTTACTGACTAATTTTTTGTCGTTAATCCTGCTGTTTCTTATCCCGTAGCTAAAGTATATTGTTAGGCCAATAATGAGCCAGATTCCAAACCGGAACCAGTTTGTTGCACCCAGTTCGCTCATCAGATAGAGGTTCGTGAGCAGACCAAGTACCGGAATCAACGACCATCTCTTTACAACAGCCTTGTAGCTTATAATGAGCGACACAACCGCGAAAATTAGCGACGGATAGTGATGGCGTATTATTTTCAGGAAAGTTAATTCCTCGCCGTGATCAGAAGCCATATTCGAAAAGTTAAAGCCCGACCACCACATCACAACGACAACAACAATCCAAATTGGAATCAGATAGCGACGACTATCAGCATAAGGCACTTTAAAGCCTTTGGATTCATCATGCTGCTTTCCATGTGGATTCAGGATAATTATACCTCCGGAAACCAGGACAAAAGCAAATAAAGTTCCAATACTTGTTAAATCAGTAACTTCCGTCAGATTCATGAAAAGTGAAGGGATAGCTACTATAAAACCCGTTAAAATAGTTGAAAATCCGGGAGTTCTGTACTTTGGGTGAAGCTTTGCAAATACCGGAGGAAGAAGACCATCTCTACTCATGCTCATCCAAATACGAGGTTGGCCCAACTGAAAAACCAACAATACACTTGCCATAGCAATAACTGCTCCTGCTGCAATTATTCCTGAAAGTTTTGTAAGGTGTAATTTTGTAAAAACGTATGCCATCGGGTCTGAAACTCCGAGTTCACCTGATGGTACCATTCCGGTTAAAACAAGGCTGATCATCACATACAAAATGGTAGTAATCAGCAAAGCATAAAACATGGATAAAGGCAAATCACGTCGGGGATTACGGCACTCTTCAGCAGTGGTTGAAATCGCATCGAAACCAATGTAGGCAAAGAAAACTCCGGAAACGCCTTTCATCACCCCGCTGATTCCGTTAGGTGCAAACGGGCTCCAGTTTTCCGGATTCACATAAAAAGCTCCGATTCCAATAACCAGAAGAAGTAGCACCACTTTTAAAACGACAAAAAAATCATTGGTAATGCGTGACTCCCGGATACCGATATAGCAAATCCAGGTTATAACAACCACAATAAACAATGCTGGAATATCGGCTATTAAATGAAAATTCCCAATATGAGGTGCATCAATCCAGGCACGATAAGCCTCCTGTAAGTCAGAACTCAGATTAGCCAAAGGAGTGCCCGATTTTATGGCCTCCAAAGCTGTTTGGTATCCTCGCGAGGCGCTTAAAAAATCTGTCGAAAGGTAATCCGGAATATGAAAGCCCAATCCATCCATCAAGCCGGTAAAATAACCTGACCACGATATCGCTACAGCAATATTACCAATAGCGTATTCCATAATCAAGTCCCAGCCAATAATCCAGGCAATTAACTCCCCAAAACTAACATACGCATAAGTATAGGCACTTCCACTTATCGGAATGGCCGACGCAAACTCGGCATAGCACATTGCCGACAAGCCACAAGCAATGGCAGTAAACACAAATAATAGCGAAACAGCTGGTCCGCCGCTGGCTGCAGCATTCCCGATGGTACTAAAAATACCCGCACCTACTATTGCAGCAACACCGAGGGCTGTTAAATCAAAAACCCTCAACATGCGTTTCATTCCACCACCATGGCCCTCATGAAGATCGGCGTCGCTTAAAATACGGGAGACCGACTTTTTCCTGAATAAATTTTCAAAATTCACCTCTCAAAAATATAGGTCAAAAATAAATAAAAATTAAAATCTTCACCGTTGGCCTAAAATAAATACAGATACCGAAGATTAAGTAAAATTAAAAAAATTAAAAAAAAGTTACGCCAATAGCAATTTTCGAGGTTACCTTTTTCTAGTTTTGCGAATATATACCTGATTTTGTTGCCGTAAATAGGTTACAAAACCAAAAATCTCTACCCCAGAAGCAATGATAAAACAAGGCATTTTAAAGATTAGTGTGTTTATTTTTCTGATTTCGTTAACCATCTGTTCAGCAAACGCACAGAATGCAAGATACTTAATTATCAAAGGATTGTTACTCTCCGAAAAAATATCAAGCGACAGCAGTTCCATCCAAATATCAAAGAAAAGTACCGACAAACCAATAGTGGCACCAATTGCCCGCGACGGCCGTTTCAGGCTTGAACTTGACTACAATTCTGAATACAAACTTACTTTCTGCAAAAAGGGACATTTTGCAAAAACAATAATTGTAAATACAGAGATTCCGCAAACAGCATCACGTCAAGTAACTGGTTCTGAATATTTTCTAATGGCCGTAAAGTTATTCTCCGACATACAAAATCCAGAGAATTTCTACCCAGGGAACCAAGTACAACACGTCAGTTATTTTCCAAATACTAACAGCTTTAGAAGAGTACCAACTGTTCTGGATTATGAATATGTAGAAAAAGTTGCTTCCCCAATCGGAGTATCGCCTGCTGCCGGAGTGAGACAAAAATCTCAAAACTACCAGTTATTTTAAAGCCAGGCTCAAGCTTTCGACATCAGTTTTTATACATAATTTCATCATTTATTCAGGGCGAAACGCTTGCCTTTCCGTTGATTTGGTTATTTTTACCATGCCTAAATGGTGGCATGTAAAAATATTCTGCTTGTTTATATCAATGAAAGAAAATCTCAATATGCGCAAGATCTTTTGGCTGTTTTTGCTCTTCAACCTGGTGCTTCAAATACCTTCGCTGGCTCAAAGCAAAAAATACTTTGTAATTACCGGTAAAATTATGCCTGAAACCGAAAATACCGGCGGTGGCAACGGATCGATAGAAATCACAAAAAATGGGAAAGAAACAACAAACATTGATATTCCCAAAAACGGTCGGTTCCGGTTCGAACTCGAATTTTTCAGTGAATATAGCCTGACATTCAAATACCCGGGGCACTTCAACAAAATAATACTTGTTTCAACTGAAATTCCAGAAGACGTTTGGAAACGCGATAATGATTTTCCAGCTTTCCCAATGATTGTTCAGCTCACTAAAGAATTTGAAGGAGTTGACAAAAGCTTCACTTTAAAACCTTCAGGACGAATATTTTACGGGAAAGACATTGACAATTTCGAGAAGGAAAGCTTTATAAACGATTTACAATTTACTGAGCAAGGCGCTAACGCAAAAAATCAGACGAACCAGGTAGCAAAAGAAGCAGCAACAATTAACAAGGAGAACGCTCAGGATCTGGCTGCAAAACAAAAAGAATTTGATACGCTTATAAAAGAAGCCGACACGCATTACCAGCGCGGCGAATACCAAATGGCTTTGATGAAATACCTGGAAGCCCACAAACTTTTCCCGGATAAAGCTTATCCGAACGACCGCGTTGCAGAACTTCAGGATTTAGTTAAAGCGCTGGAGATTACAGAAAAACAAAAGGCTGATCTGGAGCAAAAGTACAAGTCGGCAATTGCCAAAGCCAATGGATTTTACGACCAGAAAAGCTACAAAGAAGCCCGTCCTGTTTACGAAGAAGCTTTGCAGTTTAAGCCTGGCGATGTTTTCGCTAACGGACGAATTAATGAGATTGACCAGATATTGGCTCTACTCGAAAAACAAAGCCAGTTCAAAAACCTGATTGCCAACGCTGACAACAACTACAAATCGAAGAAATACGATCAGGCTATTGCACTTTATAATCAGGCAAAAGCGTTGGTGCCCGAAGATAAATATCCGCAAAGTCAGATCGATTTGATTAATCAGGAAGTGCAGCAACAAGCCAAACTCGATCAGCTCGAAAAAGACTTTAATCAGGCGATGCAAAGCGCAAATACGCTGACCCAGCAAAAGGATTACCTGCAAGCTATAGCGGGTTACAAAAAAGCGCTGGGATTGAAGCCTGACAGCCAAATGGCAAAGGATAAAATAGCTGAGCTGGAGCAAACGATGGTTGCCGTTGAAAACGACAAGAAATTTGCGCAGGCCATTCAGCTTGCCGATCAGGCTATGGGCAAAAATGATTTGTCAACTGCCAAAATGCAGTACCAGGAAGCTTTGAAAATAAAACAAGATAACTACCCAAAATCGAAGCTGGCAGAAATAGAAGCAACTGAAGCGAAGGAAATCGATTTCAATAACTTCATAGCAAAAGGTGAAAAAGCTTATGCCGACAAGAACCTTGACGAAGCATTGACTGACTATTCCTCAGCACTGAAACTTAAACCTCAGGATGCGAATACTAAAAAGAAGATCGAGGAAATTCAAAATTTAAAAAACAAAGAAGCTTCGGATAAAGAATATGCACAGTTGATTGCACAGGCTGACCAGAATTTTGGCAACAACCAGTTTGACGAAGCTGTTGCTGCATATAACAAAGCGCTCGACATCAAGAAAAATGACACTTACGCCAAAGACCAGCTCAAAAAGATCGACCTGTACCAGTCGGGATTAAAGAAGGCTGACAAAAACTTCCTTTCAAAAGACTATGATGCAGCAAAACTGGCCTTCAGCAATTTGTTGGAAATAAAGCCGAAAGACACTTATGCAGCCGCAAAAATAGCTGAGATACAAAAGATTGAAGATGATGCAAAACAACAGCAGGAAAAAGAAAAGGCAACTCAGCTAGCTTACGAAGAAGCTATAAAATCTGCTGATCAATTATTTACTGCTCAAAGCTACAATGAGTCGGCTAACAAATACAAAGATGCTTTGGCCATTAAAACCAACGAAAGTTATCCGCAAAAAAGAATAAAGGAAATTGAAGGAATTTTTGAAAAAGCTGAGAAAGAGAAAGCCCGTTTAGATAAAGAATATCAGGATGCCATTGCCAAGGGAGACAATAGCTTCCAGAGCAAAGACTATTCTGGAGCTATTGCCGCATACAACTCGGCTTTGCAGGTAAAAGCAAACGACACTTATGCAACCGGCAAGATTGCTGACATTCAGAAAATTCAGACTGAGCTAAAACAACAGGAAGAAAAGTTGAGAGCAGATCAACTCGCTTATGAAAAAGTAATTAAAACTGCCGATCAGTTGCTTGCCGACAAAAATTACACTGAATCGGAAAGTAAGTACAAAGAAGCACTGAGTATTAAATCTGCAGAAGAGTATCCGCAAAAGAAAATAAAAGAAATTGAAGGTATTCTGGACGGCATTGCAAAAGACAAAGCAAAAGTTGAAAGCGACTATAAAGCTGCAATTGCCCTGGCTGATGATATGTTCCAGAAAAAAGACTATCCGAATTCGCAAAATGGTTATCGCAAAGCACTGACGATAAAAGCAGATCAGGCCTATCCGAAAGATCAGATTCAAAAAATCGACCAAATTCTGGCGGATTTAAAACGTCAGGAAGCCGAGGCGTTGAAACAGCAACAGGATAAGCAGGACAAAGCCTTTGCCGACGCAATGGCTAATGGCAACAAGGCGTTTGATGCAAATGACTTTGAAAACGCCAGAACAGCTTACATAGCAGCATTAAACATCAAACCCAACGATCCGGTGGCCAAAAAGAAATTCGGCGAAACCGAAGCAAAAATTGCACAGTTGGCAAAAAATACTCAGGCATACAACAAAGCAATTACCGAAGCAAATGCGCAGTTAACGGCCAAGAAATATCCTGAAGCGAAAGAAAAATACCAGGAAGCTCTTCTGTATCTGCCTAATGAAGATTACCCCAAACGGCAGATTGGCAAAATTGACGAATTGCTTGCACAACAAGCTGCCGAACTGAAAACCCAACAGGATTTCGATCAGGCTGTAGCTGAAGCTGAGGCTTTGTTTAAAAACAAGGAACTGGCAAAGGCCAAAGAAGCATACACCAAAGCCTACAACCTTATTCCATCGGAACCGGTACCACCAAAACGGATTGCCGAAATTAACGGGTTACTTGCCGACCAGGAAAGAAGCGAAGCCGCGTTGAAAGCTGTTATGGAGGCTTATCAAAAGGCCATTCAAAAAGCCGACAACAATTTTGCAAACAAAGAATATACAGCAGCACAATTGGCATATAACGAAGCACTGCTGATTAAATCAGACGAAAAATATCCGCAGGATCAACTAAATCTGATCGAAAAATTGTTGACTGAGCAAAAAGACAAAAACTACCAAGCTGCAATCGCCAAAGCGGATAAAGCATTCGATGCAACCCAGTTAACAGAGGCAGAAACGGGATATAACGAAGCGCTTTCTTTCAAGAAAGACGACAAATATGCTACCGGTCGGTTAGCCGAAATTGCTAAGAAAAGGGCGGATACGGATGCTGAGAACGCTCGCCTTAAAAAGCTTGAACAGGATTATAAAAACCTGATTGCCGACGCCAACAACGATTTCAACAACAAGAGCTATGGAGTCTCGAGAGAAAAATATGAAAAAGCATTAACTCTGAAACCAAACGAAGCTTACCCAAAAGATCAGATTGCAAAAATCGACGGACTTTTGGCACAAATGAAAAAGGCAGAAGAAGTCAACAAACAATATGCTGACCTGATTCAGCAGGCAGAAGATACGTTCAAAGCTCAAAAGCTGAAGGATGCCAGAAATCTGTTCCAGAAAGCATATTACCTGAAGCCGTTTGAACCGCTTCCGCCAATGCGCATCGCTGAAATTGACAAGCTGATTACAGAACAGGATCAGCTGGCTCAGTTGGCAGCACAGGAAGAAGCACAACGCAAAGCCAAGGAGAAGGCCGATAAGGAAACGTATGACAAGGCAATTGTGGCCGCCGATAAAGATTTTGCCGCTAAACAGTACAAACTCGCAAAAGTGCACTACAACGAGGCACTCATTGCTTTGCCAAACGAAAAATACCCGAAAGATCAGATTGCTAAATGCGACGAGCTAATGGAACAGGAAGCCATTGACAAATTGGCCGCATTACAAAAAGCCAGACAAGATTCGATCAAACGTGTAAACGACCAGCTGTTTGAGGCAGCAATGACTTCGGCAAAAGCCTTGGCTCAAAACAAACAGTATGAGCAAGCCGTTCAAAAATACAGTGAAGCTATCAGCATAAAACCGGATCAACGTTCGGCAATTCAGAAATTGATTGATGATCTCAATAACACCATTCAACTTCTGGCGAAACAAGATTCTGATTACAAGCGCTTTATTCAAAGTGCCGACGGCTATTTCGCGCAATCGAAGCTGAATGAAGCATTGGCTGATTATCAAAATGCACTGAAAATAAAGCCGAATGAAGAATATCCTCAAAACCAGATCAAAGAAATCCAAAATCAGCTGGTTGTTGAGCAAAAATATAACGATGCTATAACAAAGGCCGATAAAGCATACAATTCGTCAGATTGGATTAATGCAAAAACTGCCTATACCGAAGCGCTAAGTATTAAACCAAACGAAAGTTATCCGGCAAACCGACTGAAAGATGTAAATCAGAAAATTTCGGATGCCAATCTTGCCGCTTTGAGCAAAGCTGCTGAGGATAAAGCTTACAACGAAGCTATTGATCAGGCAG
>Ga0116171_10005723_pt1 | contig 10873 bp, 5 predicted proteins | sample AD_JPNHW2_MetaG_FD_89798 | JGI IMG/M metagenome (GOLD analysis project Ga0116171, IMG submission 89798) | Active sludge microbial communities of municipal wastewater-treating anaerobic digesters from Japan - AD_JPNHW2_MetaG | ecosystem: Engineered > Bioreactor > Anaerobic > Digestate | place...
GCCAGGCGCAGGCGGCTCTCGATCTGCTTCCAGGGTGTGAGCAGATCGCTGAGGCTGATCACGGCCACGCACTCCCGGAAGGCGAGGCCCGCCCGGCAGGCGGCGGCGGTAAACGAGGTCACGCCTGGGATGATATCAACAGAGGCGGGCCTCTCTGCCATCTCCAGGCCAAGGCCGGCCATGCCGTAGACATTGGGGTCTCCACTGCTCACCAGGGCCACTGACCCCTCGCCCAGCAGATCGATTGCAGCTGCAACCCTGTCCACCTCTCTTCCCATGCCGCTGGAAAATACCTGCTTTCCTGGCAGCAGATCAGGGATCAGATCGAGGTACGGCCGGTAGCCAACCACATAGTCAGCCGACTGTATGGCCTGCGCGGCTGCCAGAGTGCGAAGCCCTGGCGAGCCTGGGCCGATTCCCACGATGGAGAGCTTATTGTCCGAGGGCAACGGTCACCCTCCCATAGGCTTTTTTGGCTGAGATGAGCCTGCTTGCCAGGGCGAGGACAGCGGGCTCGGCGACGCCGCAAAGGCCCAGATCCCGCGCCCGGGAGGCAGTGCTGGGTGATTGAGAGTTGAGCGTCTCCTTAGAGAGGAAGATCAACTGCCTTCCCAGCTCATTAGCAGCCTGGCGCATGCCCTCCTCCTCGCTCTTGAGCCATGCTGTAGCCAGGATGGCGATGTCATCCCGCTTTCTTCCCGCTTCGCACAGCGCCCTATCGATGGCATCCAGCACCTCCGGGGCACAGACCCCTCTTCTGGCGCCGATGCCCACAACCAGCCCACCTCCTTTCAATACCGCCACATCCTCATCCACTACCACGATCTTCGGCCCCTTCAACCTTATAACGGGAACGTCCTCCTTGAGAAATGCCAGGTTGATGGCTTTGGATGACTCCCTGTTGACTATAGCTGCGCCCATGCCTGCCGCTACCTCTTCCAGGCATAGCCTGCCGGATGAGTCGGTGGCGGTGGTGACTGCGGCAAAGAGGCCGAGACGGGATTCCAGGAATCGGGCCAGATCATTGGCCCCGTGATGGCCTCCCACTACCGGCACGGCACAGGAGAGCGCGGAGTTCACAGCCACTACTGGCCGGTCCGTCCATTTGTCCGAAAGGTGGCCGCAGAGGCTTCGCACAACGATTCCCACGGCCATAACTGCCAGCACCATTTCATATTTTTCCAGAATGTTCTCAATTGAGTCTTTCTCATAAGGGACGATCTCAGGAGAGTAGCCTTCCTGCAAGGCGGCAGCTATCTTCAGGGCATTGTCTCTGTCTCTGGGAAAGAACAGAATGGCTACTGATCTTTTTGCTGGCGATCCCGGTATAGGTGAGACCTCCGAAATCCTTCTCTTTTCACCACGCCGCCCACCAGGATTAGGGCGCTTTTGCTCAGTTTTGCGGCCTCTACCTTTCCGGCGATATCATCCAGGGTCCCGGTCAGGATCAGTTCATCAGGCCAGGAGGCATGATAGACCACGGCCACAGGGGTCTCCCCCGGAAGGTCGAGGTTCTCGATGATATCCCGGATCTTATCGATTCCCAGGAAGATGGCCATGGTGGTATGATGCCTGCTCAGTGCGGCCAGCTCATCTTTTTCCAGGGTGGTTCCGGCGGGCCGGGTGACAATCAATGACTCTGAGACCCCCTTCAGTGTCAGCTGGGTCTTCAGGGCGGCAGCGGAGGCAAAGAGGGAGGAGACGCCGGGCACTATCTCCACCTCCACTCCTGCTTCTTTTAGCGGCTTCATCTGCTCGAGTATCGCCCCGTAGAGGGCGGGATCGCCGCTGTGCAGCCGCACCACCTTTTTTCCGGCGGACAGGGCGGCGAGCATCCGGGAATGGGTCGCCTCCAGGGATACGCCGTTGCTGTCCATGGTCTCCGCCTTCAGGCCTTCCAGGAGGGCGGGGTTGACCAGGGAGCCGGCATAGACCACCAGGTCAGCCTCGGCAAGTAGCCTCTTGCCCTTCACTGTGATCAGCTCCGGATCTCCCGGTCCAGCTCCTACAAAGTAGACCTTCATCTTTCCTTCCTCCTCCGGGCGAGCAGGACTGAGAAGTAGTCGCTTCTCTCCGGCATCTCGCCTCGAATGATCTTCTCTTGCTCGGTGCAGAGCATCATTCCCAGGACGAACTCATCATATCCTGTGGCCCGAAGCTCCTCGGCCAGCTTGCGTGGCCGGGTGGCCTTGATCCTGATGACCGTATCCACGGGCGAGCCGTCTGAGACCATAAATGATCTATCCAATGGGGCAGCAAGCCGCGAGGCGAGGGCTGGCACCACTCCAACGCCCGGTATGGTCTGGATCTGTATCTCGGGGTGGCTTTGCCGGATTGTCCTCTCCAGGTGGCTGAAGGTGGAAAAGGTGTTGACGTCCCCAATGCAGGCAAACCCGGCGCAGCCTGAGGCAGCAGCCTCTGCCACTGTGCGGGCGTTCTCTGACCAGATCCTCTCCAGCTCCTCTTTGTCCACGGTCATGGGAAACTGCAGGATCTCAGGACGGCAATAGGGCCGGGCCAGCTCTGCGGCCATCTCTCCCGGCACAAAGACCCTGTCGCAGCTCTTCAGGGCCGATGCCGCTTTAATTGTCAATAGCTCCGGGTCTCCCGGGCCTAGACTGATGCCGATCAACATTTGCCAATCACCATGAAGATGGGGTTTACCGGTCTCAGGGCGATGTCTCCCCCCAATTCGTAGCCCCTTGAAATATGAATCTGAATAAGCTCCTGAAATATCCCTGCCTCTTTCATCAGTCGTGCCACGCGGGCGGCTATGCCCAGGCGGGCCAGGTCGACGACGATTGTGCAGCCAGGATTGGCCTTTTCCAGAAGAATGGGCAGGAAATCATCGATTCCCCTCGTGCCCCCGATAAAGCATCGATCTACTTCCGGAAGGCCGGGCAGAAGGTCGGCTGCCTCGCCGCAGGAGAACCGGCCCTGGGGCACCGCTTCCCTGCTCATATGCACCGCTTCCTCCCGCCGGTCGATGCCGTAGATCCGGTCGGTATAGCGTGAGGCGGCCAGGGATACTGCGCCCGAGCCACAGCCCAGGTCGAGGAAGGCCTGGCCGGGCTGGATATTCAGCTTTCCCATGGCGATGTAGATGTTCTCCTCCTGAGTCGCAGTGCCGGCAAGCTTCATAGCTGCCAGGAAAGTTATGCTGGCATAAAAGGTTAATGCAAGTAAACTTGGCTGGAGTTAAATTAGGTAAGTCCTTGTTTGAGTTGAATTCAAGGCCGGAGAAAAGAGATAAGCCAGTCCCAGCCCCCCTATGTCGGGCTGAGACCGGCTTTTAGGATTGTCATTGCCGCAGTCGATCACGCCTTCATATCCAATTCACGGCGGCGGAGAATATGCGCACGATGTGCAGATATCCGGAGACTGGTCGAATCCCCAGTCCGGAGGACTCCAGTCTCCTGTGATCATCTTCTGCTGGATTCCGGTGGTTTTACCAGTTGGCGTGCTGGTCAGCCAGTTGAGGTTCGAGACCGTCGAATTGTTTGCCGCTATCCATGTTCCGTCATGTACTGCTTTGACAGAGACCCAATTGACGGGCGGCTCTATGACGACGTACCACATCAACGTGAGGTACAAAGTTAGAGATCTGCCGACGGGAAGAGAGGTAAAGGTCCAGTTGGCATGATCGGCATCAAGAGGCACCTCCTCAGATGGCGGCGTCGAAGCGTCAGAGAACATCATTCCTGCTGGGAAGAGGTCCGTGAGGTAAATCGGTCCAAGAGTTTGGTTTCCGTCGTTTAAGATGCTGATCGCGTAGTTTATTTTGGGATCACTCATATTGTACCTCTCGCCTTTCTGGTAGATCGTTATGTGCGGCATCTCGTAATGGTTGACATTGGTTATGGCGTTTGAGCGGTTGCTGTAGGTCGTGCCCAGTCTCTCCTTCACCCGGAAGCTGCCTGCGTAGTCGGAGCTCATCTCCATCAGCGGGAAGACATGTCCTTTCTCATCGGGCTTTGAGGCCTTGAGGTATCCGGCGTGCCGCATTCCCTCGAATTGCGAGTCTGTCGTCATGTTGGTGCCGTTTCTGTCCAGTTCGATCCGGCTCTCTTTCTGGATCTTTGTAGCATAGCGGTATGACTCTTCCACCGATTCCGCAGTAACATAGTTCCTGGCCTTCTCCCGGTCGGTCCATTTTGAAGCATAGTTTATGGACCCATTGCCGGGAAGAAGGAATTTCGTAGCCTGATAGCTTGCGGAGAGGTTGCTGAAGTCTTTAATGGACCTGTTTTCCCGGAGGTATCTCAATTCCTCCTCTCGGGCATAGCTGCCGCTGCCGCTCTCTCGCATGGAAAGCTTTGTGCCTGCCTCCCCGCTAATAGTAACTCTGCTGACGGCAAACTGGCCAGCCATTCCCTGGGCCGTCATGCTCACCTGGTTAGTGAGAACCTTAGGCTCGCGGCCGGTGTTCATATCCTTGTATGTCCTTACGAAGCCCAGGCCCTTGGCAGACTGCTCCATAAAGAATTTGATCTTGGCCTCGTCCGGAGCCCTGACTTCTATGGTTATGGTCCCGGAAGCGCCCGCAGGCAGATCGCCTATCGTCCAGCGGTTGTCAGTGCCCTCGTCAGGCGGAGGCGAGGCGGAGAGGAAGGTTACGCCCGGAGGATAGTGCTCTGTAATGACCACATCTTTCATACTTATGCCTCTGTTCCTGTAGGTTATGGTGTAGGTGATGGTCCCGCCAGGTGCAACTATGGATGGGGATGCAGTCTTGTTGAACTCCATTTGATCGCAATTGATCCAGGTCAACCGGTAGCTGCCCTCCGGGGGCATCTTCGATTGATCACCGTTGGTGGAAGTGGCAATTATGTAGTACTCCACTGCGGTTCCGTCGTATTGCTGATCTGGAATTAATCCCGTCCATGAGGCGTCCTTTGGATCCGCTCCTTGGTCGATGATCATGCTCGTCTCATACTGTCCAGTGGGATCGGTAAAATGAAGCATCACGGATGATATGCCAAACTGGCTTGCAGCTCTGGCGCGAATGGTCTGATCATTGCCGACGCATACCTCAGTCGTTCCAGGTGTGACCGAAAGGATGCCTGGACGGCAATCCAGCCAGGTGACAGTGAACTGGCCCAGGCCTTCCGGCGGATTGGGACCAGGAGTATCCAGAGTATAGCCGTTAAGAGAGAACGTCAGCGTCTCTCCAGGCTGCTGACCGAAGCCTGGTATGCTGCCGAGCCAGGTTCCCACCTTCTGGTCAGTAACAGGAACGAGCAGGTGCAGAGGATATTCTTTTCCCTCGTAGGTGATGGCCGCTCTGTAGAAATCCTCGTCTTCATCTCTTATGGTAAAGCTCACCTGGGCGTCGTTTCCGGCACATGGGGCTGTGATATCATGATCGACAAGCTCTGGGACATCGCACTCATCGAATACGGCGCGGTGCGACTCTGAGGTCGCGGTATATTTTCCGGTGCTGGCAGTTATGTAATAGTTGATGATTCGCACCTTCCTCTTGGAGATGGTGCCGCTCCAGATGGAATCTTTGGGATCGCTTCCCAGCCTGATCATCTCCGCCTCATACAGTCCCGGCTCTCCCTCTCCCTCATAGATGACGCGGGCGGAGACGACTCCGGCGGTGGCTGAAATTCTGGCGTCGATCAGCAGATTGCCATTGCCCTCGCAGGTTTCGATGTTGCCGGGCGATATTTGCGAGATCTGGGGAGGAGTGCAATCCTGCCAGGATATTGTCCCGCTTTCGGAGACTGAGGTCCCTCCGGATTTATCTTTGGCAGTTACGCTGTATGTGACGGTCTGCCCTGCTTGCATCGATAAACCGGGAATGGTTGCCGTCCAGTCGCCAGAAATAGATCCAACAGGGCCTGACATGGGAATGGATGAGGAATCGAAGTTCAGAGTGGCCGAGGCTACACCGTGATCGTCCAGAATGCGGGCGGTCACTGTGACATCCTCACCTGCGCATGGCTGAGAGTTTGATGGAGTAACCGACTGGATCTCAGGGATCGCGCAGTCTATCCAGTGGATTTGACCGTCTGCCGTGGTGGCTTCGTTTCCGGTGGCATCTGTGGCCGAGATGCTGAATGCGAGGACATAGCCTGCAGGTATGCCTGTACCCGGTATGGTCGCCGTCCACTCCCCTGAAGTCGATCCTGTGAGGCCTGTCATCGGGTAGCCGGTTCCGCCGGCAGTCAGGGTGGCAGAGACTACGCCAATGTTGTCGGTTATCTGAACAGTGACGGTTACATCATCTCCCGCACATGGCTCCTGCGGGGATAGGGCAATGGTGCTGATCTCCGGATGGGAGCAGTCCCTCCATGTGATGGTGAATTTGCCAGAAACCGTCGGATTTCCCAGGGTGTCCAGAGCTCGCACCGTGTAGCTTAAAGAGCTTCCCGGGAGCATGCCGATGCCAATGATGTTCGCAGTCCAGTAACCGTCCAGGGAACCGGCAACTCCGGACATGGGCTGAGATGTTCCATCATAAACCAGCTCCGCTGATGCCACGCCGTTATCGTCCTTCAGATGAGCAGTAACCAGAACATCTGTGCCGGAGCAGGGCGATTCCGGCGAAGGAGTTATCGATACAATATCCGGGCCATTCAAGTCGGGATTGCTGCAATCCTTCCACAGGATCACGCCCGAGGCTGGAGTTGACTGGCTTGAGCCATCGCTGGCCGTTATGGTGTAGTTTAAAGAAGTTCCTGCGGTCTTCCCGGAGATCGTGTATGTCCAGTAGCCTTCTTTTGAGCCCACCGGCCCGGACATGGGATGATGGGTGGAATCAAAGTAGAGATCCGCCGAATCGACTCCTACATCATCAGTCACATGGGCGGTGATGGTTACCTCCGTCCCGGCGCAGGGTGTGGATGAAGATGTATCGACTGATTGCACAGCAGGTGGAATGCAGTCCCTCCAGGTTATGGGGCCTGCCACCGGCGTAGCCGCGTTTCCGGCGGCATCTGTAGCCGTGATGTTGAAGTTTATCGAGTCTCCGGCTTTCTTGCCGGCGCCGATTATTGTAGCCGTCCAGTCTCCGTTATTCTCCGGTCCAATGGGCCCGGACATCTGGTAGGATGTACCGTCGTAGGTTATGGTGGCAGAGGTTACGCCGACGTTATCCGTGATGTGAACTTTAACAAAGACATCCTCTCCTGCGCAGGGTCTGGCCGGCTCCAGGACAGGACTGCTGCCGGTGACGGGAGCAATGCAGTCTCTCCAGGTTATTGTGAAGGTGCTGGAGGTTGCGGTATTTTCTTCTCCGTCCGTGGCGGTAATGTAGCAGGATACGGATTGACCTGTGCTCTTGCCCGCTATGGTGAAGAGCCAGTCACCTGGTCCAGCAGGTCCAGTCATTGAGAAGAGAACGCCATCTATGGATATGTTCGCTGATGTTACGCCGATGTTGTCGGTTATGCGGGCTTTTATTGTAACAGCCTCACCCCCGCAGGGAGAATCAATTGAGAGACCTATGCTCTCTATCTCTGGAGCGCCGCAGTCCCTCCAGGTTGCTTTATAGGACGCAGAGGTTGCAGAGTTGCCGGCAGCATCAAAAGCTGTCACGCTGTATTCGACAGAGCTTCCCGCTGATCTGCCTGAGCCGGGGATGGTTGCAGTCCATTCGCCCGAGGGGGATGGGCCAGACATGGGGTGATCGGCTCCCTCAAAGGTCAATATGGCCGATGCAACTGCCTTGTTATCTGTTATTACTGCCGTGATTGTCACATTAGCGGGCGGACAGGGCGAAAGATCTGATGGCACGACGGAAATGATCTCCGGGGGAGTGCAGTCTTTCCAGGTGACCGTAAAGCTGGAGGATTGAGCGGTTCTTCCCAGGGCGTCCGTCGCGTTGATCGTGAAGGTCAGCGAATCTCCTGCTGCCTTTCCTGATCCCGGTATTGAGTAGGTCCAGTCTCCTGAGATTGATCCGGCAGGACCGGACATTGGGTGGCCGGTGCCATTGTAGTCAATGGTCACGGAAGCGACTCCAGGTCCTGCGGTGGCATGGGCGGTGATGAGCACATCCGATCCGGCGCAGGGAGTGAAGGTCGAAGCCTTCACCGATGTGACGGCGGGAGGAGTGCAGTCTATGTAGGAGATCGAGTAATGGGCGGACTGGGTTGTGAAAGTTCCGTCATAGACGGTTATCCAGTAGGTGAGAGTTGAGCCCGCCGCCTGGCCGGGAACCTCGACCGACCACTGTCCATTCGTGATATTGCCGGACCCGGCAACGAAGGTCATCGCCTTTTGGATGACGGCTCCTCCATTAACCTGATAATTAAATGTGACCGATGTCACGCCGACATAGTCCACCACATGAGCATTGACCACCTTTTCCAGGCCTTTGCATATCGGATCGGAGGAGGCTGTTACGCCATCTATGCCCGGCGGGTCGCAGTCGACTATGGTAATCGGAGCGGTCGTTGTGCCGGTGCAGCCATGACTATCGGTGACGGTTATCTTGACGTTGTAAGTTCCAAAGTTGGTGTATTTGTGAGTTGGGTCTGAACCGGTGCCTGTGCTTCCATCGCCATAGTCCCAGGCAAAACTGTAGGGGCCGGACCCTTCGCTGGCCTGTCCGTGAAATTGGGTCAGCAATCCCGGACGGAAGCAGAGCGTGGGGGAATCGACGGTGAATGTGGGGACTGGATTGACGTAGACCTGCACGCTCGATGTTACGCTGGCGGTGCATCCCCGAGAATCGGTGACCTTGAGTGTTACCTGATAGTTGCTGGCGCTCTGGTAGTGGTGAAGGGGATTTCTGTCCAGGCTGTGTGCGCTGCCGTCTCCAAAGTCCCACTCCCATTTGACAATGGACGCCGGAGTGATTCCCACAGCAGTTCCGGGGGTGGATGTATCTGTGAACTGCAGATATTTTCCCAGGCAGATTGCCGGAAGGGATGTGAAGGAAGCGATCGGTGCCGGATAAACTGTAACCTGGCCGCTGTGGCTGTCTGAGCATTTGCCGTCGCTAACGGTAAATGTAACCTGATATACTCCCGGTGCGCCGTACTGCTTTGCCGGATTTTGCGCTGTGCTGGAAGATCCGTCTCCAAAATCCCAGAGGTAGGTATAGCTTCCAGATCCGCCTGTGGCCTGGCTTGTGAATTTGATGGGCTGGCAGCTCTGGGGCACGCAGATGCACTGGGGCGAGTTGCTGGTAAAGGCAGCCACAAGAGGCGCCTTTACTCTCAGGAGCGGCGTGCACCAGCTCTGTCCTGGGGGATGGCAGTTCTTGACGATGTCGCAGGTGTTTTCGCTTGGCGATGTGGACCAGGTGAGAATGATGTTCTTCAGATCCACGCTCTGGCCGCAGGTCCAGGAGAGGGGAATTTCAACCTTAATCGTCTGGCCTCCGCCAATGGAGGGGGTTATGCAGGAGAATGTTCTCGGTTGGTCGGCTCCATTCAGGGAGAGGGTATAGATCATGTAGATATTGTATCTGGAAGCTGCGGCCTTGTTATACACTGTTAAAGCGAGGTATGCGCTTGCGGGATTACCAGGCTCGCAGAAGCGGCATTGCAGGTCGTTTCCGTTCTGGTCAGATATCTGCGCTCCGGTAACCTCCACGTCCTCGGCGCTGCACTGGTAGTCGCAGTCCATGGGAAAGGGGCTCACCGCCCCCAAGGCTGAAGGAATGGCAAGCAAAGCGATTATTGAATTCAAAATTATCAACAATTTTTTAATATTGATTTTTTTTTTGATTCTATGTGATCATCGGGTAGGATGCAATTTAAAAGGACCATGATTCATTCACTCCCCTAATCCTGCTCAGCAGCATATATGCAATTATTCCTTATAAATGATTTCGTCGTTCATAAAAAATATGAATCAATTTTTAAAAATTTAAAATATGTTAAGTATTACTTGGTTATAATATTCCTGCGATCATTTCTACCAGCTTCGTCGCATCCACCAGTCCGTATCCGCCCTGCTTTGCGGCGTCTTCGTCAAAGGTCTGAACCTCATCCGGCGCCACACCGGCACCTGCGATGGTAAATGGAACGGGATCGCAGCTGTGGGTTTTGATGGAGATGGGTGTCGCATGGTCCGGCAGGAGAAGCACCCGCCACTCTTCGTCGCTCCTCTCCAGCCCCTCGATCACCGGGCCGACGACCCGCTCATCGAACAGTTCAATCGCTTTCACCTTCAGCTCGGTATTGCCCTCGTGGCCCATCTCATCAGGCGCTTCGATGTGAAGATATACGAAGTCGCAGCTCTTCAGCGCCTCCAGTGTTGCCTGAACCTTTCCTTCGTAGTTGGTATCGATATTTCCGGTGGCGCCGGGAACATCGATAACCTGTAGCCCTGCGTATCTGCCGATTCCCTTGAGCAGGTCCACGGCGCTGATCATGGCCCCTTTCCTGCCGAACCTCTCTGTGAAGGATGGCATGGCCGGAGCCGGGCCCTGCCCCCAGAGCCAGATGGCGTTGGCGGGGCGTTTTCCTGCGGCGGTGCGTCTGGCATTCACCGGATGGCTGGCCAGGATGGGCCGGGCGGCATCCATGAGCCTGATGAGCAGCCCTGCGTCCGGGCCCCGAGGCAGGTGCCCTGCTATTGGCTGGTCGCTGATGTCGTGCGGTGGCGTGCAGATTGCCTTGCCTGCTGCCCGCAGGACGAGCAGGTTTCGGTAGCTCACGCCGGCATAGATCCGCTGCTCCGGCATCAGGGGCTTGAGGGCTTCAATCAGCTCCAGGCCCTCCTCGGTGGAGATGTGCCCGGCGCTGTAGTCCTGCATAACTCCGTTCTCGATGGTCACAAAATTGCAGCGAAAGGCGATATCACCTTCGGCGAGTAGCACGTTCATGGCCGCTGCCTCCAGAGGCGCGCGGCCTGAGTAGTACAGGCTGGGCGCATAGCCCATGACCGACAGGTTGGCGACATCGCTTCC
>Ga0116171_10005724_pt1 | contig 10873 bp, 11 predicted proteins | sample AD_JPNHW2_MetaG_FD_89798 | JGI IMG/M metagenome (GOLD analysis project Ga0116171, IMG submission 89798) | Active sludge microbial communities of municipal wastewater-treating anaerobic digesters from Japan - AD_JPNHW2_MetaG | ecosystem: Engineered > Bioreactor > Anaerobic > Digestate | place...
AATGGCCATGAACGATGACGGGAATGCCCTTTTTATTGCATTTTTTTAAAAGCCTTTCGCTCTCGTTCATCAACGTATTAATGTGAACCAAATCGAAATCATCTTTGGGATCAATAGTAAAATCAACCCCCGCAGTTTTTAGAGCGATCATCTGATGCTTCATCGCTCGCCCGATGCCTGAAGTTTTGATGGTTTCAGGATCTTGGAAATATAAGAGAACTTTCATATCTTTAATTTTAGACTAAATGAGTGGGTAATCCAATAGAGGGCTAGTTTGTTATCGTATTGGTGACTTATAAAGTGACTCGGATAGCTGGAAGCATTCCGTAAGCGAGAGAGACATCTTGAGCGTTAATGTTGCCCCATTCATCGACTACGCGAACGCTTGAGCCAGAGAAATTGCTTGGAGAACGAGTCCACCACATCGCTTCGCCGCTTACTTGCCTTGATAGTCCCATCTTTGATGCGTAGTCAGTCGCTACTTTCGCTCGTGATGCGCCGCTTGAAAAGCCGTAGGCAGAATTAATGATATCAGCATTGCTGAGCAAGAAAACTTTATCGCTAGTATTAGCAGTAGCGTATTGATTAGGATTTTGAGCGGTTGATGCAACGCTGTTATCTACATTGGCAGTTAGAATTGCAGATTTTTCGGCTGTGGAAAACGCTGTGTCATAGAAGCTGCTATTTAACCATGCTCTAACATCGCTTTCTGCGTAATTGTTGGCGTAGATAGTCACTCCGCCAATTGTCCTTGTCGACGTTGAAGTGTAATAGTTATGGAGATCGAGAAGCTTTTTAGATGCTAATAGTGGGCCAGCTTCTTCGGTTGTCGAAAGGACATCCCAACTAATCGATTCGTATTTGAACCAGTCCTTTGTGTAACTTGCAGAAGAATAGACTCCGCGATATTTTTCACCGCCGCGGATGATGTCTTGAACCCATGTTGTGGCATCATATGGTGTCCATGTTCCGTCATTTCCTGTTTCAGGGATATTGCCACCAAGCATATCTAAGTCATAAGTCAAATATGTCCCGGTAACAGATGCTTGAGGATAAGAACCCCATACAATGTTGGTTTCGCTAGAGTGGGCATCAGAGCATTCGAATTCAATCGTTATGCCATCAATCATTGCATCGTCATCGCCCAAGGCAACGACCTTGATATAGTTTGGAATGTAACTATTGAAGTCGGTTGACTCGACGAGAGATGAACCGCTATTAAACTCTACATATTGTGCCTGATAGAAAGAAGTGGTGCTTGACCAATAGACGCCAAGATGAGTTGTTGTGTTAGCTTTTGTAATGGTAATACCGGCCATTCCATTAATCGGGCTGGCATTGGTAAAATAGCCTCCGGGTTTAATGGCTTGCCAATGATTGGTTGGATTGGCGAAATCACCATAGTAAAATGTGACGGAATTGTTCAGGCCAGTATATGCCACCCCAGTTCCGCTGTGATATGAACCGGCTGAGTATGGTTCAGTGCCAATTTTATTGGTCTCCGAACCAAAAGTCATTGAATAGGGATCGGCACCGCCCCGAACTACATGTTGAAGCGAGTGATTGCTGCTGGCAATCCCGGTAATTACGATACCCAAAATTGCAGCAAAAGTGACTGACGCATTTGTGAAAAATTGCTTTTTTGTCATTTGATTATTCCTCTTAATATTATCGGTTTCATTCTACAACAAGAAACTGAGATAAATAAAGAGACAGTCGCAAAAATTTTCGCCTTTCTTTTTTGAGAATAAAAAAAGTCTTGATACGCTTATCAAAACTTCTTGTTTTCTCTGGCTGGGGTGGCTGGGATCGAACCAGCGAGTCGCGAATTCAGAGTCCGCTGCCTTACCGCTTGGCTACACCCCAATAAATCTATTGTTTCGTCTCCGCTAAACGAACTTCTAAGACACCGGGAACTTCCTCTTGCAAAATGACCTCGACTAACTCTTTAATGTCGGCATCCGCATAGATACAATCTTGGCAAGCCCCATGCATTTTTACATAGACAATACCATCTTGAAAAGAGACAAATTCGACATCTCCTCCATCTTTTTGCAAGAAGTGACGAATTTTATCAAGGGTGGCAATAATCGCTTGTTCAGTGTTTTCCATAATGTCCGAGTAAAATCTTACCACAACTAAAACAAAATGTTTATAGTGATGCAAAAGAATAGAGTAATATTAAAATATGAAGATTGAATTAGAGGGCAAAAATCTCCTTCTTTGCCTCTTGCCAGGCTACTATCAATTTGGGCCAAATGAACCGTTTTCTCCCTGTGCATTAGGATTAACCGAAAAATCATTAATCATTTATAATGATTATGCTCCAGATGAGATCCATCAGGATGCCTTTCTTTATCGCATCAAAAAGGAGATCCCTTTCGAAGAAATTAAAGTGGTTATCAATCAGAAGATAAAACAGAATGTCGACCTCGATTATTTTAATCGCTTGAATATTATTTACAAAGTGATCGATAATTCCTTTTTCCTCTACTATTTGAAAAAAGATAAAGCTCTCGTAAAAAAGATGATTAAAAAAATGAAAACCGCTGGATTGGTTTTTAAAAAAATGAAAGTTAATCTCGCTTCAAACGCATGAGTTAACCGCTGTTGCGGTTTTCTTTTTTCTTTGATGTCATCTATAATGAAAATAAGGTTTTTTTTATGCATGATGTATTAATTATCGGGGCTGGTATTACCGGAACCCTTATTGCGCGAGAGCTATCGCGCTATAAATTAGATGTTGTCGTTTTGGAAAAATCAAACGACGTCGGAAATAAAACCACCAATGCCAATAGTGCGATTATCCACTCGGGATGCGATCCTGAACCCGGGACCAACAAAGCTAAATTCAATGTCTTAGGCAACCCGATGTTCGATGAGCTCGCTAAGCAACTCGATGTATCTTTTCGCCGCAATGGTTCTTTGACCATCGCTCTCGATGATGAACAGCTGCGCGCTCTCGATGATTTACTTAAGCGCTCCAAAATAAATGGTGTCCCAGCCACGAGATTGACCAAAGAGCAAGTTCTCGAAATTGAACCCCGCATCTCTCAACAAGTAAGAGGCGCAATCCTTTTTCCTACCGCCGGAATCATTGATCCTTTTAATCTCTGCATCCACGCGATGGAAAACGCCATCGATAATGGAGTGCATCTCTTTTTGAAACAAGAAGTCACAGCGATTGAAAAAGTTAACGATTATTTTGTCGTCAAAACAAAAGCTCAAGAATTTACCTCGCGAATTGTGATAAATGCCGCCGGAAATTATGCTGATATCATCGCTCAGATGGTGGAGCCAATTGACTGGAGCATCACTTCGCGAAAAGGTGAATATTTTATCTTAGATCACTTTGGAAAAGACTTCGTAAAGCACACGATTTTTCCTCTTCCTTCAGCGAAGGGCAAAGGCGTGCTTGTCAGCCCGACTACTTCGGACAATTATATTGTCGGCCCAAGCAGCGAAGTTATCCCGAGCCGCGATGATTACGCGACCGACGGGCTCACGCTACAAAATGTCAAGCAGCAAGCCTTAGCGATGGTCCCCAGCATTCCCTTTGGGAAAGTAATACGCGTCTTCTCTGGATTGAGACCATCCTGCTCTCGGCATGACTTCATTATTGAATATGCTAAATCTACTGACCGCTTCATCAATGTGGCGGGCATTGAATCTCCTGGCCTAGTCTCTTCCCCAGCGATCGCTAGATATGTCGTCAATGAATTAGTTAAACCGCTAATATCTTTAATAAATAAAGAGGATTTTAATCCCTTTGTTAGACCATATGCACATCTAAAAGAAATGGATGAAAAGTCAAAGGAATCATTCCTTAAGCAAAACCCTGAATATGGACAACTCGTATGCAGCTGCGAAAAGGTTTCGCTAGGCGAAATTAAAGATCTTCTATCGCGCAGCTGCCCTCCCCACAGCGTCAAAGGTGTCAAGCGAAGAACCAGAGCGGGCTTTGGTCGATGTCAAGGTGGCTTTTGCCAACCCAAAGTTGTCTTTTTATTAGCCAATCATTATGGCATCTCTCCTCTCGATGTTCCTCTCGATGATGTCGATAGCCCAATTCTCGTCTCTCGAGTAAAGGAGGTCAAATAAGATGGAAAATATTGATCTCGTAATCATCGGTGGTGGCTCCGCTGGTATGGCGGCTGCTATTCAAGCCAAAAAAGAAGGTGTCGATAATCTTTTAATAATTGAAAAAATGAATGTCCTCGGCGGCATTTTAAATCAGTGCATTCACAATGGATTTGGATTGACCGAATTCAAAGAAGAGCTGACTGGTCCAGAATATCTGCAAAGATTCGTCGATCAGATTCACCAAATGGATATTCACTATAAACTCAACACCGCGGTGACCAATATTTCCAAGGATAAAGTCGTGACATTTTCCAATCAAGAAGACGGCAGTGTCACTGTCCAAGCCAAAGCCATCATCATGGCGACTGGCTGCTATGAGAGAAGCGCGGGAGCCATCCAATTACCCGGCGATCGATGCTCGGGAATAATCACGGCGGGAACCGCGCAAAAGTATTTGAATATTCACGGTTATCTATGCGGAAAGCGCATTGTAATTCTCGGCAGCGGAGATATTGGTTTAATTATGGCTAGGCGCCTCACTCTTGAAGGGGCTAAAGTAATCTGCGTGAGCGAAATCATGCCTTATAGCAATGGTTTAAATCGCAATATCGCTCAATGCCTTAACGACTATCAGATTCCTCTTTATTTGTCCCGATCAGTCAGCCGTGTCATCGGCAAAGGTCGCCTCGAAAAAGTGGTCTTGTCCGCGGTAGATGAAAAACTTAATTTCATTCCTGGCACTGAAATGGAGATTCCGTGTGATACCCTCATCCTATCAGTTGGCTTGATTCCCTATGTTTCGCTTTTGGAAAATATCGACACTCCGATGAGCAGCACCAAAGGTGCGATTGTCAGCGAGCACATGGAGACCGCCGTTGATGGCATATTCACATGCGGCAATTGCCTCCACGTTCATGATGTGGTTGATTTTGTCACCGATGAAGGCCGCTTGGCGGGCCACGGAGCAGCCTTATATCTCAAGCATCTCCTTCCCTCCGATAAAAGCATTCCTGTATCTCTTGGAGAGGGGATTTCTTACGTCGTTCCTCAGAATATCAAAAGCGATAATCGCGAGGACATCACTTTCAAATTCCGCGTCAAAAAGCCCATTAAAGATGTCTATATTGTCGTTGAGAGCGACCATCAAGTGATCAGCAAAATCTTCAAGCCAGCTTTAATACCGAGCGAGATGGCAATGGTGAAACTCGACAGCCAAAAGATTAGTCAAATCAAAAGCGAAGTAGTGATTCGCTTGGAAGGAAGATAGAGCAATGAAAAAAGAATTTGTCTGTATCGTCTGCCCAAGAGGATGCCATCTCGTCGTCGATGAAAACTTTGAGGTAACGGGAAACTTTTGCCCTCGCGGAAAACAATATGCGATTAGCGAGCTGACCAATCCAGTGAGAATCATCACCAGCAGCGTGCGAGTTACCAATCGAGTTGACACTTTAGTGTCCGTCAAAACCTCTGGCCCCATTCCCAAAGGAAAAATCATGGAAGTGATGGCTTTCATCAATCAGATTGGCGTCGAAGCTCCGACCCAAATTAACCAAGTAATAAAAAAGAATGTCCTCGATTTAGGCGTGGACATTCTCATCACTAAAAATATTGATTAAATCAGGCTCTTATTTAATTGCGAGATAGCCTCGATAGGCCTCTTCAGCGTTGTCGAGAAAGTGAGCGGCGACATCTAAGAAATTGTAATTGTGAATTGCCCCTTCTCCTCGGTAGTGCTTGACGATGGCCACTTCATACCACTGAAGGGAAATATACATTCTCCACAGAAAGAAGCGCTCTTTTTCCACGTTTGTTAGGCTGGGGAAGTAGGCTTGTAAAAGCTGATAGCCTTCTTTCACTAAACCATTGCCAAAGCAGGCGATATCATAGATGGGATCGTTGTTGCCGACGAATTCAAAATCGATGAAATAATACTGATCATCTGGTGTCTTCACGATATTGCTCCGCTGAGCATCGTTGTGACAGATGACCATTTTTTGGCTCGTGAGATAGTCTTTTTTTGCAAAGACAACATCGCGAATCTTCAGATATCTGCCATCTTGGCGAGATAGGAAACCGTTCGCTTCGCTCTCATAACCCTTGAATCTTTCGAATGGTAAATAATCAGCTTCGCATAAGCGATTTGAATCGTGGAGAATGTGCATTAATTTCGCGATTTTTTGATAGTCAACTTCCGCGAAATGATCGAGAGAATTACCTTCGATATATTCGTTGATTTTGATGCCATTATCTTCGTCGAAATAAACGTTTTTGCTGGTGATACCTAAATCGTGAAAGATCTTTTGGTCTTTTCTTTCCCGATGGCGATCGACCATTTCATTGGCTTGCTTGGTCGAAATATAAAGGACATATTTCTTATTGTCATTTTCCACGATATAAGATTCATTCATCATCCCGCCCACTAAAGGAGAAAGCACAGAAGCTTTTTGACCCAACGCCCGTTGTAAAATTTCATTAGTTTTCATATTGATAAATATAGCATATTCATCAAAGCATGCAATATAAAAAGCCATCAGTGATGGCTCTTTCAAATGCTGCCCTATTTAGAACTCATCAATTCAAATAAAAAACCCGCCTTTTCATATCCCATTTTGGTCTACTTCTTTGGGGGAATTTCATCATCTTGGTGCCCGGGACCGGAATTGAACCGGTATGGTATCGCTACCGCAGGATTTTAAGTCCTGTGCGTCTACCTATTCCGCCACCTGGGCAAAGAAATGGTCACTCTCTGGAGATTCGAACTCCAGACCCCTTGATTAAAAGTCAAGTGCTCTACCGACTGAGCTAGAGAGTGATTTGGCTGGGGTGGCTGGGATCGAACCAGCGACATGACAGAGTCAAAGTCTGTTGCCTTACCGCTTGGCTACACCCCAACAAAAGTTGGTGGGAGGGGGCAGATTCGAACTGCCGAACCCGAAGGAACAGATTTACAGTCTGCCGCGTTTAGCCTCTTCGCTACCCTCCCGAATTTAGGTATTTGGTGGATGCTGAGGGGCTTGAACCCCCGACCTCCGCCGTGTAAAGGCGATGCTCTCCCAGCTGAGCTAAGCATCCGCATTACGGAATATGCGCTTAAATAATATATCACTTGATATATAAGCAAGTCAACGAAAAAAAATCGCTGTTTAGGAGCGACTTTTTTTGCATTTTAAACTATAGTTTAGTACCCTTTTTTTCCGAGCAAATGGAACATATTTTTCTTATATATTTCCACTCCTGGCTGATTAAAGGGGTTTATTTTTAATAAATAAGCCGACATTGCACAGGCTCGCATAAAGAAATAAAGCAGATAGCCGAGATTAAGCGGTGTCATTTCATCGAGGGTGATGATATTGCATGGGACCTGCCCGTCTTCAACGTGCGCTTTTAATGTGCCCTCAAAAGCTTTTTGATTGACGAAGGCTAAACTTTTGCCTTCGAGATAATTTAAGCCATCTAAATCTTCTTTATCATAAGGGATGCTGACATCCATCTGGGGAGTGAGCACATTGATGATAGTTTCAAAAAGCAGAGGCGTGCCATCTTGGATGAATTGGCCGAGAGAATGGAGGTCAGTGGAGAAGGTGGCACTGGCGGGGAATAGCCCTTTTTTCTCCTTGCCTTCCGACTCGCCAAATAACTGTTTTAGCCATTCGGATATTTGGCTCATCTGAGGCTCGTATGTCACATACATTTCGACGAGTTTTTGCTGGCGGTATAAGTAATCCCTGCTGACAGCGTATTGATAGCAAATATTCTTTTCTAGATTCTCACAATCAAAAGCAAGCCGCGAAGCCTTGGCTCCATCCATGAATGCCTTGATGTCGACTCCTGCACAGGCGAGAGGGAATAGACCGACCGCAGTGAAGACGCTGTAACGCCCCCCAATGTCATCGGGGAGAACATAGGTGGCATAACCTTCTTGCATGCATAGTGTTTTTAATGCGCCGCGAGCTTTATCAGTGGTGGCATAGATGGCTTTTTGAGCCTTCTTTTTGCCAACTTGTTTTTCCAAAAGTTCCTTCAAAAGACGGAATGAGATGGAAGTCTCAGTGGTGGTTCCGCTCTTGCTGATGACATTGATGGCAAAGTTTTTTCCTTTGAGATACTCCATCACTTGGGCGATATAGTTCGGAGAAAAGGTTTGCCCCATAAAAATAATCTCTAATTTATTTTGGCTTTTTAAACCTTGCAGAGCTTCGAGAGCCGCTCGGCTTCCGAGATAGCTTCCGCCGATGCCGCAGACAACTAAAATATCGAAGTGCTCTCGAACATAGCGGGCATCATCGAGAATTCGATTGAATTCTTCCTGGTCGTAATTAACTGGCCAATCTGCCCAGCCTAAATAATCGCTTCCCAGACCGGTTTTGCTATCGATCATCTGATTGATTTTTTTAACTGGCTCGCGATAGCTTTCTAAAACTTCCTTGGTTATTTTGTTATTTAATTTCAGTTTCATCTTTTTCTCCTTTTATTTTTTCCAGCGTCGTTTCTTTCCATTGCGGGAGTTTCTTTTCTAATGGAGCGAAATCTCCTTCTTTGACCACTGGAATTTTGCGCGCAGCATTGCTGTGAGTGTTGTAAACTTGGTCGCTCGGGACTTGTTTTAAAGACACGCGCAAAAAGCCGTTTGATGGATCGATGGAGATGATTTTTACGCACATCTCATCGCCCACGGAACCGAACTTTTCGATGTCGCGGATATAAGAGTTCGAAATCTCTGATATGTGCAGCAGACCTTGACTGCCATCTTCAAAGGACATAAAAAGAGCATAAGGCTTAACATTAACAACATGACCAACAATTAATTGGCCGACTTCATAGGACATAGGAATACCTCTTTTTCATATTATACTTACGCAATAAAAAAAGGTAGTCGAAACTACCTTCTGTATTATTTGCTGGCAAGAATTTTTTCCTTGCGATCAATCTCGTCTTTAATGGCTGCTGAATCGATGATTAAGCGCATGACTTTATCCAAATCGCTGCCCGCTGTATAATCAGCTCGGCACATAAAACTGCAGCGCCCATCTAAGTAAATTTGCCGCACTTTGTCGCTCTCTTTTTCAGGGTAGACGGCGATTGAGCGGCCGCCGTTGTGCTTGACTAAAGTCATGCACGCAATGTCGGTCATTCCATCTCCCATATAGACGATGTTAGAATATGGGATGCGAAGGCTGGGAGTTTTCTTGTTGACCGAGTTATCGTCCGTCATATCGAAGACACCCTTTGCTATTCGAAAGAGAAATTGTGTTTTTTGGGTGTAGTTAATCGTTAGCTTTGGCCAGATTGGTTCCCCGCTTTTGTTGTAATAATACTCGCATCCATAAGCGGCGGTGAACTGATCAAAAATGGCGCATCCCTCGACGATTTCTTTGGTTCCAGAAGATACTAAATAATGCTCGATGATGATTCCCTTGGAAGCGGCGTATTCATTGATGCGTTTGAACCAGGTGGTAACCCCGGGATAAAATTTGATGTTTTTGCCGCATTCTTGGAGATATTCTCTCGTGAGTTTTATCCCTTTTTCTTTGGCTTTGGCAATCATCATATACATGTAAGAAAGAATTCTTTCGACGCCGGTTTTAAGGGAGAACTGTGTGGTTTCATCCCAAAATTCACCCGGTGTCATTCCTAAAGCGGGAATGAAAGAGTAGTTCTGCATGTCGGTAGTTGATAGGGTTTTATCGAAGTCATACATGATTGCAATAATTGGTTTTGGCATATTATTTAACCTCGTTGAAAATTTTATCATACTTTTTGTATTTTAGTCAATGAATAGGCTAAAAGCCTGTTTCCTATTCTTCGTTTTGACTTCTTTTCGAATTGTGATAGTATTTCATTGCGGCAAAAAAGACATGTTTAACAATCTTGAACCTTGGTTGAATACATTGACGACGATTCTGGTCATTCTCGGATCAGTAATGGTTTTGCTGTTGATCGTTGATATCAGCTTAGTTGCCACCTTCAAAGCCATCCTCAGCCGCCACAATAAAGCGATGAATGTCATGTTAATGACAAAATACGACAATATCAAAAAAATTCTTGATGTTTTGAGCGATGCAGAATTCCCCATCGATCCAAAAATGAGCGAGATATTTCTCTCGATCGACACGAAAATGTTTACATATCAAGATACCCCAGAATGCAAGCAAGCTAGAGATAAATTAACCTATCTTCGTTCAGAGGTATTCTATCTATCGCGCAAGAACCCCTCATTAGAAAATAACGAAAAGTACATGATTGCGAAAAACAACATATCAGAGACCGATGTAGTTTATCGCAATACTGTCGCGATGTATAACGCTGATGTTCTCGGCTACAATTATTGGGTTCGCTTTATGCCCTATCGATGGATATTCCTTCTATTTAAAATTAAAGTAAAAGAAATTATTTAAGAAATTGATTGTTGGACAACAATGTCTTTTTTTACTGGTCGCTGTGGTTTACAATGAAAAAAATAATGAGCTTGTTTGCTCATGTATTTTAATTAAAAAAATAAGGAGAAAGTCATGAAAACACCTGAACTAAAATTTAGCCAATATCCTTTTATCGTCCCCACCGAAAAAAGAGTGACAAACAAGTTAGAGAAATTGGTTAAAGATTTAAAAGAATGCGGATCCGCCCGCACCGCTGCTTTAGCAGTGAAACATTGGAATAAGTATGGAGAAGAACTGTCAACTCAACTGAGTTTAATCTCAGTTAAATACAGTGTAGATACCGCTAATAAAATGTATAAAAAGGCTCAAGATAGAATGGATGAACTATCACCCTTGTTCTCTAAATTCTCAAA
>Ga0116171_10005725_pt1 | contig 10872 bp, 14 predicted proteins | sample AD_JPNHW2_MetaG_FD_89798 | JGI IMG/M metagenome (GOLD analysis project Ga0116171, IMG submission 89798) | Active sludge microbial communities of municipal wastewater-treating anaerobic digesters from Japan - AD_JPNHW2_MetaG | ecosystem: Engineered > Bioreactor > Anaerobic > Digestate | place...
CTCAACCCCAAGTGGATCGAAGGCATGAAGCGGCACGGCTACAAGGGAGCGGGGGACATATCCAAGCGCGTTGGCCGGGTCTACGGCTGGGAGGCGACGACCCAGGAGGTAGACGACTGGATCTTCGATGACATCGCCAGGACCTTCGTCATGGATGAGGAAAACCGCAAGTTCTTCGAGGAGAACAACCCCTGGGCGATGGAGGAGATGAGCAGAAGGCTCCTGGAAGCTGAGCAGAGGGGCCTGTGGAAGGCCGATCCGGAGGTTCTGGATGCCCTGAAGTCCACGTACCTTGAGATCGAAGGCTGGATGGAGGAGAGGATGGGAGATGTCGAGGGCAATTTCCAGGGCGGGGCGATCGATGTAATCAATGCCGATGAGGTGAAGGCCTGGAAGGAGAGGATGGCAAAGGTGCTGGGGACGTAGGGCATTTGCACCATAGATTGGCGGCCAGCCTGGCCTGGGGCTGGCTATGCCAGGTTTTTTGCATGAAATCGAATTCGCGGTGCTGCTGATGGAATTAGAAGAGTTTCTTTAAGATTCTGATCCCCTGCATATGACATCAATACATCCAAATTATTGATGGCATTACAATCCCCTTCATCTGCAAAATCCTTTGCTGAAATTTGGACCCTAAAGCGCTGGTTTCTTATAGAAATGAATAATGACAAACCTTTCTAGCGAGGAAAAATATGTACGGTGGCAAAAATGAAGAATCTGACAAGTTCCGACTGCGGCAGACTATCGACAATGTATTCAATGATGACTTAATGATGGCTCTTGCAGCAATTCTTGCGTCTGCTGTTATTCTTCAGCTAGTTTTTGAATTATCATCGGGAATGGAAGTCGTTTTTGATTACTTAAATTATTTTATTATTGCAGCATTCATAGCAGAATATGTTTTAAAGATTTATGTAGCTACGTCAAAAATCGCTTTTATTACCAACCCGATTCATATTTTTGATCTTGTAATAATTATTCTTGCATTAGTTGACTTCTCAAGAATAGGATATGTTTCATTCTTGCCAAATCAGGCTCAATTGTCTCCTATATTGAGGTTGCTTCGTGTGTTGCCGCGCATACTACCTCGTGTGCTCCTAACCTTCTTTTTGGCAAAAAGAACTGCTAAGAGAATTGACCCCGAAAAAGACAAAGGTCGACCCGATTTAAAAAAACCACTTGAGATAGCCACTCTTAATTTCATAGGCAACAAGAAGCCTTATTCTAGAGAAATAGATCGATCAATCAACATTGTTGAATCTCCAATTTGGATTGATTTTCAGAATATTAAACGCAGCAACCTTAAGGATATAGAGAAAATCACTGGAGTCCCTAAGGATTTGCTTGAAAACAAGCTATTTCGAGCATCTTTTCCAAGAATTGATCCATCAGAGAAATATCTGACGATGTTTCTATGGGATTCTCAAATAAGGTCTGACGATAACGATCGCTATACTATTTTTGTAAATAATATACTAATAATATTTAACGCTGAAATGATAATAACTCTGAGTGAAGGAGAAAGCAAGATCTTCGAGAAGATCTCATCTTTGATATCCGATGAAGTCTCAAAGAAATCCATCAAATACAACGAATTTACTGATAAAGTTCTATATGCGTTGCTTCAACAAAAACTAAATGATTATGACCATCTATTTCAAGAAATCGAACAAAAAACCATTGATTTCGAGCAAATCCCTGTAGGTAAGACTTCTCCCGAGTTCTTTGAAGCAACCTTTCATTTTAAAAAGGAAATTTTGGGAATTAGCGAAAATATCTGGCATTTCCAACAAGTCCTGAACACTTTAATTGATATAAAGAATCTAGATCGCTATAATATAAATAATGAAAAAGAGTTTAAAACTCTCCATAAAGAATCGAAATACCTGAATGATATCATAAATAATAAGAAAGAAATTCTGAATTCCCTCATTGAATTGCATACAGATACCGTAACATATGATATGAACCGAGTCATGAAGGTGATTGCGGTAATTACCTGCCTTGCAGTAATTCCTGCTACGGTTGGCGGATTGCTTGGTGTTAATCTAATTGAAGGCAATTTTCAGATAAGATTTATAGAGATATTTTTTATTGTTTTTGTTTCCATACTTCTTGGTATTTATGCATTCTACAAGATGGAATGGTTAAAATAATTATCCGCCAAATTGATTTATATTAAAGTAAAATTGCGTATGATTCGGTTAGTTATAAATACATCAACATACATCTCATTTTTTCGTATAATTATTACGATTAGTAATATTATTGCGTGGCTGGTTAGTCTATCCGAATGAGTCGATCCACCGAAGGAATGATGATGTGAAGAGTAGAAATGAGGGTCCAGTGGTCAGATTGATGCATGATTTGCTGCTCGAAGCCGAGGGTGCCTATGCCATCCTCTGGGCGGATCTGGTCGCCCTGAGGCGAAACCTATCCCATTATCTGATAGCAACGGTCGTCGGCCCAATTCTTTATATGGCGGCCTTCGGCTTTGGCCTGGGCGGAGGCATCAAGATGGATGGCATGAGCTATCTGGAGTTCGTGATTCCCGGAATCATCGCCATGACCGCCATGAACAGCAGCTTCAATGGCTCCGGAACCAGGCTTGTGGTGGATCAGATCCACTGGAGAAGCTTCGATGAGTCTCTCATGGCTCCCATCAGCCAGCCAGCGCTCCTCCTTGGCAAAGCCCTTATCGGTGTCTTGCGGGGTGGCGTCAGCAGCATCGCATTTCTTATCATGGCCCTGCTCATCAGGCCGCAGCTTCACATCAGCGCTTCGCTCTTCCTGAGCCTGGTATTGACCTGTCTGATATTCTCTTTTCTGGGAGTGCTCTCCGCTCTTCTGGCCCGCTCTTATGATGATATGATCATGTTCACCAGCATAATCATCACCCCGATGGCCTTTCTTGGCGGTACCTTCTTCTCCCTGAATTATGTGCCCGAGGCCCTGAAATATGCCCTTTATCTGCTGCCGCTCACCCATGCCAGCATCTGCCTGCGGGCGTCTGTCATGGGCCAGGGCGTGCCATATCAGTCGATGCTCGCATTGATCGTCTTTCTGGCGCTCTTTGCGGGTGGCGCGCTCTTCGCCCTGAAGAAAAAGGATGCCTAGCATTCTTGCATATGAATTTTTTAGAGGATAGGGCGGGACTGAGCCTGATGGATGAACGTGCGATCATTCCCCTGGCCCGCAGTAGCAGAGAGCGACATTAAAAATTTCAGTTAAATGAGCACACGACCTGGCAGCAGGGGCATTGCCAAATGGTAGATCTCTTCTCAGGCATGCAGTTGTCATACTCATGGATATAAATAGAGAATGTTTGACCGGTAGAAAGTATTTATCTATGGATGAGGATAAACCATTTGAGGATACAAGGCTCAGAATTTAGAGAAAACCCGGCACACTACCGCATCAGGCTGATTATCTTGCCCATCTTATTGGACCCTGAGCCGAGAAGGCGGCAATGAAAAGGAATAACGAGATGAAAGACAAGAAGCTCCTGGAAGAGTTCAGGAAGATCTATCCAGAGAAATTCGCAACGGAAGATCAGATCTTCTCCCATATCCATGCCGGAGACCGCATATTCATCGGCACGGGCTGCGGCGAGCCACAGTATCTGGTAATGGCTCTGGTCAACTACGTCAAGAACGACCCCAAGGCGTTCTTCGATGCCGAGCTGATCCACATCTGGACGCTGGGGGTCGCACCCTACACAGATGAGAAGCTCCAGGAGAACTTCCGGCTCGACTCCTTCTTTGTGGGCGACAGCACCCGAAATTCCGTCAATCGGGGCGCGGCAGACTACACGCCGGTCTTCCTTTCTGCCGTTCCCGACCTATTCCGGTCCGAGCTGATTCCGGTGGACGTGGCCCTCATCCAGACCTCTCTGCCGGATAAGCACGGCTACCTGAGCCTGGGGATAAGCGTAGACGTGGTTCAGTCGGCTGTCGAGATGGCCGAGATGGTAGTAGCCCAGGTCAACACGAATATGCCCTGCACCCACGGAGACGGCTTCATAGACATCAAGGACATTGATTTCCTTCTGCCCCACGACGAGCCGCTTTTGGAGTACTCAGTGAAAGCTCCCAACGACATAGTGCAGAGCATCGGCAAATATGTGGCCAGGATCATCGAAGACGGCTCGACCATCCAGGTGGGATACGGGCTGATACCGGATGCAGTGGTTCCTAATTTAATGGGAAAGAAGGATCTGGGAGTTCATACCGAGCTGCTCAGCGACGGAATCGTCAACCTCATGAAGAGGGGCGTGGTTACAAACCGCAAAAAGACCCACAATCCTGGCAAGACCATCGCTTCCTTCTGCATGGGAAGCAGGGATACCTACGATTTTATCGACGAGAATCCTGCTGTCGAGCTGAAGAGGATCGATTACACCAATCATCCTCTAATGATCGCCAGAAACCGTCTCATGACTGCCATCAACAGCGCCATGGAGGTGGACCTGACCGGCCAGGCAACGGCGGAATCGCTGGGCGGAACCTTCTACAGCGGAATCGGCGGACAGGCGGATTTCATGCGGGGAGCGGTTCTCTCGCCTGAAGGCAAGACCATTCTCGCCCTGCCCTCCACGGCATTAAACGGCAGCGTCTCTCGAATTGTTCCGACGCTTCAGGATGGAGCAGGAGCGACATTGAACCGGGGCGACGTTCGCTATGTGGTTACGGAGTATGGAATCGCCTACTTGCACGGCAAGAACATCAGGGAAAGGGCTATGGATCTCATCTCCATTGCTCACCCAAAGTTCCGGCCCTGGCTGATGGAGGCCGCCAGAAAGAGGACACTAATCTACAAAGACCAGGTCTTTATCCCCGGCGAGAAGGGAATTTATCCGGAGGAGCTGGAGATCTACAGGACCACCCGCAAAGGGCTCAATCTGCTCTTGCGGCCTGCCAAGATAACCGACGAGTCTCTGCTCAAGGACTTCTTTTACGACCTCTCAGAGGACAGCCTCTACAAGCGCTTCTTCTCGGCGCGAAAGGATATGCCCCACAAGAGGCTGCAGGATTTCGTGGCGGTGGACTACAGCCGGAAGATGGAGATTTTGGCCACCATTGAAGAAAAGGATAAAGAGATCATCATTGGTCTCGGCCAGTATGAGCTGAATTCGGATATGCATTCTGCAGAGGTGGCCCTGGTGGTGATCGACAGGTTTCAGGGCCACGGCATAGGCAGGGAGCTTCTCTCCTATTTGGTGTACCTGGCAAAGAGGCAGGGCCTGCTCGGGTTCACGGGAGAGGTGCTGGTGGAGAACAGGGCTATGGTGCGCCTCTTTGAGAAGATGGGATTTGACACCGAGAAGAGAAGCGAGGAAGGTGTCTATGAGATGCGCATGTGGTTTGGCAAAAGAGGAGAGCGGCAATAGCGGCAAGGTGTAGAAGATGAGAAAGCTCATAGTAATAAGAATCGTGCATTCTCCTGCGGACATGGGATCGGCAAGCTCCGGCCTGGAAAAGGCGGGCGTCTCAACCATCGGAAGGCAGCGCTGGCTGGAGAACCAGAGGAAGATCGAGAGCTTCTGGATGCAGCTGGAAAAGGAGGTGGACGGGCTGGGCCTGGACACCAGTAAGCTGCACATCTATCAGGACGGCCTGCCCTGCGCCGGACCTCTGGGCGAGAAGATCGTCCGGGAGACGGCAGCGAAAGGCAGCCGGAATTATCAGATTGTTCAGAAGCTCATGGATCGGGGAGCCAGGATCGAGGCGACGGAGAGCCCTGAGCTGCTCCGCCAGGAGTATGGATACATCAAGGATCTCCTTCAGGCCAGGACCGATGAGGAGAGGCGGGCGGCTGAAGGGCGGTACAACCTTGTTAAAGACAGGCTCCTGGAGGAGAGGGATCTGTTCATCGCCCGGACCATCGATGCCACTCTTGGGGACGGACAGACCGGGCTGCTCTTCATTGGCGCCTCGCATAACGTGCTGCCAAAGATCGCCGGAGATATTGAGGTCAAGGCTCTGGATTAAACGATCTCTGAATTAAGCGATCTCTGAATTAAGCGATCTCTGAATTAAGCGATCTCTGAATTAAGCGATCTCTGAATTAAGCGGTCCGGAATGAAATGAGATTAAAGCCCACTGTAGCGCGTTTTGCCGTCCCTGCCGGAAGACCGGTGCTCCTCACCGATACCATAATGATGGCGGACAGAGTTCATGAGACCCTGGTCAGCCTCTCCGACGGCGCAAGCATATTTACCGGCTGCGACAGCCACCGGGAGCCGCTACACGGCAACAGGCATGCCTACATCTTTTGCGAATCAAACATGCGGCCCGGAGAGGGCGATGATGGGAAGATCACTCACATCGTCGTTTATGCTCCAATGGGCTTTGAGTCCCGTGATCTGAAGGCACTGGAGAATTTAAAGGAGATCTGGGGGGAGAATGATCTCCGGGTCAATGTGGCTCTGCAGGGATTTGGCCAGCCTGAGGATTTTGCCGGAAATATTATCGGAAATTTAATCGGAAACTTTGTCGGAAATGATGCGGATCATCCTTTCTGTCCTCTGCTCTCCCGGTCGAGTGTCTGGGTATCCCGCACTCCATTCATTCCCACCCGGCATCCCAAGGTCACCAGAGCCGGCGCGCTCAAGCTTGACGGGCGCGGCATTCAGATAGGCAGTCCGGAGCACGAGGTGAGAAGGCTTTTGGGGCTTGAGAATCTCCCAGAAATTGCATCTGTAAAGCCGGTTGCAGGTACCCTTCTGGGGAAAAAGCAGACCGAATGGTCCAGCTTCAGGCTGTCAAGAGACGGAGGCCGGGGAAGGCGTGCGGGAAGCCGGGGGTACGGATTTGGGATTGTCTTCTCTCAGCCGGTGAATGGGCCTATTGCAGCCGGGTACGGGGCCCATTTCGGCATGGGTCTATTTGTGCCGGCTGATGATGAAGGCATCTAAGAAAGAAAGCGCAATGAAAGCATATGGTAAGCAGGAGACGACCAGGTGAGCCTGCAGTTGATTCAACTTAAGTGCAGGGCTGGAAATTGTCTTCATCTGAAAGGAAGTGGCTCCATGCCCGCAGACCGGGCCGTCCGGGGCTGCGAAGCCACTCGCCAGGACGGGCTCGATTGCTGGACAGCTGCATACTAGCCATTTGAGCCAGAAGCCTGGTTAGGCCCAGGATCAAACGAAGCTGGGCTCTTGATAATTGATTTTTGCACAAATATGTTAGAATTTCATAATACTATTTCCGTCAATTTTAGCCTGATCTCAGGGAGTTCGTTTTTGAGCGCATCGTCTATGATCTCCCAATCCACGCCAAAGTAATGGTGGACCAGCTTATTTCTCATGCCGACCATCTGTCTCCATGGAATCTCAGGATGCGCCTTTTTCAAATCCTCCGAGATGTTCCTGGATGCCTCTCCAATGATCTCCAGGGATTTCACTGTAGCTCTGCGGAGGACTTCATCTGCCACGATCGTCTCTATCCCTGCGACGGCGCAATATTTTTCGAGAAAGTCCATCTCTTCAATGATGTGTCCCAGAAGCTCTGCATCCTTATTCAGACCAGATCACATCCTTTTCCACATATGGCCGGATGCGGGGATGAAGTCCTTTTACAGTGACCAGATCCACCTCTCTTCCCAATAGATCCTCTAAATAGAATGAAAGGTTCATGAAGTTCTTGAATGTGGGCCTCTCGAACTCCACCAGTATATCAACATCGCTCGAAGCTTTCTGTTCACCACGGGCGAAGGATCCGAAGATACCGATTCGTCTGACGCTAAAACGGGTCTTGATATCATTAGCATGGCTTTTTATTTGGTCGATTGTCTCCATATTTTCTCGAAAAGACTAAAGGCCTTTACATCCCTAAAAACGTTGCTCCTTGATGCAGGCTGGAAATTGTCTTCATCTGAAAGGAAGTGGCTCCATGCCCGCAGACCGGGCCATTCTCCGGGATTGCTGGACGGCGGAGCCACTCGCCAGGGCGGCTCCGTCCGCGTACGCGCGCCCTGTGGCAGGAGCTGTTGCGGCTAGTTATTACTATCTGTAGAAGAAATCGATGTATTCTTCATTTGTCATGCCTGCCATGGCGATCAGCTTTTTGAGAAGGCCAATGCCAAGATCTTTGCCTTTATGCACAGGTATTGAAAGATGAACATCGCTTCCATCCTTGACCAAGATATAATGACTGCCCTCTACATGATTGAGCTTCCATCCTGCTCTCTTGAAGGCCGCCACATGCTTATCACCGCAGACCCTAGGAAGCTTCTGCATATTTTTGCTCTGTGAGATCGATGGAGATTTCGAGTTTGCCGTCAATTGATGGAATCTTTAGCCTTTCCCCGGCGATCTTAAGCCTGGATTTTAAGCATCCAATGATGGCTTCACTAATGTTTTCCATGGTTTCTTCAAAAGTATCCCCTTCTGATAGACATCCTGGCAGATCTGTGCACTCCGCTACGTATCGACCGTCTTCGTCTCGTTCGATGGAGATATTGAATTTCATCCTGTTCTATTTAGTGGCAAGAGCATATTAAGCTTCCTTCAATTGGACTAAATCACATCCGTCTCCACGTAAGGCCAGAAGAATGAGTGAAGTCCTTTTACCGTGACCAAGTCCAAATGGTTGTGGCTCACACTTGCGGGGCCATGCCGTCCGGGGCTGCGGCGCCACTCGCCAGGGCGGCCCCGTCCGCGTGCGCGCGCCTGTTCCGGTTATAAAATTATGCAGCCTCAAACCATTCTTCACGACTGATTCCAGCTAGTTTCAAAATCTTCTGCAATAGGTCCGTGCTGATATCACCGCCATGAGGATTGGGAATGCGCGTTTCTACCAATCCCCTGGACATATACTCATGATCGGCTCCAGGATAAGGACCCACAAACCCCAATCTGCCCAATCGCTTGATCAGCTCACGTCTTGAAACCGGCACAAGTTTATTCGACAATGGAGACCGGCTCCACAGACGCATTAATGACATATCCACCTATTGCAGGTATTGGATGGCCCAGTCTTAGCTTTAATGCAATCCAGCCCTCGATAACGCTCTGCAGTTCCTTTCGACATTCTTCGAGAGTTTTACCTGTAGCCCAAACACCCTGCAATTCGGGAACCTCGCCATAATAAGGCTTTGGGTCATCGATGATTTCGTAAGTGGCCCTTTCCATAGCCGCTAAGATGTATTCTCCAAACATTGACATGGTTATCAGCAGTGATGAGATTAGAGCCTTTCGCTTTTCCTATCTTCTCATAAATTATATCAATCAGGATTGCAGCCTTAAATTTTTCTCGCCTCACGTCTCTAGCTCGCAGATGAAGCCTGCGAGGCCTGGCCGCCCTGGGTTGCATAGCCACTCGCCTGGGCGGGCAGAAGGCGGTTCGAGTTTTGGAGAAATGCGAAACTGGTGAACAATGGTGTTTTTTTTGCTCGGATTCTTCCTAAAGAGATGACAAACCTATGCAACCACCGGATCGAAGGTTTGATCTTCTTGAATGGCTTAGAAACATCTATGCGTATCGAAGATCTCCGGAATACGAGAAGAGACGATATTCTAAAGATTGCTGCCAGGCATGGCGCTCGCAATGTCAGGATCTTCGGCTCCGTTGCTAGAGGCGAGGCAGACTCAAAAAGCGATCTGGATATCCTGGTAGAGTTCATTCCAGGTGCAACTTTGCTCAGTCATTCCGCCATGATCCGAGAGCTTGAATCCCTGCTTAAGATCAAGGTGGATGTGGTCAGTGACCGAGGCCTGCGTGAAAGGATTAGAGATAGGGTTCTGAGCGAGGCGGTGCCACTTTGAGAGACGACAAGGAGCGTCTTTGTGATATTTCCGAGGCCATTGAGAAGATTGAAAAATATGTATCATTTGGTTATCAGGCTTTTTCAGAAGATGAAAGAACCCAAGTCTGGATAATTCATCATCTTCAGATGATTGGCGAAGCGGCAAATCACCTTTCAGATGAGTTGACGGAATGCAATAAGGATATTCCTTGGGCCGACATTGTCGGATTAAGAAACATTCTTGTGCATCAGTACTTTGGAATTGATCTCAAACAAGTCTGGGAAACCGCCGAGCTTGATATGCCGGTTTTGAAAACCAGAATCTGCGAGATTTTGCGCGAGATAAATAATAATAATTGACCAGCATAGTATGCATTTTTGGCTCTAGCTCCTGCCCTGCTGCATGCGAGGCTAGGCCTCCTGGGCTGCGGTGCCACTCGCCAGGGCAGGCAGGAGGCCGCTATCGCCCGATATCTGGCCAAAATAGATCCGGAAGCAGGCAGGTTTTTGCTGGTGACTGGCTCATGGAGAAGATGGTAAATCAGTAGACTTCATCGTGCGTGCCGACGGCTTCGAGCAAGATGACCTCTTCTCGCGTCTTTCAGATCCTTCATTAGATCTTCAAATGTGCCCCGCTTAACCTCGCCTCTTTTAAACGCACTCCTCGCCCCCCGGGCCTCAGCTACCAGCCTGGCCCGGCGCTTCTCTATGATGCGCTTGTTAATCAGTTCCACCAGCAGGGATTGATCATCCTGGGGCATGGACTCTACAGCATCTATTAGATCTTGAAAGCTCAATGAATGCACTGCACCGCTCATTGGAATTCACCATTTCCAGTATTCTAACCTTTGGCTTCAATTGTCCATTCATCGACTGTTACCTTGACCCGCCATCAGTTCTCGTTTTGGCTTATCGCCTATTTGCCAGGAAGTCCAGGATTATAGCTCTGCGCTCTGATTTCAAGAGGCCGTTGAGATAAATTGATGTAATATTTTTAATATTAAGTATATAAATGCATCGGGCAAAAGTGCAATCAGGTTCCAAGCATGCATAATTGGGCTCTTATTCATAGGTTAAATCGATTCTGGCTTAGGCCACCTATCATCTGTCCTATCTGCCATCACC
>Ga0116171_10005733_pt1 | contig 10865 bp, 8 predicted proteins | sample AD_JPNHW2_MetaG_FD_89798 | JGI IMG/M metagenome (GOLD analysis project Ga0116171, IMG submission 89798) | Active sludge microbial communities of municipal wastewater-treating anaerobic digesters from Japan - AD_JPNHW2_MetaG | ecosystem: Engineered > Bioreactor > Anaerobic > Digestate | place...
CTCGAACATCAGTTTCGCGGCAGCAGAGTGGATATCGACGTCGATCTGCTCGGATGGGTCTGTTTTGCCAAACGTCGTCCACACCCGCACCGTGCCGCTCTGTTTGCTTTGATATTCTGAGTAAGGCAGCTTGCGTCGCAGGAAGATACGGTCAACGTCGCCCTGGACTGGAATGCCGTCCGGCCAAACCTTGTTCAGCGTGATGAACAGATCGGGAAAGCTTGATTCAGTCCCGTTCTCTAAAAAATCTTGAAATTGCTCGGACTGCCGGGAGATATGGTTGACCATCAGATCGACCAGAATATCGTGATTTTGACCGATGAACTCAATATCGCTCCAGTCACCGAACACAGGATCGATCTTTAGATAAGTCAGCGGCGCGAATCCCCTGTCTCCCGACGAGGGGAACGGCGGAAGGATATGCACACCACCTTGAAAAAGACCATTGAGAGGTCCTTCCAAAACTGATTTCAGCTCCTTTAGATCTCGCCCCAGTGAGTTGGGATACGTGATGAGCTGGACTTTGTTTTTCATGTTGCTACCTTCCTGCGCGATTGAGGTGTATTCAACGGCGGATATCTTCTGGAAACGTAACGGCATAGTCCTTGGTGATGACGATATCGGCGAGATATTTAAATCCCGCAATGATCTTGTGCTCCGTACGAAGGACCTCCTCGATGAAAGGATCGCCGGCTTCGGTGCCGCGGTTTCGCTTTTTTCGGTGTTCGAGTGTATCGAGTCGATTTCTCGCGATAAACACCCGACAGTTCACACGGCGCAGCAGCGCGGTATAAGTGCCTTCTATGAGAACGACACTCACGCCTTCCAGCGGGATGGTTTCCTGCTCGATCAAATCTTGCGTGTAATCAACGAGCGGTTTTTCAAGCCTGTCCGCGCCAAGCAGCGCCTCGTGAATATGCCGGTTTAGCAAATCCATCTCAACTTCCACATCCGGACCAAGCCAGTCCGCATCCGCTCTGCGTTGGCGGTCGTTCGATACGGGCGGCAGTTTAAAGTAATCGTCCTGGCCCAATATGACGGATTTGATTGCATGCCGCTCCAACTCATCGCCGAGCGCTTTCGCCATCTCGGATTTCCCGCTGCCGGATTCACCGGAAATGGTAAGAATGTAACGTCCGGATTTTGGGATATCGGAGAGAATGCAGGAAACGATCATTCGGCTTGCATCAATGTGATGTTGTTCTACAACTAATATATCGCCTTTCATACGCACCCCTATACTGATCAAAATGACAAATCCAGTATATCCGCGTAAAAACCAAATGTCAACCGGATGACATTTAATATCTTAATAGAAATCGATTGACTTTTAGACAATTGCACAGAAAAGGTAACGATTTGCTCCGTTCAAGTTTTGATATAGCGTGGATCATCCAGCATAATCAACCGTGATTCACTATGGAAAAGTGAATATTTCACAGATTGGTTCATTTGTCATGCGGTTGACACCGCCGGACAAGGGTGATATATTCAACACAGCATTACTAATATAGGAGAAAACCGCGAATGGCAACACTCAATGACGTAGCAGAGAGAGCCGGCGTATCGGTCACCACGATTTCCAGAATGCTGAACAACCGGGTTCCTGTGAGTCAGGAAACGCGCGACGCAATCATCAAGGCGATGGAAGAACTGGATTATCAGCCGAATGAACTGGCCCGCTCGCTGTTTAAGAAAAACAGCCAGATGATCGGGCTGATTATTGCATCTGCAAACAATTATTTCTTTTGCAAGGTTATTGACCGCGTAGAGCATTATGTGACGTTGTATGGTTATAAAATGTTGCTGTGCTTGTCTAATAATAAAAAACAAAATGAAATCGCATACTTCAATATGCTCAAAGCAAATCAGGTGGCCGGTGTCATTCTCGCCAGTAATACACAGGATTTGGAGCGTTATCTGAGCTTCAATGCTCCGCTGATCACATTTGACAGGATGTTGTCTCCGCATGTTCCTTCCGTTAGCTCGGACAATTATAACGGCGGCGTTCTGGCGGCAAAACACTTGCTGGAGAAAGGGTGTAAACGCCCGGCATACTTGATGGACACGCGCCGCATGGGCATGCATGCGAATTATCGGTATGACGGCTTCGCTGATACATTCAAGAAAAGCGGTATCGAAACGATTGTGCACGCGGCTCCGCTTGACTGTTTCATCTCGCTAAGCTATGCCGATGCGATCAGTGAATTCTTTCAGCTTTATCCCGGGATCGACTGTGTCTTCACATCCAACGACGTAATCGCTTCGCAAGTGCTGCGGTATTGCGCGCTGCATGCAATATCGGTGCCCACGCAGCTTAAAGTAGTTGGGTATGACGATATTGATATGGCGAGCTTCGTCACTCCTTCTATCACGACGATCCGTCAACCTGTTGACGACCTGTGCAGATTCGCAGTGGAGAGCATCATCAACTTCAAGGAGCGAAGCATTCCCAGCCTGACATTATTCCCTGTTACGCTGATCGAACGGGAGAGCACCTGATCAAAAGCGGGAACAAACATGCGGTCGTAGACCGCTTTTTTATGCCGACGATGACGCGCGGATGACATTGAGATTTCGTCAATCCACGGTGATGGATCTAGAATTGCCTGATTAAACTCTTCGGAGTCAACTTATTTTCAAAAATACGTCAAAAATATATAAAAATCCGTCACTTATTTGACAATTTCCAATGACAAGGGGTTGACATGACGAAATTGCTGTAATAGTATTGAATTGTGTCAATCATGTGAAAGTCTCAGATCATGTGATTCACAAATACTTTTCAGGAGGGAACTATGAAAAAAGGAAGAACTTTCGCGACAATTATAACAGTTTTCATGGTCGTTATGCTCGTAACCGCTTGCGCGGCACCGGCACCGGCACTCGTTACCCCGGAAGAGCCTGCCAACGAAGCTACGCAGGCGCCTGCTGCAACCGTAGATCCGAATGCAAAAGTAAGCATTATCATCGCCAATGGCAAGGGCGAGCTCACGGCGAAGTACCAGGCCGCGGTTGATGCGTTTATCCTGGAATATCCCAACATCCAGATCGAGCAGTACACCGGCGCAGTCGGCGATCCGGTCAGCATTCTGGATAAACTGATGGCCTCCGGAACGATCGTTACGTTGGCGATGATCGAGCCCGGCTCGGTCGACACCAAGTATGCCGATTTTAACAAAGTTGACCTCTCCGGCGAATCTTGGGTGAAAGACACCGTATTCGCAATCAAGGATGCCAGCGGCACAACGGTCGGCTTCCCCTTCGCGATTGAAGGGTTCGGTCTGATCTACAACGCGGCTGTCGTGGAGAAAGCGGTCGGCGGTGCGTTTGATCCTTGGTCGATCAATTCCCGCGACAAACTGGTCGAGCTGCTCGGCAAGATCAAAGCTTCCGGCGTAGAATTCCCAATCGCCTACCAGACGGAAGCCTGGTCCGTGGGCAACCACTACAGCTCAATGTTCCTCAATCAGGCGGATGATCCGGCATCCATTGCCAAGCAGCTGACCGAAGGATCGCTTGATCTTGCCAGCAACGCTACATGGAACGGCTACTATGAAACCATGACGCTTCTTGCGTCCAAGGACTACAACAAATATGGCGAGCGTCCGCTTGGCTCCTATTATGACGATGCGCACGTCTCCGTCGGCAAAGGCGAGAGCGCCATTCTCTTCAACGGCAACTGGGCGTTTGACTCCTTCCAGGCGGTCAGCGGCGAACAATTCGGCTTCATGCCGGTACCGGTCGACAACGATCCTGCAAACCCGATGAACAACAAGATCTGCGTCGGCCCGACTCAGCTCTATGTCATCAACGCAGACGCAACGCCCGAACAGCAGGCAGCGGCCAAGCTGTTCCTCAACTGGCTGGTTGAGAGTGAGTTTGGTAAGAATTGGCTCGTCAATGATTGCCAGGTCATCTCGGCATTCACCAACAATCCCAACAAAGTGACCAATCCGCTTGGTGGCGCAATTGCGGACGCAATCGCGCAGGGACGCACCATGCCGTTCACGACCAATTATGTCAACGGCGCGGATTACTTTAACCTCTTGGGACCCGAAGTGCAGAAGTTCATCGATCAGAAGATCACACTGACGGATCTGGCAAAAGTCTTTACCGATTATTATAAGAGCCTCAGCTGACGCCTTCCCCGTCGGCAGGCATCGGCGGGATGGGCGGGAAACTGCTCATCCCGCTGCTTACATGAACAAGCAACATTTCCACATTTCGGTTGCACCATATTCAAGTATAATTTCAATATCCGGATGCACAATATGATAGAGGGGGAAGCTCTGTGAAAAAGAAGCATTTAGCGGGCAGGATCGGCAATCAGCTATTTTTCACGACACCGACGATCATCGTTTTCGCATGTACCGTGCTGATTCCGTTTGCCTACGGCCTGTATCTGACGTTCATGAACATGCCAAACATTTCCAGTACCTTAACATTCAATGGAGTAGAGAATTATATCACGGCATTCAGTGATGTGAAGTTTTGGAAAGCCTTATGGCTGACCGTACAGTATGTGCTTGCCTGTGTCATCCTGGTCAATGTGCTTGGTTTCGGCCTCGGATATCTCGTGACCTCGGGTTTGCGCGGGCAGAATTTCTTCAGAACAGCATTGTTCACGCCGAACATGATCGGCGGCCTGGTCATGGGTTATATCTGGCAATTTATCTTTGTGCAGAGCCTGCCTGCGATTGGACAGCGGCTTGGCATAGAAATTCTGCGCTTGGGCTGGCTCGGTGACGCAACTTTGGCTTTTTTGGCGATGGTTATCGTGACGATCTGGCAGATGAGCGGATACATGATGCTGATCTTCATCGCTGGGTTCGTCTCCCTGCCGAAAGATGTGCTGGAGGCTGCCTCGATCGACGGGGCAAACGGGTGGAAACGTATGCGGTATGTCACGCTTCCGTTGATGACACCGTCATTTGTGATTACATTCTTTTTAACGCTTCGCAACTGCTTCATGGTATATGATATCAACTATGGCTTAACCGGCGGCGGGCCTTACCAAAGCACGCAGATGATATCTATGTATATTGTCCAAAAGGCATTTCAGGAAAGCAAGTTTGCAGTCGGGCAGGCGGAAGCCGTCATCCTGTTTATCATCGTAGCTGTGATCTCTGTGATTCAAGTCAATCTCGGGAAGAGAAGAGAGGTGGATGCATGATGAATAAAAAATTGCGCATAGGAAAACCGTTGATCTATCTCTTTTTGTCGATTGCCGTTGTGATGTATATTTTCCCGTTCTTTCTGATCATTCTGAATTCCTTCAAGAGCAACGGCGAGATCCTGGAAAACCCGTTCTCGTTTCCGAAAACACTCAATTTCGGGCACTTTGCCGAAGTCATCGAGAAAATGAACTTCAAGACGACGTTTGTCAACAGCGCGATAATCTCTGTCACGAGCATTGCGCTCATCCTTCTGTTTTCGTCTATGTGCGCGTACTGGCTTGTCCGAAACAGGAATAAGTTCAACAACACGTTCTTCCTCGTGCTGGTCGCAGCCATGATAATTCCGTTTCAGTCGCTCATGATTCCGCTGATCTATATCTACGGCGCGCGGCTTGGGCTGATTCAGTCGATGCCGATCCCGCTACTGATCTTTCTGTACGCCGGGTTTGGCAGCCCGATGTCGGTCTTTATCTACCACGGGTTTATCAAGACCATCCCTATCGAATTGGAGGAAGCCTCCCGCATCGACGGATGTTCCAGGATTCAGACGTTCTTCAAGATCGTGCTTCCAATGCTCAAGCCGACATCGGTATCGCTGTTGATTTTAAATGCGCTCTGGATCTGGAGCGATTATCTGCTACCCTCGCTGATCCTGCGGCAGGAACAGTTTTATACGATGCCGATCAAGATGAAGGTGTTCAACGGCACCTACATGAACAACTGGGAACTCCTGATCCCCGCGTTGCTGTTGACCATTCTGCCATTGCTGGTGGTATACTTTATTGCGCAGAAATCCATTATCGAAGGCGTGACACAGGGTTCGGTCAAGGGATAATCAATCGATAAAAACAGGGAGTTATATGGTGAAACGAGATCATAACTGGTGGAAAAATAGCATTGTTTATCAGATCTATCCGAGAAGCTTTCAGGATACAAACGGAGACGGCATCGGCGATCTGAAGGGAATTATCCGGCGGCTCGACTATCTTTCCGAGCTGGGTGTAGACGTCATCTGGATTTGCCCGGTGTACGATTCTCCGAATCATGACAACGGTTATGATGTGCGCGACTACTTCTCCATCCTCAAAGAGTTCGGTACGATCCATGATATAAAGCAACTGATTGAGGAGTGTTCCGCGCGCAGCATCAAAGTGTTGATGGATTTGGTCGTCAACCACACTTCGGATGAACACGCATGGTTCCAGGCATCCCGTTCGGACATCGACGTTCCGGAACGCAACTGGTATATTTGGGCAAAAGGTCGTAACGGCAGGCCGCCAAACGATCTAGTTTCCTACTTTGGCGGGTCCGCGTGGGAATATGACGAGTCCAGTGATGAATACTACTTCCACCTTTTTACCAAGCAGCAGCCTGATTTAAACTGGGATCACCCGCAGGTGCGCGTCAAAGTGCTGGAGATGATTCGTTGGTGGCTGGATCTCGGTATAGCGGGTTTCCGTATGGACGCGATTACGTTCATCAAAAAGAATCGCTCAATACTGCTTTCAGAGCCAGATGACGCGTTTGGAGTGCGTCATGCCAATATCGCCTGTATGAATCAGCCAGGCGTACTCGACTATCTGCGCGAGATCAAAAACACGCTAGATCAATATGAGGCGGTTTCCGTCGCCGAAGCGCCGGGGATTGCGCGTGATCAGCTCGGCGACTATACCGACGCTGGGAACGGCGCATTCAACATGATCTTTACTTTTGATCATGCGGATATCGACATTTGGGGTTTACCCAAAGGGGAAACGCGTCCTTGGGACGTTCGAATGCTGAAAAAAGCGTTTTCAGACTGGCAGATCGAGGCAAACAAGTTCGGTTGGGTTGCGCTGTTTTTGGAAAACCATGATATGATCCGCACCGTATCCAAACTTGGTGACGATGGCGAGTACCGCGTGGAATCCGCCAAGATGCTGGCGGTTTGGTATATGCTCATGCGCGGTACGCCATTTATCTATCAAGGGCAGGAGCTTGGCATGACGAACGCGCCGTTTGCCGGCATTGAAGAATACCGCGACATCGATGCGCTCAACTATTACCAAGAGGCAACGGCAAAGGGTGTTGTGCCGGAAACCGCGCTCTGGTATCTGACCCAGCGCGGGAGGGATCATTCCCGTACGCCGATGCAATGGGACAGCGGAGCAAACGCCGGATTCACTTCAGGGGAACCGTGGATCCGAGTGAATCCAAATCATACTGAAATCAATGTTGAGCGGGAGACGGAAGACCCCGAATCCGTGTTGCAGTTTTACCGCAAGCTCATCCGTCTGCGCAAAGAGAACGAGGTTTTCGTAACGGGAATCTATCGGCCTCTGTTTGAAGAGTCCAACGAAATCGGCGGTTATGAGCGCGTATATGAGGATGCTACGTTTACAGTGTTATGTAATTTTTCCAAATCGATTCAACCTATTCCAGAGCTAACCGCAGAACGAGAGCAAAGCATTCTACTTTGCAACCGATCTGATCATGAAGCGGGCGTTCTAAAACCATATGAGGCGCTCGTCTTAGGGGCGAATGACGTTTCGAAATCAAAATGATCCATTACGCCGGGATGACGGATGCGCAAGGATGCTTCGACTCCGTTGTCGACAATGACCAATACTATCCCGTAAAGAAAATATCGAATGAAAGCAGTTATCAAATGGGAAACAATTGGTGGATGGAAGCGATTGTCTATCAGATTTATCCGATGAGTTTTTACGACTCGGACGGAAATGGAATCGGGGATCTTCGCGGTATTCTTCAGAAGCTTGACTACCTGAAAAACCTTGGCGTAACTGTGCTTTGGCTATGCCCGATCTATCAATCTCCGTTGGCAGATAACGGGTATGATATTTCAGACTATTATCAAATCGCGCAGCAATTCGGAACACTGGAAGACATGTGCGAGCTGATAGCGCAGGCAGATCATAGAGGGATGAAAATCATTCTCGATTTGATCACAAATTATTGCTCAGATGAACACGCATGGTTCCAGCGGGCGCTGAAGGAGCCGGAATGCAAAGAAGCGGGATATTTCTACTTTAGAGAATCGACGAAAGGCGCGCCAAACAACTGGCGTTCGATCTTTGGTGGCTCCGTATGGGAAGCGGTTGGTGACGGCCGTTACTATTACCACACTTTTGGAAAAAAACAGCCCGATCTGAATTGGGAAAACCTGGAACTGCGTTCTGAAATCTATAAAATGGCGAATTGGTGGCTTAAGAAAGGAATAGCAGGCTTTCGGGTTGACGCGATCACCTTTATAAAAAAGGATACTATGTTTCAAAACCATTATCCGACGCTGGATAACGGTCTGTATCCGATAGAGCGGTTAACGAATTATCCTGGAATCGACGTTTTCCTGACTGAGTTCAAAAACGAAGTCTTCAAAGAATTCGATTGCATGACGGTTGCGGAAGCGCCCGGGGTACCAAACGAACAAATTGCGGATTATTGCGGACAAGACGGGTATTTTTCAATGATTTTTGAGTTCAGCTACGCGGATATGAATCGGTACTATCCGGAATGGTCCGTCGATGAATTTAAAAGAAGAATCTTTGAAAGCCAGCTATCCTCTCAAAAGGGCGGATGGCTTGGCATATTTTTGGAGAACCACGACCAGCCGCGTAGTCCAAGTAAGTATATTAAACCTGAAGATCTAGAAGCGTTCGGTGATTATCCAAAGACGATGCTTGCCACGCTATATTTTCTACTCCGTGGCACTCCGTTTATTTTTCAGGGACAGGAAATCGGCATGGAAAACTATCCGTTCAGCAGGCTCGATGACTTTCGAGATATCATGGCGATCCAATGTCACCAAGAGTCTGTCGAGAACGGGGGATCGGTATCCGGCGCGCTGGAAACCCTGAAGCACACAGCGAGAGACAATGGACGTACCCCGATGCAGTGGGACGGTTCACCCAACGCCGGATTTTCAACCATCACCCCTTGGATTTCGGTGAATCCGGACTATTTGCATAGAAATGTGAGGGCACAGGAGTTGAATGAAGAGTCTGTCCAAAATTTCTATAAGAAGTTGATTGCACTCAGAAAAAACGATGGAACGAAAGATTTGTTTGTTTACGGTGATATTCAGCCGATTGAGTCAGACGATGGTATGTTCGTCTATCTGAGAACATACGCGGAAAAGAGAGTCGTTGTAGTCTGCAATTTTTCCGATCACGAGCATATGATCGATTTACCTTTTGCAGCAGGGGGAATCCTGATCAGCAATTACGGTCTACCCAAACTAGACGGAGCAAAGCTTATTTGTCCACCATATCTGGCGATAGCATTGGCAGATAAAGTTTATTAAAATTAACGATACGGATCGCATCGGACCTGCTCCCCCAAAAACGAACCGTCTTGAACATGAAGAAGTCGATATCAGACGGCATCGCGGTCCGGCTTTATGACAAATTCAGCCGATGGACGGAAAGCTTCTTTGCGACCATGAAAAAAAGAGTTGATACACTGGACGCACAATGAGACGAAAGAATCCGTGCGAGCAGCAGTGTTTGAGTACATCAATTGCTTTTACAATGTTACGAGAATACAGAAACGGCTCGGCTACATGTCGCCGAGAGATTATTTCAGATCATTGCGTACAGACCGGTTGGTGAGGGTACAACCTCGTCTCCGGCGCCAACATCGCAGGAGTTGCTAAGGTCGCGGATGCAATGATCGCGCAAGGGATGTTCTGACGAAATTATCGAATACACTGAGATTATAATTAAAGGTGTGCTCGAGCAGACAATTTCCCATATTATTGAAATTGTTTGAGCTATTGAGCATACGAGCACAGATGAAAATTATGGTTGTTTTCTGCAGTGATACAGTCGCATGCGGTCTTGGGTAGATTCATGTGACTGTACCTTTTTATTGTACTGTTGCTGAGAATACAAGCATTCATCAGTCGGCTTTTTTATACGATTCCGATATGGTGAAAGGTATGTGCCGATTAACGAGTTTACTACAAGCGGCTACGGAATTTTACACACAATTCGAATGGGCAGTGGCTTGTGGTGCTCCGTAATATCTAATCCGAATTAATCCAGACGACAACAAGCGACAATGCTTAAAACCCGCTAATTGGGCGGCTTTTTACTGGTTGCGGGGATTGGCCTTGAACCAATGACCTCCGGGTTATGAGTGCGTATTTATACGAAATGTCGTTATGATTATACGATGGTAGTTGAAAATAATCGCCAATCTTTGCGGCTGGTTGAAAATGTATTTTAAATGATTATGAACGACTATTAGGCAATATTGATGGCAATAAACAACAAACAAACATCAGGTAGTAGGTTTCATTTTCACAGTTTTTTGCAACAATTGAGCGTGTTCGAGTCCAACAAAGGGAGCTGAAAGAAGTGACCTGTTTTGATACCAAATGCACACGGTGGCGATGAATAATTAATTTGTGCACACGGTGATCAAGATCTTTTGGCAATTGATTTTTTATCACGTAGCAGTACCATTCTTTATGTGATAACTGATGCCATTTTTTTTACAAAAATCAACGACAATACCAACTTGTTCGTTGTAGAACGCCCTGTGCTTTTCGAACGCAGTAATATTCCTGTTATAATTAGTCCGACCAAAAATAATCTTATTTACAAATGACACTGCGCTTAAAATTTCTACTAACTCTTGCTGTACGAGGTTCGGGGTGGGGTATGGTTCAATACTTACCCA
>Ga0116171_10005738_pt1 | contig 10858 bp, 6 predicted proteins | sample AD_JPNHW2_MetaG_FD_89798 | JGI IMG/M metagenome (GOLD analysis project Ga0116171, IMG submission 89798) | Active sludge microbial communities of municipal wastewater-treating anaerobic digesters from Japan - AD_JPNHW2_MetaG | ecosystem: Engineered > Bioreactor > Anaerobic > Digestate | place...
CCCATCCCCTCGCCGGCGACGCCCTCACGCAGGGCTCCCTCGAGCTGATCTGCCGGCTCCAGGCGAGCCTGGCCGAGATCGGCGGCTTCGCCGCCGTGCCCCTCCAGCCCGCGGCGGGCGCCCACGGCGAATTCTCGGGCGTCCTCATGATCAGGGACTACCTGCGCGCCAAAGGCCAGACCCAGCGCACCACGATGCTGATCCCCGACTCGGCGCACGGAACCAATCCGGCCTCCTGCACGATGGCGGGCTTCGTCGCCAAGACGATCCCCTCGGGCAAGGACGGCAATATCGACCTCAAGGCCCTCGAGGCCGCCCTCGACGACACGGTCGCCGGTATCATGATCACGAACCCGAACACCGTCGGCCTCTTCGAGCGACATATAACCAAGATCGCCAGGATGGTCCACGAGGCAGGCGGCCTGGTCTACGGCGACGGCGCGAACATGAACGCCCTCACGGGCGTGTTCAAACCGGGCAAGAGCGGCATCGACGTCATGCATTTCAACCTGCACAAGACCTTCTCCACGCCGCACGGCGGCGGAGGCCCCGGCGCCGGCATGGTGGGGGCGGTCAAGGAACTCGCGCCCTACCTTCCCGGCCCGATCGCGGTGAGAAAGGCCGGAAAATACGCGCTCGCCATGCCCGAGAAGAGCATCGGCAAGGTAAAGGCATTCTACGGCAACTTCGGAGTCCTCGTGCGGGCCTACGCCTACCTGCGCATGGAAGGCGCCGACGGCCTGCGGCGCATCGCCGAGAATTCGGTGCTCAACGCGAATTACCTGCGCGCCAGGCTCGAGAAAACCTACCCGCTCAAGTACAAGAAGGGCTGCATGCACGAGTTCGTGGCGATGGGCGACATAGCGCCGGGCATCCACACCTTGGATATCGCCAAGCGCCTCATCGACTACGGCTTCCATCCGCCCACCATCTACTTCCCACTCATCGTGCCCGAGGCCCTCATGATCGAGCCGACCGAGACGGAGAGCAAGCGGCAGCTGGACGCCTTCGCGGACGCGCTTTTAGCGATCGCCGAGGAGGCGAAGACGAAGCCTGAGCTTCTGCACGCGGCGCCTTCGACCACGCCCGTGGGGCGCCTCGACGAAGTTGCCGCCGCCCGCTGTCCCGTGCTCTGCTACAGGGGCTGATAAGGCGGATCCGCGCTTTGCGGCCGATTCGGGGCCCTGCATGAAGCCATCGGCTTCATGCAGGGCCCCCTTTTTTTTAGCCCGCGCGCTCCACCCTTGCATTTGCCGGCAACCGCTCTATGATTGAGCTGGTATCGAAGATTAGGCTCAGGAGGTCATGTGCCGCTCTTAGCTCCCCTTTTAGCCTGCGTATTCACTTCGTTTTCGATGCCGGTCATCCTCTATTTCGCGCGCAAGCAAGGCCTCTACGACAGCGTCAACGAGCGAAAAATCCATAACGGCAACATTCCGCGCCTGGGCGGCATCGGAATCGCGGCGGGATTTACCCTGGCGATGGTCGTGCTGATGGTGGTTCAGGGGGCTTTCACCGCCGATTTCCGGGAACTCTATCGGATATGGCCGCTGCTCTTCGGCGGCATGATCATGCTCTTCCTCGGCCTGATCGATGATCTGATAGAATTGCGGGCCCGGATCAAGCTCGCCATCCAGGTCATGCTCGCCCTCCTGCTCATAGCCTTCGACTTTCGCTTCCGCGTCATCATAGTTCCCTGGGGAGACGGGGTTCTGCGTCTCGGCTACCTCTCCTATCCGATCACGCTCGCCTGGATAATCGGCATCACCAATGCCATGAATTTGATAGACGGGCTCGATGGGCTCGCAGGAGGGGTGGGTTTTATCGCTTCGATCACCTTCGGCATTTTCTTCCTGGTCAAGGGCTCGCCGCTGCCCGCCCTCCTCTGCCTCACGCTGACGGGCGCCATCGCGGGCTTCCTGGTCTTCAACCTGCCGCCGGCCAAGATCTTCATGGGCGATTCCGGCAGCCTATTCCTCGGCTTTTGCCTCGCAGCCCTTCCATTATTGGGCCAGAACGGCAACAGCGCCGAGATAGGGCTGATATCGGCCGCCACGACGCTCGCGATACCCATTTTCGATACGTTTGCGGCGATTTACCGCAGAAGGAAGGCTGGCGTTTCTTTCCTGTCGGCCGATCGGGGGCACATCCACCACGTGCTCCTGGATATGGCGGGCAAGACGTGGAAAGTCCTGGTGGTCATCGTGGTGCTGAACATCGCCTTGGCAGCCGCGGCTTTGAGCACCCTTTACCTGCCGGCGAGCGTGAGTTTTTTCCTTAAGCTCGCCGCCCTGGCCGCGAGCGCGATCTTTTTCATGGTCGCCAACCGCGCGAGAACGCAAAACGCCCGCTGAGCCCGGAGTTCCGGCTCGCTCGGCACCTCTCGATCGCGCTACGCTTTCGTCTTTTTGCCGCCATCCTTCGAATAAAGGAATCGCTTGATTTTCTGCGTCGGCGTTTTTTCGAAAGGTTCGGTGTGCAGCTTTATGGTGCGGATCCGCGAGAATGAAGTCAGTTTTTCATTGGTTTCCTTGCGGATTCCCTCGAGCAGGCGCTCCGCGGCTTTCCCGGCGCCGTCGATAGCCTGGCCGATAGAACTCACCATGGACTTTTCAGCGTTGGCGATGGCGTTGCCCATGCGCGAGGAGAGTTCCTCGGCGGTGTCGATCCCATCCTTGAAAGTAGCCTCGAGCTTCTCGAGCACTTCGCTCTTCAGGTAGACGAAGGCCGTCAGTCCCTCCTCGCCTTCGAGGACCAGGGATTCGGCGACGTAGGGCGACTGGTTTAGAACCGCCTCGATCTCTTCGGGGTAGATATTCTCGCCCGAGGCGCCGAGGATCATCGTCTTGAGGCGTCCGCGCACGAAGATGCGCTTCTTGTCGTCGATAAAGCCGAGGTCTCCGGTCCGGAACCATCCATCCGGGGTAAATGCTTCGGCGGTGCGGGCGGGGTCGCGGTAGTAGCCCTTGAAGATCGAGTCGCCCTTCGCCTGGATCTCGCCCTCGCCGGATCCCGGCTTGGGGTCGGCGATCCTGACCGAAACGCCCTTGAGCGCGGGGCCGGTCGAGCCGACATGCGTCCTGGATGGAGGACAACCCGCGATCAGCGGGGAGCATTCCGTAAGCCCATAGCCAATGGCGTAGGGAAAGCGCGCCATTTTAAGGAAAGTCTCGACGTCGCGCGCGAGGGGAGCGCCGCCGACGCCGAAAAAGCGCATCACGCCGCCGAAGGTCTTCATGAGCTTAAAGCCGGCGAAGCGGATCAGGATCGGCTTGAAGAAGGGATTCGCGTAGAGTTTCATGCCCTCCAGCGTCGGCTTGATGTTCGAGCGGTAGATTTTTTCGATCACGAGGGGCACCGACAGCATGATGGTCGGCCGTATCGCCTTGAGCGCCGGAAGCAGGACGGTGGGCGAGGGGGGCCTGTCGAGATAGAAGATCTGCGAGCCCGATAGAAGCGGAATGATGAAGCCGATGGTGAATTCGTAGGTGTGGGCGAGGGGAAGGATCGAAAGCAGGCGGTCGGTCCTGTGCAGGATGATGATGGAGCGGCAGGCTATTGCATTAGATAGGATGTTTCGATGGGTCAGCATGACGCCTTTGGAGAGGCCCGTCGTTCCCGAAGTGTACACGATCATGGCGACCCCGTCGGGCTCGGCGGGTATTCTCGCTATGGGCTTAGCCTCGGAGGTTATATGATCCTTGACATCCAGCTGCGCAATGGGCAGCTCGAGGCTCTTGAGCTTCTGTTGCTGCTTCGCGGAGCAGAGTATCGCCTTGGCTTCCGCGTGGAGGATGATGTTCTTGATCTGCTCGGCCGAAAAATCGACGAGAATAGGGACGGCGATCGCCCCCGCCTTGATGATTCCGAAATAGGCGATGCCCCAATACGGCGAGCTTTCCGCGAGAAGAGCCACCTTGTCGCCCGGCGCGACGCCCGCCGCGGCGAGCGCCGCCGCCGAGCGCGACGAGAGCGCGTCCACCTGACCATAAGTGAAGCGTTCCCCGCCGACCATGGAAAGCGCCGGGTTCCGCTCGTATCGTTTTCCGCTCTTTTCGATCATGCCGAGCAAGGTAAAATCATCAAGGGTTTGCATGCGTTTCTCCTGCTGGCACAATAGTACAGAATCCCCGAACGCCGCGCCAGTATGGGCGGCGCTTGAATGCCGCGGGCAAAGCGCCTGCCGCCCGCGCGCGAGCCGGCTCGCGCGCGACAAGCTGCGTGACAGGCTACGGTTCGCCGCCGAACACCGAAACGCATTTTGCCGTTTCGCTTGAAAGAAAGAACGCGCCCCGGGCGAAGCAGAGGCCCGAAGGGGAGGCTATCCCCATGGCATCGCCCGCATCGGGGGCGCAAATATGAACGACGCCGCTTTCCGGCGCCGGCCGAGGCTCGTAGATCACCATGGCGGATCCTCCCGCGACGGCGATCATGGGGCGGCTTCCGGCCCATCCCGCCCCCGCCGCGAGGTACTTGGCATTCTTCGCCTCGGGGCTGAGCGCGAGCGTGGACGTGAGAGCGTACCCGCTCTCGCCCCGATCGTACCGCAGGACTCTGTTGCCGCCGCAGAGCGCGTAGAACGCGTCTCCGTCGGGAGCGATGGCGAGGGCGGAAGGATGGTAGGGCTCGCTGACATTGTACGCGCCCTGGATGATCACCGGCGCCGCCAAGTGTTCCCCTTCCGGGAATATTGCGATACGGGATTTCTCGTCAGAAACGATGACGACCGCATTCGAAATTGTCGCTTCGAGGTCTTGGAAGTCATAACTTTCTTGATCAACACGGGTCCACGCCAGGCAGGAGCTCTCGACCGAGAGGATCTCCGATCCGACATTGAACGCGTAGACGGTACCGTCCTTGTTGGATGCCGCGTAGAGCCTCGTTGAGTCGGGGGAAAAGCGCAAGCCCTTGATGTTGCCGAAATTGGCGAACCCGGCGGCGCTCGCCTGGAAAGATTTGAAGTTTTCCGGCGCACCATGGTCGCCCAATTCCCAGACGGCGATCCACGTCGATAACGTCGAAGCCGCGGCGATAAAGCGGCCGTTGGGCGAGATGGCGAGCTTGTCGGCCGATTTGACGGTGCCGTCGATTCTGATCCTGTCCCGCCAGAGCCTGATCCATGATGCGTCGAGCGGTAGGGCGAGGGCGCCCGAAGGCGATGCTGATTGTAGCGGAGCGCCGTAGGCGGCCGCGAAGACGTGGATCGCTCCCTCCTCGTCCAGGCCGGATATCGCCACGAGGCCAGAGGGCGATGCCGCCACCGCTTTCGCTATATAAGAAACGCCTTTCCCCGCATTGTTCGCGCCCGCGTCGAAAAGACTCTCGCCGGTCGCGGCCCCGCAATCATAGGCCGCCCGCCAACCAACCTCGGCATCGCCGGGAGCCTCGGCGGCGAGGAGGGCGGCCGAAGCCGATCCCGCGCGCAAAGAAACGGAGCCCTCTTCTACGAGATCGGCGCGCATGAGGGAAACCTGCGGCGGGGTGGCGGCTTGGGGAAAGGCGACGAGGCCTTCGGGGAGAATTCCCGAACCGTCGGCAACCGTGATAGCCGGGCCTGCCGGGGCGCCATTCAAGTACCATCGCGCATCGATCGCCTCGCCGCCCTGGACGGACGCCCGCGATATGGCGAGCGGCACGGGGCACTTTGAGGCCGCGAATCGGTGGCTCGCTGATAACAGCGGCGGCGGCAGAGGCTCGTCTGGAAAGAGCTCGGCCGACACCTCGGCCGTTGGCATTCCCAATTCTATGGCGCAGCCGCCCGAGGTGGTAAAGCCCGCGGCGACAACGACAGAATCAGCGGAGCCGCCCGAGACCACGCCTTCGGAATCCAGAAGGCGAAGACAGAGCGAGTAGTGGCCAGCCTCGATTCCGGCGAAGCTGATCGTCGGCTGTTCGAATGGCGCGTCGATGGCGCGCGTCGTTCGTTCGGCGGGAGGCAGGCCTCCCGGCAGCCCGCAGTAGACGAGTTCGCCCGCGAGCCGCGAGCCGGCCGCGGGCGCGAAATTCGTCGACACGGTTATCTCGAGGTTGCCGACGCCCGCCAGAGGGTAGAGCACGAGGCTCACCGTCGTCGTCCTGCCAGCCTGGAGGGTGCAGATCGTCTCGCCGGTCGCGACCTCAATACCTCCGGCCGCAAAGCCCTTCACCGAAATCCGCCATTCGCCGGGGACGATGCGCACCTCGGCGTTTTCCGAGACGCTTTCAACCTCGAAGGAGGCGCCGCCGGGGCCTTCTCCGACGATGGCGAAGGCCGACGGGGTCCAGGCCGCCGCTGGGGTCAAGGCTTTCTTCGCGCCCGGTTCTCCTGGCGCCCTGGCTGCCGCGCCTGCGAAGGCGGCGTCCGCGTTCAGCTTGATCGCCAGGGTCCCCCGTCCTTGCGGCTGGATACCGCCGCAGCCCCAGCAAAGAACCCCGAGGAGCAGGCTCATTGAGAGAACGTACATCGTTTTTCGCATGGGCGCCTCCAAGGAAGGGACGCTTTGCGCGAGGGCCGACGCTTCAGCGCGCAAAGCCGCTTGCCGGATCGCGCCGCCCACGCGCCGAGCGCCCTCCGCGAGATGTCGGCGGCAAGTCCTCATTGCAGGATGGGGCGCGTATCGATATACTAAAAATGTCACCCGTCCTTTCCGATCGTTGTTTTGCCCGATAGGGAAGGATTGCCCCGACTACCATGGACTTCTGGAGGACCTGCGGTGAAAATTCTGATGATCTCGAGCGAAGCGGTGCCCTTCGCCAAGTCGGGAGGCCTAGGCGACGCGGTGAGCGCCCTCGCCGTCGCGCTTTTTCGCCTTGGTCACGATGTCCGCGTCCTCATCCCCCGCTATGGATTCATTGAAAAAGCCAAGCTCACCCCCCTGGCGGAACCGCTCAAGGTGACGCTCGGCGGCGCTGAAATCGAAGCCGGCGTCCTGACCGCCGCGCTTCCGTCCTCGGGCGTGCCGGTTTATTTCCTCGATTTCGAAGCCTATTTCGCCAGGCCGGGCGTCTACGGGCCTTCCAGCCAGCGCGAATATCCCGACAATCCCGAACGCTTCGCCTTTCTTTCGCGCGCAGCCTTCAGCCTCTGCCGCGCCCTTTCCTGGACGCCCGACATCATGCACGCCCACGATTGGCCATCGTCCCTCGTCCCGGCCTATCTCGCCACGGTTGAGAAGGATCGGGGCTTCGCGCATACGGCTAGCGTCCTCTCGATCCACAACCTGGGCTATCAGGGAGTCTTCTCCAAGGAGCATTTCCCCTTCTTCGGCCTCGACTGGATGCTCTTCCACGGCGCGGGCTTCGAGTTCCACGACGACATCAACCTGCTCAAGGCGGGCATCACCACCGCCGATTGCCTCACGACCGTGTCCCCGACCTATTCCAGGGAGATCCAGACGCCGGCCTATGGCTTCGGCTTGGACGGGCTCTTGCGCCACCGCAGCCGCGATCTCGTCGGCATCCTGAACGGCGTCGACAAGGATGTCTGGAACCCGGAAACCGACCCCTGCCTGCCCGCGCGGTATTCAGTCTCTGACATGTCCGGCAAGGCGGAGTGCAAGCGCGCCCTCCAGGAGAAGTTCGGACTCCCAGTCGACGATGCGGCGCCCGTGATCGGTCTCGTCGCCCGGCTCACCGAGCAGAAGGGCATCGGCGAGATGTTCGGTCCGGGATATGGCGCCGTGCAGCAAGTCCTGGAGGCGATGAACGTCCAGTTCGCGGTGGTCGGATCGGGCGACGCCTGGTGCGAGGAGGCGCTCGCCTCCCTCTCCGCCCGGTATCCCGCTTTCAAGACCCGCGTCGGCTACGACGAGGCCCTCGCCCACCTGGTGGAGGCCGGATCGGACTTCTTCCTGATGCCGAGCCGCTACGAGCCCTGCGGCCTCAACCAGATGTACTCGCTCCGCTACGGCACCCTCCCGATCGTTCACCGCACGGGCGGACTCGCCGACACCGTGGAGAACTACGTCCAGGATACGGGCGAGGGGACGGGCTTCATGTTCGACGACCTGACGCCGCGAGCCCTTTTCAACACGATCGGCTGGGCGGTCTGGGCCTGGTACAACCGGAAGGATCATATCGAGATCATGCGCATCAAGGCGATGACGCGCGAATTCTCCTGGGAAAAGTCGGCGAGCGAATACACGGCGCTCTACGGGCGCGCGATTGCCCTGCGGCGCTCGAAGTTCCTTTAAGTCTACCTGACGGCAAGCTCGAGAGAGGAAAAGGATACAGCCTTGGCAAGAGAAGAAAGCAGAAAAGTATACGACTACGACCGCGAGATCGTGCGCGGCAAGCTCCTGGGCGGTTTCAGGAAGACGGGCCGCGAGGCGACGGTCGCCGACCTCGCCGGGCTCACCGGCTTGCCGCTCCCGCAGATCCAGGCCGAGCTGCCCGCCGTAGCCGACGAGTACGGCGCGAGGCTTAAGGTCACCGAGTCGGGCGAGATCCTCTATTCCTTCCCCGACGGCCTCAAAAGCCGCTACCGCGGCTTCGTCCCCGCGGCGAAGCGCGTTCTCAAGACCTTGCGCAAAGGCGCCGCGGAAGTCGCGAAGTTCGCCTTCAAGGCCTGGATCGTCGTGATGCTCTTCGGATACTTCATACTCTTCCTCGCGCTCGCCCTTTTCGCCCTCGTCGCCTCGGTGGCGATGCAGGCGGGCGGCGGGAGCCGCGACAGCCGCGATTCCCGGCGGGGCGGGGGAGGCCTTGGCGGGCTCTGGCTCACCACGCGGCTCTTCGACAGCCTCATACGCATTTGGTTCTATTCCGAGCTCTTCAAGTCGCCCGAGCAGCGCTACGCCCGATCCGAGGCGCGCCGCGAGCGCAGGCCGCTGCACAAGGCGGTCTTCTCCCACGTCTTCGGCGACGGCGATCCCAACCGCGACTGGTCGGAGGTGGAGAAGAAAGCGGTCGTCGCTTTTCTCCAGACGCACAAGGGCGTGATCACCATGCCTGAATTCATGGCGATAACGGGCCTCGATCCGGTCGAGGCAGAGACGGCCATCAACCGATACCTGCTCGAATTCGAAGGAACGCCGGAAGTCTCCGAGGCGGGAGCGATCTATTTCAGCTTCCCCAAGCTCCTCGCGCGGGTGGGAACGACGCCGGAGTTCCTGGGCTCGAGCGTCGCGCTCAAGAAGCTCAAGAAATTCTCCTCCAACAACGCCAAAGCCGACAGGACCTTCCGCCTGGTCAACATCTTCAACATCGCCTTCGGCGGCTACTTCCTCTACAACGCGATCGCCGTCGGCTCGGCGATCTACGTGAACACCGCTCGCGGGCTCGCGCTCCGGGGCGGTTTCGCCTTCCTCTATTCGGCCTCGGGCTATCTCTTCCAGCTGCTGGGCGCGGCCAACCCCATTCCCGGCATGCTCTGGGGCCTTGGCGTGGTTCCGCTCGCCTTCTCGGCGCTCTTCTTCGCGGTGCCCATCCTCCGCGCGCTCAAGGAAAAAGCCGAGAATGAACGCATAAAGTTCGAGAACCTGCGCCGCATGGTCTACCGCCAGATCATCGGAGCGAGGGGCGTTTTCCGCCCCGAAAGCGTGGCCGTGCCCGTCGACGAGGCGCGGCCAGCCGATTCGGCGGCGACCGAAAAGATCGCGGCACGGCTGGCGGCATGGTCTCAGGCCGAGCCCGAATCGGGCGGCTACAAGTTCGACGAACTCGCGCGGACCCAGGACGAGGCGGAGCGCGTCAGGGCTTCCATCGACACGGCTTCCTTCGCTCCCGGCAAAACCGTCTTCGATACCCAATCATGAGCGGCTCGCGCAGTCCGCGGGGGATCGGCGTAGGCCTCGCCCTGCTCTCGGCGCTGGGTTTTTCCACGCTCGGCGTTTTCGCCGCGACGCTCTACGCCGCGGGGTTTTCGGTGCCGCAGACCTTGGCCTGGCGCTTCACCGTCGCCTCGGCCTTTCTTTGGGCGGCGATCGCCGGGCGCGGCGCCCTGCGGCGAAACGACTCGTCCGCGCGGGCGCGGGCGACGTCGGAGGCGCGGCCCGCCGACCATCGGCGAAGGTTCGCGCATCTCCTCCTCCTCGCGCTGTTCGGCTTCACGCCGCAAGCGGGGCTTTTCTTTCTCACGGTCAAGCTTCTGGCGCCCGGCATCACGAGCCTCCTCCTCTACCTCTACCCGGCCTTCGTGCTGCTTTTCGCCGCGATCTTCATGCGCAAGGCTCCGTCGCGAGGCCAGCTCGCCGCGCTGGTCTTGAGCTTCCTCGGCTGCCTGGTCACTTTTTTCGCGCCCGGAGCCTATCCGCTCGGGGGCCTTCTCCTGGGCGTGCTCGTGGCCGTGAGCTACGGAGCCTACCTCGTGGCTGGGGAGCGGATTCTCGCCGGCTACGATCCGATCTTCGCTACCGCGGTGATCATGACGGTGGCCTGCGTCGTTTATTGGGGAATCGTCGCGATCTCGGGAATCCCGGTTCGCGCGCCGGGCAACCTCGCGGAGTGGGCCGGAGTCGCCTGCATCGCCCTGATTGCGACCGTTCTGCCCATCACGACGCTCTTCGAGGCCATCAAGCGGCTGGGCGCCGCCGACGTGTCCCTCGTGAGCACGATCGAACCTGTCTGCACGGTGCTGCTCTCGGCCGCGCTCCTGGGCGAACGGCTTACGGCGAACCGGATCGCGGGGGGACTACTTATCGTGGGAGGCGTCGTGGCGCTGCAGCGCCTTGGCCGGGGAAAGCAGAGAGGCGGCCTCGAATAGCGGGCGCGGCCGGCGGCGGGCGAGGGTTTCGCCGTCAACGCGGCCTGGCCGCGCCGAGAGGGCTAAGGCGGCGGAATGAGCCGCGCGCTAGGCGCGGATCGCGCCCAGCGGGGCCAGTTCACCCCTGTCGAACTCGGGCGCGGCGATCGAAGGCGTCCGCCAGTCCGGCGAAATGAG
>Ga0116171_10005741_pt1 | contig 10853 bp, 16 predicted proteins | sample AD_JPNHW2_MetaG_FD_89798 | JGI IMG/M metagenome (GOLD analysis project Ga0116171, IMG submission 89798) | Active sludge microbial communities of municipal wastewater-treating anaerobic digesters from Japan - AD_JPNHW2_MetaG | ecosystem: Engineered > Bioreactor > Anaerobic > Digestate | place...
ATATCGCGTGACACTCAGTTTGGCAATTCGTGACAGCAGTTTGGCAAAACGCATCTCCTGACCCTCCTATCAGTGACAAAAATCTGGCAATTCATCACGTCATCACACTCGTTGAGTGACAAAAATCTGGCAAAAAACCAGATCAAACCCCAAATCAAAACCCATAATCCCATGTCTAAATGACAAAAATCTGGCAAAAACACCAACGGCGCCCATATATTGAGCGCCGTCTTGACAGTTTCCACATCCTGGCAAATCAGCTCATCTACGTCCCTGCGCTCGTCAAAGTCAGCTCGTAATAACCCTCAGACGCCATCTCCAGCAACAGCCCATCCCTCCACAGCGTGTTATTAAGATGGAAAAACGCCGCTTTCGTGATCAGCACGGTGATAGAGGGCGCTGTATAAACGGATCCACCGATCGTAATATTACTCTGCCCATAGGGATAGAACGTCACCGCCGTCCCCACGCGCAGCGCCCTAAGCGCCGTATATAATGAATAGGTCAGCCCACGTAGCGTCATCTGCGCGGAAAAGTACGTCCCCTTCGAGATCAGCGTCCGCTTACCTGTAAGCTTCGAAGTATGAAGGATGAAGTCATGCTCATCATAATTGTACTCACAATTCGCATAATTCACAAGCTGATGCGTTGTCGTTCCCGCCACGATCACAGGCGCTTTATCCACAAATAAATTCATCTAATACTCCAATTCGCTCGTCTGATCTTCAGCGTCGATTTTGTGCCCCAAAAGCGGACGTATAGCGACCGCGTCCACGTCAACCGGTACCGTAATAGTCTCGACCGTTCCCGACCCCGGAAAACGCGCCTGAATGATCTGCGCAAGCTGATTCGCAAAGTGATAATCGCTCTCAAACGTCTCTCCATACGCCATCGTTTCAAATTCCCTCGTCTCATAGTGATCGGAGTTCCAGTCCCGCCGGTGCACGACCACATGCTTCAGCAGTGAATACACCTTCGCGGATAGCTTATGATCGGTAGGAAGCACGTCCGGCGCTGAATATGCCTGGCTGATCCCCGCGCTCAGCGTCCCGTCAAAATACGGCGCAAAGCCTCCGATCGTCCCGCAGGTCTGGATAAAAGCCGCGTTCACCGTCACCATATCGAACGAATTGAGCCAGGATCGCCTCTCCACTGAATATACATCATCATCGTCTGGTGCATCGCCCGTCAGCCGTGGCGAAACCTTGATCTTCGTTCCGACGTACCGTATTTCAGCGTTCAGTATCCACAGGCAGATCATCGCCATCTGAAGCAAATTCGCCCCTTCGTAAAAGGCGCTGGTGGATAGCTCGTATCCCGCCCATTTGATCTGATGCGGATGAAAACACAGCTGCTCAAGTGTGATCGCCCGCGCCTGCGGTGTCCTGCTCGAATCCCAATAGTAAAAGCCTGATTCGATATTGCCGTAAAGCGCCGTCATATCGATATTCGCCGCCGTTGCCAGGCCAGCCTTGACCAAGCACGCCTTCAGCAGATAGGTCACGGTCACAAAGTTCACTCGATGCGGTACGGAAGACACCGAAGAGAAGTAATAGCGGACGTTGATAGCCCCGCTGACGTCCTCTGCTCCCGTTATCGCATTCGAATAGTCGATAGAGGTCAGATCCTTCATATACAGCTTCTCAAGCAGTTTCATCTGATCCACGAGCTGAAGCGTCTGCGTCCCCTCCTCCATGTGCGAAGTCACCTCTTCTATAATAAAAGACGCGAATCTGATCCCGTCCAGGGTGAAATAAACCACTTCATCTTTAGTGTAGCTGTTCGCACCCCAGATCACCTCGATCGACGTCGTAGGAAGGATGAATTCACCATCATGAGTCCTGCTCACGACCGGGATATTCTCAAGCCCGACGACGAGGTCACTGATCTCCGTCCCTTCCCAGTAAGCCCTAAATTGAGCCATATTCATAGGTCCGTCCGGCATCAATCTGCCGTGCCTTGGCGCGTTCGTGCTTCTCGACTTGCGTCTTGATATCAGGAGCGCGATTCGTAATATTCACGCTCAGCTCAAGCGCCGCGACGTTCATGTTCAAAGCGTCCAAACGTCTCTCGATCCCTCTCATATCAAAGCCGCTTCCGGGAGTGCCGTTGATTGCGTCCAGAACAGGCTTATTCTTCGCCGTGGACGCCGCGTTCACGACGTATTCGCCATTCGAAAGCAGCACCAGGTTCCGGTCGTCTGTAGGTCCGCCGATCCCGTTAAACTGCCCGCCTCGTGCGAATTTCTGAGCCCGGATCACTGCGATCTGAACAGCCCCCGCCGCCAGTGCCGTTGCTGCCGCGATAGCTCCCAAAGCAGGACCGACGACAGGTATCGCCGCCATCGCCTTATAAGCCGCGACAGCGCTCTCAGCCGTGTTAATCGTCGCCTGCGCGATCGATACAGCCTGCTGGATCCGCCCGATCTTCTTCGCTTCTTCGGCATACTTTTTGGTCACTGCATCCTTGCGCTTGATCGTCTCGGCATCGCTCCATTTCTCGGCTTGCGCGCGCTTGTCCAGAGCCGCCAATTCCGCGTCCCTGCGCTGATATGCGAGCGTGATCATGTTCTGCGAGAAGCTCACCGCCTGCTGTGCCATGGTAGAGGTTGTTTTCTTGATTTTATTGATCTTCTCCTGGTCAGTTGCGGAGTCCGGGTCAAACCCCAACAGCCCGCTCCAGAACCAGTTTCCCTTCTTCTGAACCTGCATCTGAGCCACTTCGATCTCGCTCACGATCTGCGCGATAGCCTCTTTCACCCCTGGAATCGTCGGATCAAGCTGTTCCAACGCCGCTTTGAACTGCTGAAGGCCATCCAAAGTTCGTTTCCACGCCTGGATCCCGACTTCACGGCCATCCGCCGCCTCTGCCTTCCATGCCTTGTATTTCTCCAGCACAGAAGCCAATGGAAGCGCTTCCCAAGCCGCCTTTTCATTCATCAGCAACGCGATCTTCTCTCCCACCAAGAGCTTGGTATGATCCGCTGAAAGCCCCATCGCCTTCACTTCATCATCTATCTGTTTCGTCTTCCAGGTGAAATACCCGGAATCCTTAAACTTCACTTCCTCATAATAGGCTGCCTGTTTGTCCAAAAGCGCCTGAATAGCCGCCGTTCGCGCGTCAGCCTCGGATCTGTCGATCTTCTTCCATTCCTCGGTCTTCCAGTCGTCTAAAAGCTTGAGTGCGTCCTTCTGAGCCTGAGAATCCTTATCCGTACCGGCAAGGATGATCTTTTCTTTCTCCTCCGCCTGCCTCTGGATCCGCATCCGCTCGCCCGCGTGATAATTATCGAGCTCCGCCAAAAGCGCATCATAAGCCTGTTTCGCTTTCTCCGCGTCTGTCTTGCCTGTACTGGCGCTCGCCGTAGCGCCGCTCGTCGTAGCGCCGCCGGGAGTGCTCACTGTCACCGCTGAGACCCCTGCCAGTGCCGTTTTATAGTCATTCGTGATCAGCTTCAGGTCTTCCGTCGCTCTGCGAAGCTGGTCGTTAAGGATGTTCCACTTGTAATACTTTGGATCATTCGCATCTGAAGGTGCCATCAAGCTTGAGAGATCCACCCCAAGGGCAGACTTCGCGTTAGCTCCGAACTGCCCGCCAACGCTGCTTTGAAGCGGCTTCATATTGGCTGGAAGCTGTCTCATCTGCTGCTGGATCTTGATGATCGTCTCGAGCTGATCTTCGTAGATCTTGCCTGTAGCTTTCGCGATAGCGTTGCTCAGAATGGCGCTGGATGCCCGGTCAAGTGCGTTCGCGAGCGAGTTGTAGCTGCTCGTCTCCATATCGATGTTGCCCAGGTATTCGCCGTAGTTTTCGTTCAGATCCTTGATCGTTGCCGCCATCAGCTCTTTATCGCCGGCAGTCTGATTGGTCTTGCCTTTCAGGTCAAGCAAAGTCTTTGCCAGTTGATCAAATACCATCTTTTCTCTGGTCGCTTCAGTCGATACGTTTGCCATCCGTTGAGATAGGGGCTCATAGCTGTTGATCAGATCAAATGTAGCGTCCGCGGAATCCTGGGTATTGACTGTCAATGCGGCGATTGCCAGACTCAAAACACCCATAGCCATCCCCACCGGACCAAGCGTGATAAAGAAGGTTCTAATGGCTGCAGCGGCAGCCGTTACAGCTCCGCTGAGAGTTGCAGTGACCGCGGCATAGGTCACTTGTGCGGCGACCAGCTTGTACCACCCCACGGTCATTGCCGGCAGGATAAGCAGGATTACCTTCATCGGTGCCGAAAGCGACGTAAACCACTGTACGATAGGCTGAACCAGTTTTATCAGATCCGTAAGCACCGGGAGCAGCATCTGCCCTAAGGACTCGACCAGATCCCCGACCTGATTTTTGAATTGCTCCCACCTCCCGGATGCCGTGTTAACCTCTTGCGTGGCAATCGCAAACTTCTCAGCGCCGATCTTAAGTACCTGCGAGAATTTCTCTTGCGGCGATAGCGATTGATCCAGGACGATCCCATACTTGCCCATCATTGCTGTAGATCCGGCAGCCGCTTTCCCCACCAGTTCAAAGGCTGTTTCAAGATTGATCCGGTAAGCGCTCGCCAAACCAATGGCAGCTTTTTGAGCATCCGGAAGCTGCTCTGCGCCCAGATGCCCTATGTTCTGCATCAGCGCCGTAGCGGATATAATGGCATCATCCTCATATTTGGTCAGGCTTTGCAGCTCTTTGGCGTGTTTGGCCAGCGCCGCCGTAGTCCCGTCCACTTCCAGTCCCGTATTCCGCAGCGCCGCGCCCAGGTCCATCTGAGCCTGCTCCGCTTCCATGGCAGGATTAAGGAAGTTGCTAACCCCTTTACCGATCATTTGGAAGGTATCCACAGCCCCCCGGATCGCCAAACCCCACATCGCCACGGAATCGCGTAAACTCTTCAGCTTCGATTCCGCCTCAGCCGTGTTCAACCCTACCTTCTGGTTCGAGAGCTCGCTCAGCTTCCCCTGAACCTCGACCACGCCCTTCTTCAGCGCCTCAGCGTTTATTGTCAGTGTCAGCACCATATCAGACATTCACTATTCCCCTCGTAAAAACGTCAACCTGACGTTCTGATCCCTGTTCCGGCGCTCGCTGTATCGCCCCATACCGTAGCGCAGGACGTTGTAGCGCAGTACGTTGTAGCGCAGGACTCCGTTCCTGCGTTCCCTGATCCCTCATCCCTGTTCCCGCCGTAGCGCAGGACGCCGTTCCTGCGTCATACGTGTCCATTCCGCCCATCCTATCCATCCTCATCCCTGATCACCGACCGCTTGCCCCGTCAGCATCATGATCACGCTCCTATGCAGCCCATTAACCGCGCTCACCAGTCCATACCCCTGGCCAATCTTCCCCAGATAAAACAGCGCCTCGGCGATATCCAGACCAGGCGCGTACATATTATTGATCATCAGTTGGGCCTTAATCTCCCAAAACGGATTTAGGGCAGGCTGGGCACCGACGGTTCCCCGGTCTCCGGATCGATCTCCGCCACCGACTCTGCCATCCCCAGTACGCTCACCGGTTCCCGCTCCATTATGTCCGCCCTCATCAGGCCCTTGAGACCTGCTAAGTCGTTGCTCATACTGGTAAAAAAATCACCCAGCACTGGCACTACCTCCACGAAGGTCATCTTGGAGCACACGGCCAGCTCCTCATGTGTGAGGATCACCATAAATTCCACAAGCTTCCGCTTCACCAGCAGATTACGCAGCAGCTCCTCAGGATCGATCTGCAGCGCCTTCCCCGTAAGCAGCCCGCTCAGCCCGATTTCATCCAGCAGCGTCCATGCTGCCGATATTGTGTCCAAATCTGTAAAGACTTTCATTGTGATACTCCTTTGATTATTGATGCTCTGCCAGCCCAACAAGTGAGCCAACAGCAGCGTGTTTCCAAGTGTTAGATAGTTTCATTTTAGTTCTCCTCTCCCTGCCAGCCCAACGAGTGAGCCAACCAGAGCGTGCATGATTGTGTTAGTAATTCGTAATTTCATAACAATATCTCATCAAAAATATCTATGCTATCCGTCTGTGGCAATGATGCCAAAAACTCCCAAACAGAGATATAGTCAACATCGGATAAAACCTCAATAGGTAGCATATACTTGCCATCAGTAAGCCTTGCACTGATCAGTCTGCTGCCACGCTCATAAATTCCATTGACATGATTTGCCTGTTCTTTAGTCAATATGATATACTTCATTTCGGTGCCGCCATATATGCTGCAAAAGCATCTTGTAGTTTTTGTTGTTTAGTTGCATCCATCTGATCGCCAAAACCAATCAGCCCCATAACCCTGTTAATGGCAGGCAAACTAATAGTGGTTGAATTCTGGTTGTTTGCAAGTGCATATAGATTTGCCGTGGGGATCGATCCAACGTTTAGCGTTTTTCCCTCGACAAAAGATCCCGCTCGGTAGATATCAATGTTCGTGTTAGAGGTGCGGTTAAAACTGAACATCCCCAAACCACTTCCTGCCAATGCACCGCTATCTACATGCCCTGAATTAAAATATAGTCTTGCTGCGTCTCCGGTGATTCTGGAATAAATCACTGTTGCTTGTGATACACTATTATATACGCCTGCGTCAATCACAAAGGCTGCTGCCGTGGTTTCGTATATGTAGAAAAATATGCATCCAGTATTGAGCTTAAATTTTGCTCTACCGCTTAAAGCTTGGCTCAAATCTATTGCGGATGCAGTAACGCCTTTCCATCCTTGATAATGCACGTATGTGGGAGAGCCTATCTTTGCTGCTTTGGTGTCTGCCGGGCTAATCATATTGATGAACGAGGCTTGAACTGCGTCAGTGCTGTCTGCCTTATTGGCGAACAAGTGTAGAGAGTCCAGCGAAGCCCAAACACCATCATCTTTTAGCTTTTGGATAAACGTGTTGATATTGGACTTATAGGTGTCTGTGCCTTGCGTTGTCAGTGCAGCAAAATACGCCTGAGCCTCAGCGGAGTAGGTAACACCAGCTCCGCCGCCCGAGTTCCTCCCCCAGCCCACGCGTCCCATCCCGCGTCCAGGTCGTCTCAGCATCTGCTTTACACCATTATAGTAATGGACAGCTTCCCGCCCAACACCGCGATCTTCATTGCCGCGGGGATAACCAGGTATTCGACCGCTCCGGCAGGGAGCAACGTTCCCGTAGCCACAGCCGTAGGCGATGCCGCCACTGCGATTCTCACGTCAGCCGCGCAAGCGAGCCGGCAGATTTTGTTTTCCGTCGCGTGAATGACCGCCGCCGTAGCCGCGCTCGCCGAAGTCCCGTCGATCTCCTGCGCGGTGCCAAGCCCCAACGCCGGGATCACATTTCCATTGATATCGGTGATAAATTTCATCCTTTCCTCCCTGTTCCCTTTCCTGTAGCGCAGGACTCCGTTCCTGCGTCCCCTGTTCCCTGTTCCCTACGTAGCGCAGGACTCCGTTCCTGCGTCCCTGATACCTCATCCCTGTTCCCTGTTCCCTGAAGTCCCTCATCGACCTTCTTCACGATCCCCTCTATCACCTTCGTATAGCTGGGCGCCGTGGCGTATCTCCCGCCCCTCGGCCGCACAAAGTCATGTCGGATCATCATCTCCGGGGTCACGATATTCCCCTCCGCAGGATAGCGATATTCACGGCTCATCAGCCGGAGATACACGTCCATTCCCGCTTCATAACTGGCAAAGAACCGGTTCCCGCCGTCATCGACGTTCCCCACGTTCCAAATGTTCCTGGTCTTTCTGGATCTCCGGGCTTCAGGATTGACCCCAAAATGGCATTCAGCGATCCCCTGAGCAAGGCACAGTCTCGGATCCACGCGATAAATAGCGCACTTCGTCAGCATAGCCTCAGCCAGCTTCTCAAAGTCACAGTCGATCACCGCGTTCTTCCCGAACGCCTTGATGCACAGTTCTTTGATAACGTTTACAATCTGATCTTTGGTCATTATTTACCTCCACAATCGATCTGACCGGCCTTGATCATCCTTAGCTCGAAGGAATCCAACTCGCTCTTGATCACTTCCCTGATCTGTTCCACTGTAATCCTCTGACCCTCCAATGCCTGGATACGCTCTTTCATATTTTTTAGTTGCGCATCTCTGTCATCATCCTTTTTGGCGCGACGGTTGAGCGTGAACAGCACGATTCCATTCCACAGAGACATCACTGATCCAATGACCAGCGTAGCTATCCCGGCTAATTCGATCATGATGCAGTCCCCGTTACGTTTAAAACCGTCTCACCGTTGGCAGATATCGTGAGTAGATATGATGGGGCAAAGCTATATCCGGATTTTGTCACGGTTACGTGATGCTCTCCAATAGGCACTGCCATCAGGTAGTTGCCATCCTTGTCGGTGTTGTCTGTATAATCTACATCAGGAACGTCTAATGAGATGACTACTGCGGCTCCCGCGATCGCCGCGCCGCTCACCGAATCAGTGATCCGTCCGCTCAGGACGCCCATATCGATATCGCCCAGCTCGGTCATCAGGCTTAGGTTCTCCTCGGCTTTCCTGCGGGATCCGGTGATGTTGATCACGATCGTCTCACCGCTCACCGGCATCTGATTCACGCTCAGGCGAAGCCCGTATGCGATAGCCACGATGGTGTTATCCGCGGGATCGTAAAGCATGACGTCGCAGATCTGATTGTCATAAGTCCCGCGCAGATAGTCATATTCAGCCTCATCGACCCGGTGCGTCCCGCCCTCGAAGACGACCTTCTCTTCGTCGCAGTAATTGCACCCGTCCCCGCTCTCGAAATTAGCGGGCTCAATGCTCAGTTTGGTCCCCTTTTTGGGAAGATCGAGGCGGTCAAAGGTATCCAGCACATTGCTCGTCAACATTGATGCATCCGTGATCCGCGTACTGGCTAATCTAATATAGGTATCAAAGTATCTTTTCATCTATCTTAATCTCCTCAAAAAAGAGACTTAGGGAGCATGGCTTGCGTAGGCTCAGCGACCGCCGCTTTCATCATCTGCGCGCTGTCTGAGCCCGTTTTGGTAGGATTGGTAGGAACGTCATCCTGACGTTCAATTCCCATCTCGCCACACTCCCCAGTCATTATGATACGGTAATAGGCGCAAAGAGGCTCAGCCCCGCGCCGACCTTTCTCTCACCGGAAATGGTGATCATGGGCTCTTCTCCGCCGTTGATATCAGGCTTGGGATAGAGCACGATGCCGTGCGCCACGTAAGCGGTGCCGGGCTGTTCGGAGTCCATCATCAGGACATCGACTTTCACGTTCAGGAAGGCAGATCTGATGCTGGCATGATTGGCTGCCGTGAAGTTCTTCACGATGATCTCGACGGCTTCTTTCTCGCCGGAAGTGTATTCCGTCCCGTCGCCCATGCCATCTTTGCCATCGTCTGCCAGGCCGATCTTCGCCTTATCCGCGATCCCGCCCGGAACGAGCGTCCAGCCGCTGATGGTATAGTTCGGATAGCTGCCGCCCTTGGTTGCGGAGCTGATCACAGCCCCCGCCGCGCGGTAGAATATCAGGTTAAAGTATTTCTTTGCCATTAGTTATTCTCCTTGTTCTCTGTAGCGCAGGACTCTGTAGCGCAGGACTCTGTAGCGCAGGACGCCGTTCCTGCGTATGTACCGGCGGTCGCCTGTACCGCCGTTCCCTGATACCTGATCCCTGTTCCCTGTTCCCTCATCACTTCCCCACCGGATGTGCCAGCGTGGACGTTTGAAACGCCGCTTCCACAGCCGCGGAAACAGATCCGTATTTCTTCTCGAGAGCTTTCACGTCTTTAGGTGCGAATGTAGCATACACCTGGTTCACAATTATGCTCTTTTTCCCAATATTCAGCGCCTTGTTATTCGGATCAAAGTCCAGATTCACAGCCAGATCGATGATCGCCTGAAGCAATGCCTGGGCTTGTGAATCGGATATCTGCATGCCCCACTTCCCGGAGAGATTGACCAGCGCCGGAACTGCGAAGATCGTCACTACGAGCCCCAGCAAATTCCCTAACGGCACCTTGAAGCCATCCCAAAAAGTGGCAGCCGGCAACATAGCCGGCGCCACCAGGAGCACGATCACGATCAGCATGATCATAGTGCGTTTCATTCTTACATCCTTAGCCAGGTGATATTGATACTGGCTTCCCCGGTTGCGGATCGGTAACATAAATACGTCATGTCAATTACAGGTAGCTTGAATGGAGTATCCTTCGGCACATATATCCACAGCGAAGCGTCTGCCACTTCCGCTGATGTAGTTGCGTTGGGTCGTATATAGATAGCATTATGCCTGGCGACGATGATCACCTCCGCGGCATTCGTAGGCACAGCGATCGAATCGACCACCGTCGGAGCCTGAGCCGGAATGGTATCCTTCACGGTCGTGAAGTAGCGGGAAAGCTGGATCGGAACGCCATTGTTATCGATCTTCAGTGTCTCGCCAAACAGCGCCCCCATTCCGATGAACAGCACCATCAGCACGATGAAATTTATGATCTTCTTCATTCTTCACCTCCCTTAGTTTTGACGGTAAGTGACGGCGAAGGCGTTCTGAGCCTTGGAGCCGTACTTTGCGTGCAGGTTATACCATTCCGCGTCCGCACCGGCTTTGACTTCGGGTCCCACCAGCTTATAAATGTTCTCGGCATAGGCCAGAGCATAGCGCTGGTAGAAGATCACGCCCGTCTTCCCGGATGTAGCGGCAGCACCGGTACTCGCATTGAAGTATGGCATCTCAGCGGCGCTGAATTTCTGAACGATGAAGCTTCCGACCATGCCGATCACGTTGGTGGGAAGTGCCTTGGCGGCATCGCCCATCTTGTCGCGGCGGAGGAAGCCGTCAATCTTCATCAGGTTCTTATGATCCAGTGCGCGGATCGCCATATAGCGGTCTTCCTGAGGTGCGCCCAG
>Ga0116171_10005744_pt1 | contig 10851 bp, 8 predicted proteins | sample AD_JPNHW2_MetaG_FD_89798 | JGI IMG/M metagenome (GOLD analysis project Ga0116171, IMG submission 89798) | Active sludge microbial communities of municipal wastewater-treating anaerobic digesters from Japan - AD_JPNHW2_MetaG | ecosystem: Engineered > Bioreactor > Anaerobic > Digestate | place...
ATTCCGTTCCCCTCAACGCGTGCCACATAGTCAATACGTCCGGCTGACCAGTGCCGCCGCTCATGGGATTCAGGCCCAGGTCTATCTGAGAAGCGCCTGCGTCAAGCGCAGACCTGTAAACCAGCACACTCGTGCCGGCGGTTTCGTGCGTATGCATTACTATGGGCATGTCCTGGCCGAGCTTGGCGCGAGCCTGCCGGACAGTCTCGTACACGACCGACGGCGTCGCCGTGCCGGATGCGTCCTTGAAACAAAGGCTATCGAATTCAACGTCTGCGGCAAGTATCCTGTCCAGGCAGCCTATGTAAAACTCAGGGGTATGTGCACCCTCACAGCCTGGCGGAAGAGCCATCATCGTTATGACTATCTCATGCCTGAGGCCATGCTTCTTTATGCACTGGCCGGAAAAAATGAGGTTATTGACGTCATTCAACGCGTCAAAGTTGCGAATCGTAGTAGTGCCATGCTTTTTGAAAAGTTTTGCGTGCAGGTCGATAATATCGCTGGACTGGCTGTCCAGCCCGACGACGTTAATGCCGCGTGCAAGAGTCTGAAGATTTACATCCTGGCCGACCGTACGACGGAATTCGTCCATGCTGTCGAAAGCGTTTTCGCCGCAATAAAAAAACGGCGACTGGAAACGCGCGCCGCCGCCGAATTCAAAATGCCGGATGCCGGCTTTATGGGCAGCCTCAACGGCAGGCATGAAGTCTTTCGTAAAAACACGCGCACCGACGACCGACTGAAAACCGTCGCGGAACGCCGTCACCATTACATTAACTTTCCTGGTCATATTCCGATATCCTGTTTATTGGGTTAAAATTGAAAAACAGCTTGTAGAGTTCATGAAAATATCGCGAAAATCAGTTCTGAACACTGGCGACGGCAACGGCGGCGGCAACGGCGGCCTCATCGTCACCATTGTTGTTCTTCTTGACTTTCGCCACAGGCACTTTTTCAGGAAAAAACTTACTCAGCCATGCCGACAGCTTCGCACAGAACCCCATCGCCCATATCATCACGCTCAGAAAAATGTAGACCACGCCCATTCCGACGCAGAGAAACACAACGCCTTCTTCCATTATTCTTTCGAGCATTTTCTTTTTCTCCAGCCATTACAGACTTTTACAGACTTTTAAAAAAACTCGCCTTTTCACTTATTCAAACAGGGTACGTCATATAATGCCGTTAATTCTGTAAAAACGGCGTCATATGGATAGACCTTTACCGCAGAACGTAAGCAGTCCGATAGCCATTATGGCATTAAATGGGCAGTTCCTGGCAAACCAGGGTCGGGCCTGCCATGATTCCGCCGCAGAGGGAGAGCGGAAACAAACGTTCAAGTCAGGCCGCACTTAGAGGACGCAAACGGCTGCCGATTCACAAATCAATTCGAGCATAACCTAAACCGCACTCATTTTTCAAGAGCATTTTTTCAATATTTTGATAACTTTTTATCGAATAGCCTTGCAGAAAATGTCGCCCGCCGGTTGACTTGCCGCCACAAGGTCTTACAATACAAGGCGTTATCAGGAGCTTATTGCATGTATTTCCAGCCTGTGAAAAAATTCGACTCTTTAGCTTCCACCAGCATCCGGTTGCGTGAAATGTTAAACGCCGACCCGACACTGCCCGGCGGCCTCGTTATATGCGCAGCCGGACAAATTGACGGCAGAGGCAGATTCGACCGAAAATGGATATCGCCTGCCGGAGATTGCCTTACATTCTCCGCCCTGCTGCGTATCGACGTACCTGCGGAATACCTGCTTTCCCTGCCGATGGTCGTCAGCGTCGCAGTAACCAGAATGCTCAAAAAACTGAACATCGACGCAAAACTCAAATGGCCCAATGACGTGTTGGTGAACAACAGGAAAATCTGCGGAATTTTGTGCGAAAACGTGTCGATGAAAAACTGCACCGTGCCGGCGGCGATTATCGGGGTCGGCCTTAACGTGAACCTTTCAGCCGATGCAGCCGCTGAAATTTCACAGCCCGCGACATCCATGCTTATTGAAACATCGCAGAAATACAGCATTGACGGCGTTCTGAACATACTGCTGGAAGCGTTGGATGCCGCCGTATCCGCATGGGCCGGAGAAGGCTTTGTCGCCGCGCGGCAGACATGGCTGGCCAATACGGACGACATCGGCAGAGACGTGGAAATTCACTCGACAGGTGAAATCTTCAGAGGCACAATAATCGGCCTCGGCCGATTCGGCCAACTCCTGGTAAAAGACGCCGAAGGTGTTTCGAGGGAAATCCTCGAAGGCGACGTAAAAGTCACGAGGCAATAATAAACAAAAAAAACGAAGCGTTAAAAAAATGTCGACGCCACATCTTAAAATTTTTTTAAAGCATCAGCCCGTTCGCGTGTGGCTATGGATTTTCGCGATATGGGCCGTGCTGGAAGCATTTTGCGTCTGGCTGCGCATCGGCCTTTCGATAGAAGATGTGCCGTTAAAATTTCCCATTTCAATATGCATCATTTCACCGCATCTGAAAAACTGGCCCATGCTGGCGGTTTTCTGCACAATAGCGTGGCTGGTCATGAAAAACATCCGTCAAATCAAAACGGCCGGATTGATACTATTCAGCCTGCTGCTGATATGCAGCGGCAACCTCATGCAGGGTTTTAATGGAGCGTTTCTGTATCCGCTCGGCGTAGAAACAGGAAATACCGACCAGTATTATGCGGAGGCCGCCGGCATAAAAATCTCCTCTGCCGAATGGCTGGCTGATTTTAATGAAAATCAGCGTGATTTGATGACACATTCGCGTACGCATCCGCCATTTGCAGTGCTGCTGTTTCGCGAACTGGCGGGAGCGGCCACAAATGACGGCACATGTTCCAGATGGCCGGTACTCGCAGTATGGCTGATTTGCACAAGCCTCTGTGTGCCGATGCTTTTTGAAATATTCCACAAAATCGGAATCGGTATAAACCATGCGAAATATCTGGCTATATTTCTGGCCGTCATGCCGGCATTCAACATATACAGCGTGCTGAGCCTGGACAGCATGATATTTTTCCTGTCGCTATTCTTCTTCCACGGCATAACGGACATAAATGCCCGCGGTGCAAACCTGGAAAATATCGTCGCAGTGACAATTTCGACGATTGCGATAAATCTTCTGACCTTCGGCGGGATTTTCTTTTTCGTCCTGTTGTTAACGCTGGCGATAATCCGGCTGATACGACATGAAAAAAAGGGATATGTGGCGGCATTGTTAATCGCGGCAGTTGTTTTCGGAGCGATTATAATCTATCTGAATTTTTATTGCGGTTATGACCATTTGAGGGCGTTTTTAACGGCTTGCGGGCTGGAGTCGCACGGCAGAACAGCGGCACAGCGGGTATGGCTGTATATCGAATCGCGATTCGAAGACGTCTGCGAAATAGGCCTCTGCCTGGGGCTGGTGACACTGGCGACGATGCTGTCTGCGAAAAATCGCCGGCTTGACATTTTGGATTTTAGAGACCGTCGCAACGAGATTGCGGTTACAGCCATCGGCGTATTGTTTGCGATATTTCTCGGCGGCGCTTACAAGACGGGCGAGACGGCTCGTACCTGCATGTTCATTTATCCATACATCTTTCTGCTGATGCGCGGCTTGAGCGTGCGGACGTTGCGGGAGATTTTCGTCTGCTGTACAATTCAGACGGCAATGATGCAGTTCATGGGTTCATACGACTGGTAAAACCGGCGAATAAAAACATACGGTTTATATTTATATGTCTAAAAAAATTTCGGCTATCCTGAAAACGATAATCGCAGCATTTTTGTGGCTACCGTGCAGTTTTGCGCGCGCAGCCAGAAGATACGCCTCGCCGGCGAAAGCGGCTGCCACGGAACAGCCTTCGATACTGGTCGTCGCCTGCCACTGGCTGGGCGATACGTTATGGGCGGCACAGGCAGTACCGCATCTGCGACAGCGATGGCCGGATGCGCATATCGCCGCGATTACAAAATCTTTCGCCGCGCCGCTGTGGAGCGGCCGGCTGAGCGTAGATGAAATCATAAACGGCGACGCCATAGTCAGCGACCGTCGCCGCGAAAACGTCGATTGGCAGGCGATGAAAAAACTCGCATCGCAACTAGCCGCGCGACGCTGGGATATCGTCATCGATTTGACGGGCAATCGGTACAGTGCGATTTTCTGTCACCGGCTGAGGGCGAGGTATACGGTGGGTTTTGACGGCGGGGAATTCGGCCGGCTTTATGCGACATGCGTAACTGGCGCAAAACAGCATGGCGAACATCTGTCTCATCAGCCATTCCGCGTAATAAAACCTCTACTCGGAACATTTTTTGATGAAGATGATGAATATGCGGACAAAAACATCCTGCCGCCGGAGCCGCAAACGGATTACCGGCAGGCATGCGAAATTCTGAAAATGGCGGCAGATTGCCCGACGGCGATAATAGCCCCAGGCGCAGGCTGGCGTGAAAAATGCTGGGCTGCGCAAAACTTCGCAGACATCGCCAATATACTGCTGCGCGAAAAATGGCAGATTGTGCTGGCCGGCTCGCCGCAAGAGTACGAACTGTCGCAAAAAATTCAAAAACTCATCTATGAACAGTTCAAACCGTCGGTACATCTGATACACGAAAAAAGCGTCGGCACAATTTTGACGATACTATCGGGCGGGGCAGCGTTTCTGGGTAATGATTCCGGCTTGGGACACATCGCCGCAGCAATGAATCTGCCTGTAATTGTCGTCTTCAACGGCCAAACCGACCCCGCCGCCTGCAAACCACTGGGCAGGCTAGCCAAATACGTCATCGCCGGCACACCCGACGCCACGCCTGAAAACATCGCACAATTTTTCATACATATGCGTCAGGAACGCCCATGTTGAGAGGATGGTTCTAAAAACCTTCAATAACAAACATAAGTCTAACGGGGAAAACTTTTACGGCCATCGCCATAAAATAATTGAAAAAAATCAATCATCCCTTGTTTTTTCAAAGCGAATCGCCATAATCGTCAAATACTGTTTACGTAAGTAAGGACTGTTTCGTCCCGATATTGACACAAAAACCGAATATGGAAGATGAAGGAACAGGCAAATGGGCCCGATAATACAGGCATTGGTTAAATTACAGGCGATTGAGCTTGACCTGACGCGGATTAAACGCCGACGGAAAGCCAAGGGAAACGCCGTGACCGCTCAGGAAAACCGCATCGCCCAATTGAACGACGAACTTTCAAGCCTGAAAGAACAATCGCTGGGGAAACGCAAGAAAGCCGACGAGTTTGAGCTTTTCCTCAACACCAACCGGCAGCGGGTTGAAAAACTCCGCACCGACCTCAACGCCGCCAGAACCAACAAGGAATACGCAGCCATCCTCACGCAGATAAACACTCAAAAAGCCGACGATGCCCGCGTGGAAGAAGAAGCCCTGGCACTCATGAACGAAATCGACAGCCTTCAGGCACAGATAACCGATATAGAAACCCGCACCGCACAGGAAACGGAAAAACTCGCTACCATCAAAGGCTCATGTGCGGAAGAAATAGAAAAGCTCGACAGGATGATAACCGAGCTTACCGAAAAGCGCAACGCCGCGGCAGTCGAAGTCCCAAAAGAAGAACTCGCCATCTTCAACAGGCTGTCCAACCGTTTCGAGGGCGAAGCGATGGCGGAGGTTCTGGTGGAAGGCAAAAAACCGCCCTACACATACACCTGTTCGGGCTGTTATATGTCGCTGAAGGCTGAACACGCCAACGCCCTTCTCAGCCACGACAAGGTACGTCTCTGCGACAACTGCGGCAGAATAATATATCTCACCGCGCTGAAGTAAGACGCCATGGACCGGCTGGACAGGCAAAAGCTGGACTCTCTCTATCGCAGGTACAATAACCGCCGTTGGGCGGAATTAGACCCCATAAAATTCCTTTACTCATACGACTCGGCGGCTGATATCGAAGTGGTCGGCCTGATTGCCGCGAGTTTCGCCTACGGCAGGGTCGAACAGATACTGAAATCCGTCGAACGGATTTTAACGCCGCTCGGCCGTCAGCCGGCGAAATTTCTTCTCTCTACGCCGCCGCAGGAAATTCGACGTCTGTATCCCGATTTCCGCCACCGTTTTCAGACATCAAGCGAATTGTCGGCGTTGCTTGTCGGCATACGGAAAACACTCGCATCGGACGGCTCACTTGAAAAAGCCTTCGCCGCCGCTTTTGCAAAAAAGCCAAATACGCCCGATGCATTGACCCTTTGGCGCGACGCGATATTTCTCGCCGGCGATTCAAAAGCCGGCCATCTTCTGCCCGACCCGCGACGCGGCAGCGCATGCAAAAGGATGTTCATGTACCTGCGATGGATGATACGAAAAGACGACGTCGATATGGGTGTCTGGAAGTGCATTACGCCGGCGGAGCTGATTTTCCCGCTTGACGTTCATATGCATCGGCAGGCGATGGCGCTTCACGCCACGTCCCGCAAAGCAGCCGACCTGAAAGCCGCCCTGGAAACTACCGAATCTTTCCGAAAAATTCAGCCGTCAGACCCCGTCAAATACGATTTCGCCCTGGCGCGTCAGGGTATGGATATTCACAGGAACGGCTGACGGCATTCGACCGATTTTCCACGTCCAAGCTGGACTTGGCAAACCGTTTCTGATATAAATTCCCATACATGGACTGACGTTTTTCGATTTTTTACGTTGTATGAGGTGGATATATGGGCGCCATAGTAACCATAACGAGTGATTACGGTCTTCATGACCCATACGTCGGCATACTCAAAGGCCAGATATTCCGGCACTGCCCCGATGCCAATATTGTCGACATTTCCCACACCATCACCCCCTGCAACATACTTGAGGCGGCGTTCATCATCGCCGGAGCGGCGCCGTACTTTCCCGCCGGCACACTACACGTGGTAGCCGTCGACCCGCACGGCACAGACCGGAACATAATCGCCGCACAATTCCAGGGCCAGCTTTACATATTTCCGGATAACGGCGTAATTACGCTCATAAAGGAAATGCTGCCGCTGGAGGCTATCGTAGCCGTAGAGCCCCAAAAGTTCCTTCCGCGTGAAATTGTCGACCGCTGCCACGGCCGGGATATCCTGGCTCCGCTGGCTGGCGCCATTCTCAAGAACATAGGCCTTAGCCGCCTAGGCCATCGGCCGCATTCGTTCAAGCTGCTCGAACTCCCCAAACCGCTCGCCATGCCGAATGAAATCGTCGGCTCGGTGATGTACGTCGACAGCTTCGGCAACATGATATCGAACATCACCGGCACACTCATCTCGGAACGCTGGCCCGGCGCGAAAAAACTCAGCGTAGTCTGCAATACAAAGGCTGTCGATACAGTCACCGACAATTACGCATCCAGAAACCCTGGCGAGGCGATGGCTGTCGTCAATCCCATGGGCCTGCTGGAAATAGCCGTCGTCGCCGGCCGTGCCTGCGATACTTTCGACGCAAAAACCGGCACGGAAATCCGCGTTTCGTTCGGAAAATTCCTCGACGCATAACTCAATAACACAGCCGATATTCGTTGCCTTTCGGAATCGTTTCGGATATAATTCCCGCTATGTTTTTTAGAGCAGTTCTCAAAAAAATTTTGAGAACTGCTCCAGATTCGAACCGGTGTCGTCATCTGCATTTTCCGGCATAATATTTCATCGTACGGAAATTCGCTTTTACTGTTTTTTAAAAATTTTAAATTTAAAATTTTAAAAAACGGTTTTTACGTATATCGCGATGGCAGTCTGACCGGAAACGCATGCAGACGACATTGATTTGAGACGTCTTGATAACGAATGGAGTTCAAAAGTGGCCGACGACGATCAGGAACAATACGAAGAGAACATGGATGGACAAAACCTGCCCGAAGATGACGGCGGCGATGACGACGATTCGCCGATAGTCGCAGCGATGTTCCCCGGCGAGCGCATAGACGAGCTTCCCATCGAAGAGGAAATGCGCGAGAGCTACCTCACCTACGCCATGAGTACCATCATGGACCGGGCATTGCCCGACGTTCGCGACGGGCTCAAGCCTTCTCAACGTCGCGTACTGGTAGCCATGAACGACCTTAACCTCGGCCCCCGCAGCAAGCATCGTAAGTGCGCAAAAATAGCAGGCGACACTTCCGGTAACTATCATCCGCATGGCGAAGCAATAGTTTACCCAACTCTGGTACGGCTGGGTCAGCCGTGGAACATGCGATATCCGCTTATCGACCCGCAGGGCAATTTCGGTTCTATCGACGGCGATCCGCCGGCTGCCATGCGTTATACCGAAGCACGCATGAAAGCCCCAGCCATGGAATTGCTGGCTGACCTGAATCTGCAAACCGTGGATTTGCAGCCGAATTACGACGATACCCGTACCGAGCCTACAGTTCTGCCGTCCAAATTTCCTAATCTGCTGGTCAACGGCTCACAGGGCATAGCAGTCGGCATGGCCACCAGCATCCCGCCGCACAACGTTACGGAAATATGCGACGCGCTGGTAAAAATGATTGACAACCCGGACATAACCATCGATGAGCTTATGGAGATTGTCAAGGGGCCGGATTTCCCGACGGGCGGTCTGATATGTGGCCGTCGCGGCATAGTGGAAGGTTACCACACCGGCAGAGGCCGGCTGTGCGTCCGCGCTAAAATGCATACCGAACAGACGCGGGGCGGCAAGGAACAGATTGTCATTACGGAAATACCTTACCAGGTTCTCAAAAGCACGATTATCGAGCACATCGCCGAAACTGTAAAAGCCGGCAAAATCCCCGACATCGCCGACGTACAGGATCACTCCGACCGTACCGGCATGCGAATAGTCGTGGACTTGAAGAAAGGCGCCGAATCGTCGGTCGTAATCAACCAGCTTTACAAATTTACGCCGCTCCAGAGCACTTTTAGCATAATCAACATCGCCCTTGTCAATCGTGCGCCTCGCACGCTGAATCTTCGCGACATGCTCTATTATTTCCTAGAGCATCGTAAGGACGTTATACGCCGCAGAACCATATTTCTGTTGCGTCGCGCACGTCAACGGGCACACATATTGGAAGGCCTGATACTCGCAGTAGCCGATATCGACGCCATTATAGAACTTATCAAGAAATCGCCCGACGTGCCGACCGCCAAAGAGCGGCTGATGAAATACCAGCTCAGCCTTACGGAAGACGCAACGGTAAGAAAACTTCTGCCCGACTCGTTCCTCAACCGCACGGTCGGCAAGCCGCAGAATCTTACCGGCGTACAGGCTGACGCAATCCTGGCCATGCAGTTGCAGCGGCTGACCGGCCTTGAGATAGAGAAGCTCGCCAACGATTACTCCAGATTAACCGAGGAAATCGAAGGCTACGAAGCCATCCTCACTCAGGAATCGCTCCTGCTGGACGTCATCCGCGAAGATATTTTTGAGATAAAGGACAAATACGGCGATGAACGTCGCACGCAGATTGTCCAGGACGCGAATGAAATCGACATAGAAGACCTCATCGCCGAAGAAGACGTGGTAGTTACGCTATCGCACGAGGGCTACATCAAGCGTATGCCGGTTTCCACCTATCGCCGTCAGGGCCGCGGCGGCCAGGGCATAATCGGCGGCGAAAGCAAAGAGGGCGATTTCATCGAGCAGCTCTTTATCGCCTCCACGCACGATTACCTGCTGGTATTCCTGAACACCGGCAAGATGCACTGGCTGAAGGTCTACGACATCCCGTCGATGACCCGCACGAGCAAAGGCCGCGCAATCGTAAATCTGCTCCAGATGGAACAGAACGAAAAAATCTGCGCCGTCGTAAACGTCCGCGAATTTTCCGACGACAAGTACCTGTTCATCGCCACAAAAAAAGGACAGGTCAAAAAGACCGAACTGTCTGCGTATGAAAACGTCCGCAAGGGCGGCCTTATTGCGACGGGCCTCAATGAAGGCGACCAGGTCATCGGCGTGGCGATAACCAACGGCAATGACGAGATAGTTCTCGGCACGCGGGACGGCCAGGCGATTCGCTTCAAGGAATCCGACGTCAGACCGATGGGCCGAACGGCAGCCGGCGTACGCGGCATAAACATACGCGATGAAGATGAAGTAGTCGACATGGTCGTAGTCAATACACACGAGACGCTTCTGACGGTCTGCGAGAACGGCTACGGCAAGCGGACGGATTTTGACGAATACCGCATACAGGGCCGTGGCGGCAGCGGCATTATCAACATCAAGGCATCCGACCGTAACGGGCCGGTGGTGGCTATCAAGTCCATCCACGACGCCGACGAACTCATGATGATAACGCAGAACGGCAAAGTCGTACGAATAGCTGTCCGGGAGCTTCGCACCATAGGCCGCGCAACGCAGGGCGTCCGTGTCATATCGCTCAAACCAGGCGATAAACTCATGGCTGTCGCAAAAGTCGTTCCGGATGACGACGAAAACGCCAATCAGCATGAACTGCCTCTGACGCCTGCCGACCCGCAGCAGAAACTCATCCCCGATTCGTCTGAGCCGGAAGAAAACGGCTCTCCCGATACCGTGAATGACGAAGAATGATTTGATAATTTTTAAAAAACTTTCTGAAAAAAGCCGGTCGTTTTAATAAGACGACCGGCTTTTTTTGTGTCCATTTATTTTCAGGGCGGTTCCCTGGGACGTTATTCGACGGTTACGCTCTTTGCCAGGTTGCGCGGCTGGTCTATCTCACAGCCGCGAGCGGCTGCTATATGATATGCCAGCATCTGCAGCGCAACGACAGTGGTTATTGGCGCGGCATATTTCGACGTCCGCGGCAGATATATCACATCGTTGGCATGCTGAGCCACTTCCGTATCGCCCGCCGTCGCAGTCGCGATAATCGGCGCTTTGCGTGCCCGACATTCCTGCA
>Ga0116171_10005745_pt1 | contig 10851 bp, 8 predicted proteins | sample AD_JPNHW2_MetaG_FD_89798 | JGI IMG/M metagenome (GOLD analysis project Ga0116171, IMG submission 89798) | Active sludge microbial communities of municipal wastewater-treating anaerobic digesters from Japan - AD_JPNHW2_MetaG | ecosystem: Engineered > Bioreactor > Anaerobic > Digestate | place...
CCATGAATGATTACACGTCTCAATTCATCATTCAACTCTTGCTGAAACAATAGAGCATTTTCCTTCACTCTTGGATAGCTGATATACACCTCCCCTGCTACACAGGTTCCCTTTTCTTCTTCAGGAAACGAAATCACATCAGTTAATGTTCTGTGTTTCAGGTATTTTAAGTTAATTTCAGACAAAAATTCATCGCTGCATAGGATGATGCTAATGTTTCCTGGAATTCTATTCTCTATTGTGATTGAATTCCGGATCCAGGACTTCAATAACGTCTTTCCTTGAATTCTGCAGGCAATGTTCTCTTCAAAAAATCTTATCGCCATGGCTATTTTTTAGGAATCAGGATGTTCTTTTTCACCCAGTATTCCTTCAGTTCATTTATCCGTTGCAACGATTTTTCGTAATTCATGCTTGATACATAGAAAACCATCACGATACTCTTAGCGTTCACTGAGATGGTTATTTCATCACTAAGCGCCCTTATAATAAAGATGTCTCTGGCAAGCTTATGTTTTTTGATCTCCCTTTCCAGGTCATCATCACCACCTTCCGCAGCTTCGTCCTGTCCATTTACCAATTTAATTTTAAAAATCAGCCCAGTGGAGCTCCGTTCAAAAGAAATTACGATCTTCTCTTTTTCCTTCGATTCGTGAATCGAGGTCAGTATCCTGACACCTTCTGTTGTCGCCAGTAAAACATTACCGAAATATTCATTGTTAATATTATAGTAATCGCAGATCTCCTCTACGAACTTTTCTAGGCGATTGATCTCCCGGCTGCCTGCAAGCACGATTTCTCTGAAGTCGCGTGTCATATCAGTTTTCTATTTTAACGATGTACCCGTTAACTTTGCTTTTGTAAAACGAGTTGAGCGCCGGGAGTTTTAATTGGATATTATCCAGACTTGCTCTCGTTTTGATGTTATACTGATAATTTGAGGCAGGGTTACTGTTTTTTTGCGATTTTGCTTCCGTAGATTCTCGTTTTTCTTCCATTTCCCGGACCTGCTCCGCCTTTTCAGATTCCAGCAGGCGGGACATAATACTTTGCTGCCGGCGGATTGTCTCCTGATTTATTCGCTTATTTACAAGGTCCTTCTCGATTTGCTCCATTTCCCGGGCAGCCTGATTCAATGATCCGTTATCTTTCAACCCCTTGGTGCCCATCTCATCCTGATATTTCTGCAGCTCATTTCTCAAAGCCTCCTGCTGGGCAGCAAGTTTTGCCACCTCCCGGCTCATTTCACTTTGAGGAAGCTGACCTTCACTCCCACCTTTCTTGGTTCCTTCCATACCGGCTTTCAGCTTTTCCAGTTGTTTACCGATCTGATCCTGAAGGTCCTTCATGCTTTTCGCCGAGGTCTTTTTCTTTCCCTTTCCACCCGGATTGTTGCAGGATCCTTTCCCCGGCTTGGAATTGGAACTGGGTGAGGAACTATTCATGCTCATTTTATTCAATGCCTCATTCAGCAACAAGGCAAGGTTATTTATTGACGTCATCGCAAGTTGCTGCTTTACCGTAGCCAGACTTATATTTCTCGCTTCCAGGGCTTCTAGGGCCCGGGCAATGCCGTCATTAATCGCGTTGATTTCCTTAGTTACTACAGGTTTTACTTCTATTTGCCGCTTTGCGATTGCTTTCAGCGAATCTTCAACCACCTCCATTTTCTCACTGAATTCTTTCTGACGGGCTACCAATTCCGGATACCTAGGATCGTTTCGTGCTATCTGTTTCGTTTCTCCAATCATCGCCTCCTCGTCAAAGGAAAGACGAACCAGGTTTTCCAGGATCATTCGAAGGTTCGTCTCGTCTTCTTCCGCCTGCTCATTCTCGTTTTCCATTTGAGACGATTCCATTTGAGCAGCAAGCTCCTTCATCTGCTTTGCAGCTTTTCGCTGAGAACCCGAGGCTTCTTTTTCCTTCTTTTCTTTAAGGTTCTTCCGGCTTTGGGAAAGACTTTTATCAATGCTGTCCTGTTTGCCTTTCGTATCGCCCAAATCCGCTTTATCTTCCAGTTCCTGCCCCTCCTTCTGCAGTTCCTTAATTTTCTCAGCCAAACTGTCCGATTTCTTCGAGATCTCTTCCTGCTTTTTCAATAAGTCATCCGTTGGGCTTTGTCCCTTTTCGGTTTCGTTTGCCAGTTTTTCCTGTTCCTCAGCATTTTTCCTCAGTTCATCGACCGTCATTTCTAATTTCCGGTCGAAATCGAGCTGCTTCATCAATGCCAGGTTCCGGTCGAGCTGATTTTCAAGTTCTTTGTTTGACATTTTCATTTTCTCCAGCATGTCCCCGAGCTTGTCTTTGTCGACCTGGTTGAGCATGTCCTGCATCTCCCGGATCATTTTCTTCATTTCTTCGGGCATCATCTGGTTCATCATATCATTCAACTGCTTCTGCTTTTCCAGGATTCGTTCACTGGTTTCCAGATACTTTTCGCCTGTATTGATATTCTCTTCGTTTTTCTTCCTGATATTCTCAATTTTATCTTCGATTGATTTTGCTGCTTTGATCAGATCCTCAAGCTTTTTCTTTTCCTGCCATGTCAGTGAATTCTGATCCACCATCTTTCGGTTGAGGTCATCGATCGTTTTCTTTATGGATCGGGCTTCCGACAGATTCTGCTCCATCTCCCGGTTAATCATTTTCTCATTTTCCTCTGTTTTATGGGCGAGTTCATCTAACGTGGGGGTCGACAGCGTTCTCTCCTCCGATCGCGTGGATTTGGGGCCATGAATGCCGTCATTGTCCCATATTTCAAAGAAATAACGGATGGTCTGACCGGCAACCGGCATCAGGGAGGCGAGGTCGGCGGTATAATAGAACACCTGGTTATTCACCGATTTCTCGATCGGAATGATCTCGGATCGAGTTTCTTTTGCGGTTGTATCCCCGGGAGAATAAACAGAATAGGTGAAAGTCAGACGCGTAAAACCATAATCATCTTTAATCGTTCCTTTAAAAAATAGCGTTGACGCCAGCGTCGAATCGGTCGATTCTGTGACAAATATAGAGGGGTATCCATCGCTCACCACATTCACCTGGTACCGAAGCGAATCAGCCAGATACGTATTGGGATTCAACGGCATTATGCTATAAGAGAAGGATTTGTTCACATGGATGCCGTGAATGAAGGTATTGCTGCTTCCTTTCCCGAGCATGGTAACTTCATCGCCCATCCTAAAACGGATCTGAGAAACGTCTTTTGTGAAGAATTTCCACGAGAGGGTAGTTCCTTCCGGGACGATAAAATCACCCTGGTTTTCAATCTTTTCCGGAATTTTTCCGGTATAGGCGGGGTATTCAGCCGATACCTCGAAATTAAGGATCGTAGGTTTCGGAAAAACCTTCAGTTCAAATTCGGCCGATTGATAATCCTGTGCAACCACACGGAAATCAATGTTGCTCTGAACAGACTTGAAGGTATGGCTGAAAATAAAATTCCTGCCCCGTTGCATACGGAAGGTATTTCCTCCGGTTTTAACGAAGAGTTCGGCCGGGATTTCGGCACCATTCAGCTTCACTTGCAATTCAAAATCATCCTGTTGAATGGCTGTCAGCGATTTATTGATCACCTCGACTGTGAAAGGGAGAGGTGGCTCAAAAGGCTGGCTGAAACGGATGATTCGGCGGGTCGGTTCGGAGATGGACCGCGGTGACAGAAATGCGATGAGGACCAGCACAGCCACGGGCACCAGCAGATATTTCAGGTATTTCAGGTTCTTCCTGAGGTCTATGGCGATATTGAACCGAAACACCTTGAGGGAGTCTGTTTTCTGCTGGATTCCGGCTGCAAGCAGTCCGGAATCGATCCCTGTGTCCTGCTGCAACCGGATGAGCTGGAGGGTATTGAGCAGTTTATCCTGAATCTCGGTGAAATGCGTGCCGATGATCCGGGCAGCCTCGTCATACGTCAGTACTTTGCCGATTCTCAGGAGCTGAAAGAGCGGGGTAAAGATAAGCCTTATAAAAAAAAGGGTCATGAACGCCAGGAAGGAGAAGAAAAGGATAGTTCTGCCGGCCGGGGTGAACCGGAAGAAGTTTTCGAGCCCGACAAAGACCAGGTATAGCGCGGTGAGCAGGGTTAGTGTCCAAAGCACACCCCGGATCAGCCGGTTCTTGTAATACTTCCGGATGAATCGGTCAAGTTTCGTCAGCAGCGTACCGGTTTCTGTCATCGGCGGGTCTTTCCTGATTAACGGTTGCAGGATGAAATAATTATCTGCCTGCAAAAATACAAAATCGCGGCGGACGACCGTCATAATGGCGGGAATGGCGTAATTTTGCGTGATTCAAACACCAACGCCGATGAACCAACTTCCTGTCCGGGTACGATTCGCCCCCAGTCCGACCGGCCCCCTTCACATTGGGGGTGTCAGGACTGCATTGTACAATTATCTGTTTGCCCGGAAACACGGTGGCACAATGATTCTGCGGATCGAGGACACCGACCAGAACCGGTTCGTTCCGGGAGCAGAACAATACATCTCGGATTCGCTTTCCTGGTGCGGCATTGAGTTCGACGAGAGCCCGTTGAAAGGGGGTCCGCATGCCCCTTACCGGCAGTCGGAACGGAGCGCCGTTTACCGCCGGTTTGCCGAACAACTGCTGAGTTCCGGCAATGCCTATTATGCGTTTGACACCGAAAGCGAGTTAGAGGCGATCCGTGAGAAAATGAAAGCGGATGGGAAGCAAGTTTTCCAGTATGATGCACGTTCACGGCAATCGCTTCGGAATTCCCTTGTGATGCCTGAAGGTGCAGTGCGAGAGCTGATCGATTCCGGGACCCCGTTTGTTGTTCGGATTCGAATACCTGAAAATGAGACGGTTGTATTGAACGACCTGATCCGGGGCAGGGTAGAGGTTCATTCGGCAAACCTCGACGACAAGGTGCTTTTCAAATCGGACGGGTTGCCGACCTACCATCTGGCAAACGTAGTGGATGATTATCTCATGAAGATCACCCATGTGATCCGGGGTGAGGAGTGGCTGCCATCGGCCCCGCTGCACGTGCTGTTATACCGCTTTCTCGGCTGGGAGAGCGTGATGCCGGCCTTTGCGCATCTTCCCCTGATCCTGAAGCCCGATGGCAACGGCAAGCTGAGCAAGCGAGACGGCGACCGGCTGGGTTTTCCTGTATTTCCGCTCGAATGGCATGATCCTAAAACAGGTGAATTGTATTCCGGATACCGTGAATCTGGATTTCTTCCGGAGGCGGTATTGAATATCGTGGCCCATCTCGGGTGGAACCCCGGGACGGAGCAGGAGTTGTTCACCCTTGATGAGCTGATCGGGCAATTTTCCCTGGATCGGGTCGGAAAACATGGTTCGAAGTTCGATCCCGAGAAGGCGCGATGGTTCAATCACCAGTACCTGCTCCGCAAGAGCGATGAGGAGTTGGCCGCATACCTGGAGCCGGAGCTGGAACGGTTATCGGTCCGTCCTTCCGGGGAATATCTCGCCAAGGTTCTGTCGCTGACAAAGGAGCGTGCTTTCCTGGCAGGCGATCTGTGGTGCAATGCCTGGTTCTTTTTTGAACGGCCCGGATCTTACGACCCCCAGGTGAAGGAGAAGATCTGGAAGCCCGAAACGCCGGGAATTATCCGTGCATTCGCCGAAGAGGCTTCGGAACACATGGATTTCACGGCCGACATCTTTCACACCCTCGTCCAGGATTTTACGCAGAAAGCTGGGATCAAGGCCGGGCAGCTGATGAACCCGCTGCGGCTGCTGCTGGTAGGGTCGAACCAGGGCCCGGGGATCACGGATATTGCCGCACTGCTGGGCCGGGAGGAATTTCTGGCCCGTGTCCGGGTGGGACTTGAAAGGCTCTGAAAAGAAAAAACCCCGCATGAATCACGCGGGGTTTTTAGTTGTCCGACCAGGAATCGAACCTGGACTCTTCTGATCCAGAGTCAGACGTGTTGCCAGTTACACCATCGGACAATATGAACGTACCAGGGGTATGTCCGTTATTTTTTGCAAAAGTAAGGAGTTTTGTCGAACGATTAACGGTTGGGTTGATTTTTTTCTGTTTTTGCCCATGAATCCCTGAGCGGCACGACCCGGTTGAATACTGGTTTCCCGGGGGTGGTATCGGGATCGGCAGAGAAATAACCGATCCGTTCAAACTGGTACTTTGCCAAGGGGGGGGCAGAAAGCACGGCAGGTTCGGCGTAGCCGGTGATGATTTTCAGGGAATCGGGGTTCAGGTAATCCCGGTACGATTCGCCCTCGGCCAGGTCGTCGGGGTTTTCTTTGGTAAACAGCCTGTCATAGAGTCGGATTTCGACGGGAACCGCATTTTGTTCAGAGACCCAATGGAGGGTTCCTTTCACTTTCCGGTTGCTGTCGGGCATGCCGCTGCGGGTGGCCCGGTCGCAGGTGCAGTGAATTTCCGTGATTTTCCCTGTTCCGGGCTCTTTTACGACACTTTCGCACCGGATGATATAGGCAGACCTCAATCGCACCTCACGTCCCGGAGCAAGGCGGAAAAACTTGTTCGGGGGATCTTCCATAAAATCTTCCCGTTCGATGAGCAAAGTTTTAGAGAAGGGGACCTTTCGTTTTCCTTTGGATTCGTCCTCGGGGTTGTTGACGGCATCCATCTCTTCGACGAGGTCGTCGGGATAGTTGTCGAGCACCACCCTGACGGGGTCGAGCACGGCCATGACCCGGTCGGCTGTTTTATTGAGATCTTCGCGGATGCAGAATTCGAGGAGGCTGACATCGATCACATTATCGCGTTTCGCCACGCCGATGATATCGGCAAAATTCCGGATGGAGGCTGGGGTGTATCCCCGGCGACGCAGTCCGCAGATAGTGGGCATGCGCGGGTCGTCCCATCCCTTTACATTGCCGTCGCGCACCAGTTCGAGCAGTTTCCGTTTGCTCATCACGGTGTAGGTCATGTTTAACCGGGCGAATTCGATCTGCCGGGGGGCATAGATGCCGATTTCCCGGATAAACCAGTCATACAGCGGCCGGTGCACTTCAAATTCGAGGGTACAGATGGAATGCGTGATCCGTTCGATCGAGTCTGATTGTCCATGGGCAAAATCGTACATCGGGTAGATGCACCAGTCGTCGCCGGTGCGATGGTGGTGTGCATGCAGGATCCGGTAGAGGACGGGGTCGCGCATGTGCATGTTGGGGGAGGCCATGTCGATCCGGGCCCGCAGCACTTTCGATCCATCGGGAAATTCGCCGGCCCTCATTCTGCCGAAAAGATCCAGGTTTTCTTCCACGGTCCGGTTCCGGTAAGGGCTTTCTTTACCGGGCCGGGTAGGTGTTCCCCGTGTTTCGCTGATCTCTTCAGCCGTCATGTCGCATACAAAGGCCAGACCTTTTTTGATCAGCGTAACCGCGTAGCCATATAAATCTTCGAAGTAGTCGGATGCATAGAAAAGGCGGTCTTCCCAGTCGAAGCCCAGCCACCTGACATCCTCCATAATGGAATCGACATATTCGGTATCCTCCTTCACCGGGTTGGTATCGTCAAACCGCAGGTTGGTTTTTCCGTTGTACCGCCGTGCCAGTCCGAAATTGAGGCAGATCGATTTGGCATGGCCGATGTGCAGGTAGCCGTTCGGTTCGGGTGGAAATCGGGTGTGGACTCTGCCTTCGTACGTTCCTTTCCGGATATCTTCTTCGATGATCTCTTCAATGAAATTGAGCGGGCGTTGTTCCCTGACTTCTCCCGCGGATATGTTTTCTTCCATAAATAGTTTTTTTTCGGGAGCTTCGGGTTGATTTCCCATAGAATAAAGGCCTCCCGCAAAAATCAGAGTGCAAACATACTATAAAATGAAAAACCACCGGGCGATAAGCAGGAATTTGATAATTTCACCGCCTAAAACCGATTGCACATGGGCACGATTTCACTGGAAGGAATGGAGTTTTTTGCTTTTCACGGATGTTTCCATGAAGAACAGATCATCGGCACGAAGTTTATTGTCGACATCTCCATGGATGCGGAAACTTCAGCGGCTGAGCAGTCGGATCACCTGGCGGACACCCTCGACTATGTAAAGCTATATCGTTGCGTCAAGGGGGAGATGGAAAAGAAATCGCACCTGCTCGAGCATGTGGCCCGGCGTATCCTGGACCGGGTGCGCCAGGAATTCCCGGAGGCCCTGTCGGTATCCCTGCGGATCGCAAAAGTGAATCCTCCCGCGGGGGGAAAAATGGACCGGGTGAGCTTCCAGATCCGGTGGCCAGGATAATGTTTGTGTTGTTTTCAAAAAAAAGTGTACTTTTGCCCTCCCGATCGACCTGGTTTCGTGGCCGAGCGGCTAGGCAACGGTCTGCAAAACCGTGTACAGCGGTTCGACTCCGCTCGAAACCTCAACCCGTTCCACCCGGAGCGGGTTTTTTTATTTGTTTCCCCGAGAGTAAAAAAGGTATTCGCTGAGCAGGACGAGCAGGAGGGTGAAGGCACTACTCAGCAGCACGCGCACCAAGGTGAAGAAGAACTCCTCGAAACGGAAGATCTCCAGGTAAAAGAGTGAAAAATGGTGAATGAAGATGAGGATCACTGAGTAATAGAGGAACCATTTCACTCCCTGGTTCCGGATGGAGGGGGTATCTCCCAGCAGGGATTCGGGGCCGGAGGAGATGGCCATCATGACAAAGGGGCGGGCGAAGGCCATCAGGAGGCAAGCGGAAATATTGAGACCGAGGGTGTTGGTGAAGATATCGATGCTCCAGCCCAGGACAAATGCAGCCAGCAGCAGCATCCAACGCGGGGTGGAGAAGGGGAGGAGCAGGATGAAATAAACGTAGAAATAGGGATTAATAAACCCGCCCAGGTTGACATGATTGAGGATCAGCACCTGGAAAAATACCAGGAAAAAAAACCGTAATATATTGTATAACAGTGTTCTCGAAGTCATTTCCCGGGGGTAAAGGAGGAGCGTAATTCATCTTTTTCCTTCCGCATCATATCGATGACCACTTCGACATATCCCAGGCTGTTGAAGTCGGTTGCGAAAAGGATTTCGCCATTGTTAAAATTCTCATCCGGGGCGATCCGAAACGAGGAGATGGTACCGATAAGCAGGCCTTCGGGGAAGATGTCGGAGTTCCCGCTGGTGATGATCGTATCGCCGACAACCATACGGATGTGTTTGGGGATTTCGCGAACCTGGCCTTTCCGGTAGTTCCCGCCGTTCCATTCGACGTTGACCAGCTGATTGTTTTTCCGGAACTTACCCGATATGTGGCTGTCTTTGTTCAGCATCGACATCACCCAACTGAAGTGGGGGGAGACGCTGACCACCTGGCCCACGATTTTATTCCCAATGATTACGCCCACATGGTTGGCAATGCCGTGCAGCGACCCTTTATTGAGCATCAGGAAGTTGTTCCGTTTGTTGGTGGAGTTGCTGATCACCTTGGCGCTGATGTATTTGTATTCAAGCCGGACGACAGAATCTTTCTTCTCGTAGATCTTCAGGTCGGTGGCATAGAGGGCTTCAGGGATGCGGGAGTGAAGGCGGGCCATTTCCTCGATCAGGACGCGGTTGGTGCGCCTGAGCCCGAAATATTCCGAGATCCCGCTGAAGAGGTCGTTCACGGCTCCGGAAACCGAATTGGATACCGAGTAAAGGGCGCTCTTCTGGAATTCGTTGTAATTAAAGAACATTACCAGCGAAACGGTTTCCATCAGCAGGAAAAGAAAATAAAAATAGTGCTGACGGAAAAACAGGAAAAGGTTCCGCATGACGGCGTCCTTTTACTTGATAAGGAAGGTGAATTTATCGAAGTTCTTGAGTGCGATGCCGGTACCACGGGCAACGGCGCGGAGGGGGTCTTCGGCTACGTGGACTTTCAGTTTGGTACGCAGGTGGAGCCGCTTGTCGAGACCGCGAAGGAGAGCTCCGCCGCCGGTGAGGTAGATGCCGGTCTCGAAGATATCAGAGGCCAGTTCGGGCGGGGTCATTTCGAGGGCATTGAGCACGGCCGCTTCGATCTTGGCGACCGATTTGTCGAGGCAGTGCGCGATCTCCGCGTAGTTGACCACCACCTCTTTAGGGATCCCGGTGAGCAGGTCGCGCCCGTGCACGGCGTAGTCGGGTGGAGGGTTATCGATATCGGCAATGGCGGCGCCAACTTCAATCTTGATGCGTTCGGCAGTACGTTCTCCGACATTGATATTGTGCTGTTTACGCATGTATTCCTCGATATCGGCATTGAATTCGTCGCCTGCGATGCGGATGGATTTGTTGTTGACGATGCCTCCCAGGGCGATCACGGCGATTTCGCTGGTTCCACCCCCGATATCGATGACCATGTTTCCGACGGGTTCGAGTACATCGATCCCGATCCCGATGGCGGCGGCCATGGGTTCATGGATCAGGCGTACCTCCTTGGCGCCCGCCTGTTCGGCCGAATCCTTAACCGCGCGTTCTTCGACTTCGGTGATCCCGGAAGGGATGCAGATGACCATTTTCAGTGCCGGGGGGAACCAGGATTTTCGCAGTTCGATCATCTTGATCATGGCTCTGATCATGTGTTCGGCAGCCTGGAAGTCGGCGATCACGCCCCCGCGCAGGGGGCGGATGGTCTTTATATTTTCGTGTGTTTTCCCATGCATCATCTGGGCCCTCTTGCCGACGGCTATGATACGGCCCGAGCTGCGTTCGAGGGCGACAATGGAAGGTTCGTCGACGACAACTTTATCGTTATATATGATGATGGTGTTGGCGGTTCCCAGGTCAATGGCGATCTCCTTCGTAAACAATCCCATGATTATCAGTATTTAATGTTTAAAATGACGTATCCCGGTCATCACCATGGACATGCCGTGCTCGTTGCAGTACGTCACTGAATCGGCATCCCTCACTGAGC
>Ga0116171_10005748_pt1 | contig 10844 bp, 8 predicted proteins | sample AD_JPNHW2_MetaG_FD_89798 | JGI IMG/M metagenome (GOLD analysis project Ga0116171, IMG submission 89798) | Active sludge microbial communities of municipal wastewater-treating anaerobic digesters from Japan - AD_JPNHW2_MetaG | ecosystem: Engineered > Bioreactor > Anaerobic > Digestate | place...
GATGGTAGTTATGCGCTCCGAATTTATCTTCTATTTCTATGTAATCTTTTGCTTTCATTTTCTTAAAATTTTAAGTTTATAAAATTTATATTAAAATAACGAATAAAAACCTGACATTCTTTAGATTTTAAAATCTCCTGATGCCTGATTTTATTTCATAATCACCATTTTCTTTATGTCAGAAAATTCTCCTGCCGTTATTCTGTAGAAATAAATTCCGCTTGCCAAATTTGAAGCATTGAACTCTACGGAATATTTTCCTGCATGTCTGAATTCGTTAACAAGCGATGATATTTCCCTGCCGAGCACGTCATATATTTTAAGCGACACAAATCCGTTTTTCGGAATAGAAAAATTAATCACAGTCGAAGGATTGAACGGATTGGGATAATTCTGCGAGAGTGCAAATTTTTCAGGCAGCGTGCCTTCTTCGCCTGCAATTGTCGGCTGAGTTACAGTGAATCTGTAATTACCCGATGGCGCGGTCATCGGTTTGCAGATGCTTTTTCCGCTTACTGATGTGGCTTCGATGTAATAATAAATTTTTGTGTTAGCCGGCTTTTGCGGAATGTATGCCTTAAATGTATCGGATGCAGCTGTCATAGTAATTGGCGTGAATCCTGCCGTTGTGTCGGTTGTCCAGTAACACTTTGCATTTGAAATTCCGCTTTTGCTCTGAATAAATGCCTTCACCTCGTAGTTCGGCATTGCCGTTGTTGCACTGCGAATTCCGGAATGTGAAATGAATACCGGCTCATAAACACCGATTTCTTTTGTGATGCAGTGAATTGCTCCGAGCGATGGAATGATAGAATTGCAAAGTATCCCGTAAACCTTGTACCCCGGCATTGCTTCCCTGTAAATCCTCAGCGCCGTGGTATCCTGTGATAAGCCGTAAATCGGAACGATTACGGTTTTATTTACAATCAGTGAATTCGTATATGTAAAATAATCTCCTGACGGCGGATACTGTCCGCTTGTTGACGGCGGCATAGGAATCCTCACAACTTTATATGGTTTGCCGTAGCATGTAAGAAAATTATTTTGTACATATTTTAAATTGGAATCAATCTGCGGGCCGTCTGCAACTCCCGGAGGATACTGCCCTACCAAAATCGTTTCTTCATCAAGAAGTTTCATATGCATATCTATGTGATGAATCTCATCATACGGCAGTGTGTTCATAAAAATGTACCTGTCTATACCCATATATTTTTTCATCATCGTATCTATCTGGGCTTCCGTCTTTGACGGATTTTCATCCAATATAAGTTTTGATGAAAACGCAGTACCGTTGCCGTCCGTCATAAAGTTTCCGCCTGTAGCCGTCAGATTATTCGGTGCAGTTGTCATCTGGTGAAGCGGCACGTTTATCATTTGTGCAACATACACGGGAATCAGGTCATCCTGCGGACGCGGACGATTATATATCCAGTCAATTATGCGCATCGTATCAACATTGTTGGAATACACACACCACGGACCGTAATCTCTGCACCAAATCGAATTGAAGCTTGCATATAAGAATCTCAGATTCAAAAGCGGAACACCCTGCGATGTGAGATATGACTTCACTGAATTTGAATCGCTGCATACAATGATGACATTGCATTCAGCCTGAACATATTTCACTATCTGTGCCAGAATGGAAGTAAATGAAGTCCAAGTAATCTGAACTGCCTGAAACTGTTCCCATTCAGCCATAGTGCGCACTCTTCCCGGCGGCGGAGTGATGTCTCTGCCCGCAGATGGCACGTAAGTGCGGTACTTTGCAATTTCATCCTGCGTCATATAATGCGGCAAATCCTGAGGCATACATACGGATGTCAGTAAAAAGAAGCTTAAGAGTAAAAGACTAAATTTCATATCGTAAATTTATTAGTTATGTAAAGATTAATTTAATATTTTCCTGTTTCAGAGCTTTCAGTGAAATGCAGACATCATCGTACATTGAAAGCATTTTTTTTCTCAGCATAAAAAGATATCTGAGATATTCAGGATTTCTGAGTTCATCGTTTTTAATTATTTTTTCTGAAATGTCAAAAGTGTTGCTGCAATCATTGAAATCTCCAAGTAATTCCACTAAGTTCTTTATTTTATCTTTCATCTTATCAAAATCAGTTCCGAATGAACTTTCGCCTATATCAAAAAGATACCTAAGCGGTTTCAGAGCGATTCTGTATGCATGAATAAATGCCGTCATATCCGACGGAAAAAATATTACGCTTGTATTGACTATGCTCCTCTCGAATCCTTTAATAATAATTTCAGAGTAAACTTCCCTGAATGAAGAATTTTTAATTTCATCTGAAATATTTTTCCTCAATTCAAAATCCAGGAACCTGCTTATTTTTTTTATCTGTTTTCCGAATCCTATGAACACATCGGATTTATACATCTTGTCAAGCGCTTTAACTTTCCGCACACGAAGTTCACCCGATAATAGATTTAATGTTAAATTGCCATTAAACTTTTTCAAATATTCATTCACGATTTCAAAACTGACATCAAAGGTTCTTGCCTTGCTAAGCACGCGAATCATATCTCTGATGGCTGTAAGTATATTGCTGCTTTTTTTTCCGGCATTCAAATCATCAGTCAGATGCGGCATAAATGCATTCATCATTGCCTGTAATCTTCTGAAACTTACGCGCATATCGTGCAGAAGTTCGGATGTATAATTTTCACCGATTTTTTTGTAAAAATGCGCAACAATATTCATTTGCGCTGACAAGAGTTCAAGCGCAGCAACCGGGAACGGCGTGTCCGTATTAACGAATTTTAAATCCGATAATTTAATCATATTAAAATAAGAACAGTCTTTAAAAATAGACTAATTTTAAATAAAATAAACTATAAAATCGGGAAAAATTAACTGAACAATATTCATGCATGTTAAACGCAATACTGAAAAAAAATATTTTTGCAAGATTTAATCAATTGGATTCAAATCTTTAAGACAATCCCAAGCTGTAGAGCTTTTGCAAAAACTTCAATTTATACATCAATTGCATTCCCAAGCTCGCTTGGGAAGGTCTTAAATGATAATTTTGCCTCTCGTGCCGATGCTCAATCGACTGTGCAAAAAAAAGGCGGATATTTACATCCGCCTTAAATTTAATTACTCTTGATTTATTACTACCGCCCGATGCTGTAATAAGTAATTTCCAGTTCTTTCATTTTGTCAAGCTGGAAAATATTTCTGCCGTCAAATATAATGGGATTCTTAAGCGAACTTTTTATCAAATCAAAATCGGGATTGCGGAATTCATTCCACTCGGTCACAATAATCAATGCGTCAGCATTTTTCAGTGCTGCTTTTTCATTTTCTGCATATACTATCGTATCGTTCAGATAAAATTTTGCGGTTTCCATCGCCGCAGGGTCGTACGCGGTAACAGTTGCACCCAGCCGCAGCAGCTCTTTGATTATCACAACGGACGGTGCTTCGCGCATATCATCGGTATTCGGTTTGAATGCGAGTCCCCATACCGCAAAATGTTTACCTTTAATATCACCTCCGAAATGTTTCAAAACTTTTTTAACAAGAACCAGTTTCTGTGCTTTATTTACTTTATCAACCACCGTCAGCAATGACATTTCCGCACCTTTTTCAGTAGATGTTTTTATCAGCGCATTCACATCTTTCGGAAAGCAAGAGCCGCCGTATCCGATTCCCGCAAAAAGAAATCTCTTTCCGATTCTCGTGTCCGTACCCATTCCCCGCCTCACAAGGTCAACATCCGCGCCGACAATCTCGCAGAAATTTGCAAGCTCGTTCATATATGTAATTCTCATCGCGAGATATGAATTAGCTGCATATTTTGTCACTTCAGATGATGCCGTGTTCATTTCAATAATCGGATTGCCCTGTCTTACAAACGGTTCGTAAAGTTCTTTCATAATCTCAATAGCCCTTTTGTTTTCAGCCCCGATTACAATCCTGTCAGGCTTCATAAAGTCTTCAACTGCAAATCCTTCGCGCAGGAATTCCGGATTCGATACAATATCAAAATTTATATAACCGCTTTTTTTCACTTCGGCTGCAACAAACTGCGCCGTTCCGACCGGCACCGTGCTTTTATTTACTATAATTTTATAAGAATCATTTTTTGATTCTTTCATAATCCTGCCAATATCGCCTGCAACTCCGAGCACATACTGCAAGTCCGCCGAACCGTCTTCACCCTGCGGTGTCGGCAGGCACAGAAAAATAATATCGGTATTAAGCACTGCTTCTTTTAAATCACCTGTAAATGACAAGCGCTTCTTTTCGATATTTCTCGAAAAAAGTATATCCAGTCCCGGTTCATAAATTGTCACTTCTGCATTCAATAGTTTCTGCAATTTTTCAGGACTGTTATCCACACAGATAACCTGATTTCCCATTTCTGCAAAACATGTTCCCGATACCAAACCTACATACCCCGAACCGATAATTGATATATTCATAATAAATTCGTTTAAATTTTAATAATTAAAATAATTTTCAAGATTTTTAAAACTGCCTGATTTCAGGTCTTTTTCAGATACAACGGGCTTTTCCACCCGCCAGTTAATATTCAGGTCAGAGTCATTATACAGAATTGCCCTTTCATCGGATTTGCTGTACATAGCCGTGCATTTGTAAGAAAAAATTGCCGTTTCCGAAAGCACTGAAAATCCGTGTGCAAATCCCGGCGGCATCCAAATCTGTTTGTGATTTTCATCTGTGAGTTCAACTGATACGTGCTGCCCATAAGTCGGCGAGCCTTTGCGTATATCAACTGCAACGTCAAGAACCCTTCCCGATATCACCTGACAAAGCTTGCCCTGCGCTGCATTGCCGATTTGGAAATGAAGTCCGCGAATTGTGCCGTAAGTTGAACGCGAAAAATTATCCTGCACAAATTTGTCCGGAATTCCGGCTGCTTCGTACCTGTCTTTATTGTATGATTCAAAGAAAAATCCCCTGCCATCCGGAAATAAATCCGGCGTAATTATCAGCACTCCGTTAATTTTTGTCTTTTCTGTTTTCATTTAGTCTTTCAGTAATTTTTCAAGATATGTTCTGTAAAGTGATTTCGGTATAGAGTTCACAACTTTTTCGAACTGTTCTTGATTTATAAATTCATTATTGTAGGCAATCTCCTCAATGCAGGCAACTTTAAGTCCCTGCCTTGCTTCTATTGTTCCGAAAAAATTCGATGCCTGAAGAAGCGATTCCGGTGTACCCGTATCGAGCCACGCAACTCCCCTGCCGATTATTTTTACGTTCAGTTTATTCCTTTTCAGATATTCAATATTCACATCCGTGATTTCAAGTTCACCTCTCGGTGAGGGTTTGAGATTTTTAGAAATTTCAACAACGGAATTGTCGTACACATAGAGTCCCGGTACTGCATAGTTGGATTTCGGTTTTGAAGGTTTCTCTTCAATAGAAAGCGCCTTGCCGTTTTTATCAAATTCCACGATGCCGTATCTTTCAGGATCTGTAACCCTGTATCCGAAAATCGTCGCACCATCATTGTTTTCAATCGCATCATACATAAAATCGAGTTTACCGTAAAAAATATTATCGCCGAGTATAAGAGTTGCGCTGTCATTGCCGATGAATTTATCGCCGATGATGAATGACTCCGCAATGCCGTTCGGTGCAGGCTGCACGGCATATTGTATATTCATACCGAGATGACTGCCGTCACTAAAAAGCCTTTCGTAATGAGGAATGGTTTCACTGTTTGAAATTATCATTATGTCCTTTATGCCTGCGAGCATAAGAATCGAAAGCGGATAATATATCAGCGGCTTATCATAAATCAGCGTAAGCTGCTTGCTGTAAACTTTTGATATGGGATACATTCTTGTACCCGAACCTCCTGCTAAAATTAGTCCTTTCATATAAATCTATAAATTTAAATTTTCAGAATTTTGGTTTGCTGTGCCATCTCCAGGCAGTTTTTAAAATCTTATCAAGTCCGTATTCGGGTTTCCAGCCGAGTACTTCGCGGGCTTTCTTATTATCCGCCACCAGTACAGCCGGGTCACCTGCCCTGCGGGCAATTACTTCTGCCGCGATTTCTTTTCCCGTAATCTCACGCGACTTATCAATAATTTCTTTAACAGAATATCCATCGCCCGTTCCGAGATTTATCACATCGGATTTTCCGCCGTGATTTAAATATTCAAGCGCCTTAATATGAGCATCGGCAAGGTCATTGACGTGAATGTAATCCCTGATGCAGGTACCGTCTTTTGTCGGATAGTCGCCGCCATATATATTCACTTTATCCCTGAGTCCGAGTGCTGCCTGCATCACAATCGGAATCAAATGCGGCTCGGGTGAGTGGCTTTCTCCTATCTCGCCGCTATCACTGTCTCCGGCAGCATTAAAATATCTCAGCGCCGCATATTTCATCCCGTACGCATCATCAAAATCCGACAGAATATTTTCAATCATGAGTTTTGTTCTTGCATAAGGATTTATCGGATTGGTTTTTGTATCTTCCGAAATCGGCATCCTGTCGGGATTTCCGTACACCGAACACGTTGACGAAAATACAAATTTATTTATACCCTTGTCCTTCAGTGCAGTTATCAGATTAAGCGAACCTTTGACGTTGTTCCGGTAATACATCGCCGGATTTTCCACCGATTCCCCGACATAAGCAAATGCCGCAAAGTGAATTGCACTGTCAAAATCATAATTTCTGATTGCTGCATTTAATTTTTCTTCATCGAGCAAATCCACTTTTTCAAATTCCGCCTGACGCGGCACGGATTCGATATGCCCGCGTGAGAGATTGTCAAAAATTATTACTTCGTGTTTATTTTCAATTAATTTTCTGACTGTGTGAGAGCCGATATATCCTGCTCCGCCTGTAACCAGCACCTTCATTTATTGGTTTTCTCCTTCAGTAACGTGATAAAATATTTTCTCATTATTTATCAAAATAATAAATATATTCCTCAATTTCATTTTCTTAATTTTTCCCACTTCGAATTATACACACATCCTTCCAGAATAAAATAATAATCAGTGCGTTTTTGGCAGGTGAAGCGTCTGCCGCTGCCCGGCGCGTAACAAGCAGTGCAAAAATACAATACATCAAACATAAATAAGCAGACACAAAAAGCACAAAAATCTCAAAACACACAAAATTATTATTTCTCTTTTTCTCCTCTTCATTCTCTCGTGTTCACGGGTCCCCAGACGCTTGTGCAAAAAACAATAAAATATTTAAAGAGCTATAGACGTAAATGTATTTTTTGTGCCTTTTGAGTCTTTTGTGTCTTTTGTGTCTAATATTTTAGTTGGTAGTTTAGTTATTATTATCATTGATCTTTGTATTATTTGTGCCTTTTGAGCCATTTGTGTCTTTTGTGTCTTACATTGTAGAGACAAAGCATGCTTTGTCTCAAGGTAATCATTTCATAATTTGGTGAAAATTAAAATAAATGAGGTATCAGGAAAAGACCTGATACCTCATCTTTAAAACAGCTGTGTAATGACTTATTTCACTAAAACCATTTTTTTGATGCTTTGGAAATCTCCGGAAGAAAGTTTATAAAAATATACGCCGCTGGGATAATTTTCCCCGGCAAATGATGCTTCATAAGTTCCTGAAGTCTGCGTTTGATTTACAAGTGTTTCCACTTCCCTCCCGAGTGCGTCGAATATCTCGAGTTTAACAAATCCGCTTTTGGGAATTGAATAACGTATCTTTGTTGACGGATTAAAAGGATTCGGATAATTTTGCTCAAGTAAATATGTTGAAGGTACTTCCGTGGAAATATTCTGCACAGATATTGTTCCGCCGCCGTTTAGCGTAGAGAATATATATCCATCCGTTCCAACACACCAACCGACGTTCGCATCTGAAAATTTCACGCTGTGAATCCAGCTTGTTTGCTGTATGGACTGGACATTCCAGTTCACTCCGCCATTGGTTGTCTTCTGCATCATTGGACCATCCGATCCCGCCCAGCCGGTATTTTCGTCAATAAAAAAGATATCATACAGTTCGTTATAGCAATGATTTGCCTGCTGCACCCAGTTTATTCCGCCATTAGTTGTTTTCAATATCATTCCGCCCCATACCGGACTGAACATGACTCCGCCCAGCCATCCTGTATTTTCATTAATAAAAGCAGCGGTATAAATCTGACAATTTATTATATTTCCGAAGTATGCTGTACTGAACCAACTCGTTCCTCCGTCTGTGGTTTTGATTACGCCCTGATGAGCTCCGCCTATTGATGAATCACCTGCTGCCCAGCCTGTATTTTCATTAATAAAAGAAATACCCGTCACCGCTGCCAAACCGGGAATATTGCTTATCGCCGTCCAGTTAACACCGAAGTTTGTGGTTTTCAAAAGAGGTGATGGCAAATAATATGCCCACCCTCCGGCATAACCGGTATTTGAATTTACAAAAAATAAAGTTCTGATGCAGTTGTTGTTAATAATTGTGCTGTCCCAGGTTGTACCTCCGTTTGTTGTTTTTAATATAATCCCTTTCATCGTCCCGTTATTGTAATACGAACCACCTGCTGCAATTCCTGTTAATTCATTCTGAAAGTAAACTCCGTTTAGCTCATAGTCGGCTGTTTCTCTCAATTTTATCCACTGCGCGCCGCCATTTGTTGTTTTCAGAATTACCTGATTAGTTCCTACTGCAAATATAGTTGACGAATTAAGCACGAAGATTTTATTAAGTGATTGAGTGGTAGGAGTGGTATGCATTGTCCATTGCCCCCGTGCTCCTGCTGCAAAAAAAATCATTACCGCTGTAAAGATTATTAGTTTTTTCATAATTGTAATTTTAAAATTTTGTTACAACAATTTAAAACAGAATCTTTCTACACATCAAATATAATCTATACTAATTTTTAATTAAATTCAATTAAATTCCTCTTAAAGCTGAAATGGTACTGACAACTTCACACTTATATTCCTGCCGGGATTCAATGCGAATGCTTTTAGCCTGCTCAGGTGGTCAACATATTTTGTATCAAATAGATTTTCTGCAATTATATCTACGGTCGCAATCATTTTTGAAAGTACAATGTCAAATCCGGCAGCTGCATCAAACAGTGTATATCCAGAAGTTACGGTTTCAAGCGGGTCAACATCATATTGCGGTGATGTAACTCTGCATGTAAATGATATGTACGGATTCTGTAGTTTGAATAAATTGCTTTTTTGAAATTTTGCTTCGATTATATTTTTCATCGGCGGTGTAAATGGCAGAGGGTTGCCGGTTGCATCATTTCTTGTGAAGACATAATCGCCGCTGGCAGACAAGCGTAGAAATTGTACCGGCTGATATTGAACGCTGTATTCGATTCCCCTGAATGTACTTTTATCCTGCCTGATATTAAAAGTCTGAAGATTCGATGCAGAGTCTATAATGCCGGTCGGAGAAGGGTAAATAAAATTGTTAATCACATTATTAAATAAAGATATCTCAAGATTGAATGAATTCAATTTTAATCTTAATCCTAAATCTAAATTCAGTGAAGATTCCGATTGAGGTGAACTTTCGGGGGCTAATGTTTTTAAACCTCTCTCTACTCTGTTCGTGCCTTCATGCACTCCGTCAACGTACAGTTCATATTCCGAAGGTGCCCGCCATCCTCGTCCAATATTTGAAAATATATCTATCCAATTCTCCAGTCTGTAAGCTATTCCGAACGAACCAGACATTGCATCAAACGTCAATCTGTCCGGAGATAATACTCTTAATGGATTTTCCGAAGCATCGGTTTCCATTACCGTTTGTTCAATGTTTAATATTTTTGTATCAAATCTTAATCCGACTGATACCGTGAATTTTTTGTAATTATATTTTTCCATCGCATAAACTCCTAAGGTAGTCGAATTATAATTCGGGATTAATTTTTCCGTACCTAGACTTTGATTAACAATATTTCCTGCGGAAACTCCAAATGTTCCGGTCAGCAAATCTCCGAAATTATTATGAAGCTGTAAATCGGATTGGAGTGTCCGCAGATTCCAATATAGATTTGCATAATTATTATTCAGGTCTTCAGATGAATTGAATTCTTTCCTTGAATGCATCTGATACGAATTTATAGTTTCAAGTTTAAAGTCATCACTAATCGGAAAATTCCCGGTAATTTCAAATTGTTTAGTATCGAGTTTTTGATTTCCCGTTGCGAGCGGGTCTGCATCATGCAATTGAATTTTCCGACCGAAAGATTCAAAACCTGCTTCAATATTTCCGAAATTACCGCTTACGCCGAAAGTTGCACCGCCTTCAAGTTCTTTGATTGCACTGTTTGAAAGTTCACCGCCGCGAATCGTATCTCTTACACCGGGAGTCAAGATTTTGGTCAAAAGCGTGCCATGGGGTGTCGAAACATTTCCCGAATTTCTGAATCCGAAATGTCCTTTTAATCCGATATTTTTCAATCCGATTCCGTAAATCAGATTTCCTGAATATTCTTTGTTTACTGTTGCATTCGATAAATCAACCGTTCCGTAATTTGTAATTTTTCCGATGCTCTCGGAGAAAAGCAAAGGTTTTGAGATTATGTTTACCACACCTCCGATACCTTCAGCACCGTAAACCAAACTCGCAGGTCCTCTTAATATTTCTATTCTGTCAATGTCATACAAACTAATTTCGGGTGCGTGTTCGTCTCCCCATTGCTGCGATTCTTGTTTCACTCCGTCGTGTATTATCAATACACTGTTTGAGCTCAGTCCTCTGATAACAGGTTTTCCTATACCGATGCCTGTTGAAATAGTGTTCACACCCGGGAATTTAGAAATAGTTTCACTTAAAGTCTGCCCTTTTTCACGAAGAAGCCCTCTTGAATTTAATGTTGATATTGAA
>Ga0116171_10005751_pt1 | contig 10841 bp, 8 predicted proteins | sample AD_JPNHW2_MetaG_FD_89798 | JGI IMG/M metagenome (GOLD analysis project Ga0116171, IMG submission 89798) | Active sludge microbial communities of municipal wastewater-treating anaerobic digesters from Japan - AD_JPNHW2_MetaG | ecosystem: Engineered > Bioreactor > Anaerobic > Digestate | place...
CGAGCCTGCACCCGCACCGCCTCGGCGTGGCCACCGAAGATCGGCACGGCCACGACCCGGGCGCCCGGTCGCGGATCGGCGACGCCGTCGCCCACCGCCGTCACCTCGCCCGCCACCTCCATGCCCGGGACGAAAGGAGGGGCCGGCACCTGCGGGTAGACCCCCTGCCGAGCCATGCAGTCGGCGAAGTTCAGACCGATCGCGCGAACTCGAACGACGACCTCCCCGGGACCCGGATGGGGCTCGGGGAGGTCGTGGAGGCGAAGGACTTCGGGACCCCCGTAGCGAGGAGCCTGCCAGGCGCGCATCGATCCGAGCCCGCGCTACCCCTCGTCAGAGCCAGCCGCAGTCCGGTTCAGGCTCGGCGCCATCTCCCGCAGCTTGCCCTCGATCTCGGAGGCCACCTCCGGATGCTCCTTGAGAAACGCCCGGGCGTTCTCCCTCCCCTGGCCGAGGCGCGTCTCGCCATAGGACAGCCAGGTGCCGGACTTGGTGAGCAACCGCTGGTCGAGGCCCAGGTCGAGCAGCTCGCCGACCCGGGAAATGCCCTCGCCGAAGAGGATGTCGAACTCGGCAAAGCGGAAGGGTGCCGCGACCTTGTTCTTGACCACCTTGACCTTGGTACGGTTGCCGACCATTTCCTCGCCAGACTTGATGCCACCGATACGCCGGATGTCGAGCCGCACCGTGGAGTAGAACTTGAGGGCGCGCCCGCCGGTGGTGGTCTCGGGATTGCCGAACATGACACCGATCTTCTCGCGGATCTGGTTGATGAAGACGACGCAGGTCTTGGACTTGGAGACGATCGCCGTGAGCTTGCGCAGGGCCTGGGACATCAGGCGCGCCTGCAGGCCCATCGACGAATCGCCCATCTCACCCTCGAGCTCGGCGCGAGGCACGAGCGCCGCCACCGAGTCGATCACCACCACGTCCACCGAGCCCGATCGGATCAAGGTCTCGGCGATTTCCAGGGCCTGCTCGCCGTTGTCGGGCTGGGCGACGAGCAGGTTTTCGACATCCACCCCGAGCTTGCCGCAGTACTCCGGATCGAGGGCGTGCTCGGCGTCGACGAAGGCGGCCAACCCGCCCAGCCGCTGGGCATTGGCGATGACGTGCAACGCCAGCGTGGTCTTGCCGGAGGACTCCGGACCAAAGATCTCCACGACGCGACCGCGCGGCACACCACCCACGCCCAGGGCGGCATCGAGGCCAATCGACCCGGTGGAGATGACCGACACGGCCATCGCCTCCTGCTGTCCAAGCCTCATGATCGAACCCTTGCCGAACTGGCGCTCGATCTGCACCATGGCCGTCTCCAGGGCCTTCATCTTGTCCTGACTGTACTCAGACATGACGACATCCTTTCCCGTGGGGCGTGGCGTGGAGGGAGCAGCCCGGGGGCTGTTTCCATACCGTACCCCGCAACCCGCCGGCCGTCAAGCGCCCCGGCGCCCGGAAGTATAGCCGGCCCTTCACCCGCCCGGTCCTGACTTTGGAGCCCGGGACCCGTCCCCACCCTTTCCCTTTCCCTCGTTGACAGTGGAGCGCCCAGCACGGTAATCTCCCGGTGGCGGTGACGTAGCCAAGTGGTAAGGCAGGGGCCTGCAAAGCCCCCATTCGGCGGTTCGACTCCGCCCGTCACCTCCAGCCCTTTTTCTGGTGCCCATCGACCCACACTCCGAGCTCATGCAACGCGTCGCCGATGACGACGAGCAGGCGCTTGCCGCGCTGGTGGCGGCCCTCGGTCCCGCCCTGCTCGGCTTTGCGCGGCGTTCCCTGGGCACCTCCGGCCACGAGGCCGAGGACGTGGTGCAGGAGACGTTCGTCCGCCTGTGGCGGGCGCGACACCGGTGGCAGCCGACGGCCACGGTGCAAACCTACCTCTTCACGATCGCTGGCCGACTCTGCCTGAACCGGCACCGTGGATGGCGACGGCGGCCGCCCGGCCTACCGCTCGTCGACGACGAGGGGGTCTCTCGCCCGATCCCCGACCCCCGGCCCGATCCCGAGCGCCTCGCGGCCTCGGCCCAGCTTCGGGACGCCATGACCAGGGAGCTGCGGGCGCTTCCCGCCAACCAGCGAACAGCCCTTCTGCTCAAGCTGGTCGGCGGCCTCCGGTACGACGAGATTGCCGTCGCCCTCGACACCACCGCCGCGGCGGTCGAGTCACTGCTTTCGAGGGCCCGCGCCAGGCTGCGCCCGAACCTCGCGCCCTTTGCGGGCGAAGGGAAACCCCCGAGCCGGGGTTGAAGGAGATGGAGTGAGCGACCGCAACCCGCACCTCGACGCCCCAACCCTGGCCCGCTGGCTCGACGGCGAGACCAGCGGAGAGCTTGCGGACGCAGTGGCGGAGCATCTCGCCGCCTGCCCGCACTGCCAATCCGAGGTCGAGACCTGGCGAGCCTTCGGCGAAGCCGTAGCCGCGCCGGAACCGACCCTCCCGCCAGGCTTCGTCGCCCGCACCTGTGCCCGCGTCACGGCCTCCCACGCACCCGTGGCACCGCTCTGGTGGCTGGTGCTCTCACGCCCCTGGCGCGCCGCCCTCGCCACCCTGCTGCTGGGATCGGCGGTCCTGGGGTGGCAGCTCGGCGCGGCCTTCCAGCCCCAACCCGATCCGGCGGAGCAGCTCGCCTCGTCGCTGGCGGTCCCGGAGCTCGCGGCCATCGAAGCCGGAACGCCATCCGAGGTGCACCGATGAGAACCCGGTGGCTGATCGTCGCCTGCGCGGTGTCGTTGGCCCTCAACCTCGCCTTTGGCACCGCATTGTGGCGCGCTCGCGGCGCGAGCCATGTCGGCCAACCCGGCGAGCTCCTCGGCCATGCGCCGTGCGCCGAGGAACGGGCTGTCAGGGAGGAGCTGACCCGGGGTCTGTGCGCCTCCGAGCCGGACCGGCAGGCCATTCAGGCCGCCCTGGCGCGCCTCGAGGGTCTGCGGCAGAAGCGCCTCAGCGTGGCGGTGGAACGCTGGCTCCAGCGCTGCGAGGGCGCCCCCGAGACCGAGCGCGCCCAACTCCTCCACGAGCTTCAACGCAACTTGTGCCCCTGGAACCAGTCCGGAAACGGGTGCTGCGCCCAATCTCCGGCCGCCGGGGTCTCCACTGCCAAACCCGCGCAGCCCAAACCACCTCGTCAAGGAGAACACACCCTATGAAGCGTTTCTTTGTCATTCTCGCGCTTGTCACCCTGGCCGCCATGCCCGTCATGGCCGAGGACCACGCCGGCTGCATGAAGTCCAAGGGCATGCAGCGCACCGTCGCCAACATCGACAACGGCGTCAAGGTCACCATGAGCTGCAGCGATCCGACGATGGTCCCCGAGATCCAGGCCAAGGCTGCCAAGGGCTGCGCCGGCGAGTGCCCGATGTCCGCCAAGGGCGTCACCCGCACCGTCGAAAACACCGCTGACGGCGCCGTCGTCACCGCGACCTCGGCCGACGCGGCGCAGGTCAAGGCGCTGCAGGAGCACGCCGCCAAGGGCTGCGGCGGCGAGCCAGCCGGCAAGAGCTGCTGCAAGCATGGCGAGGACGCCAAGGCCGGCTGCAAGCACGGCGAAGCCGCAACCGGCAAGGAGCAGGGCAAGGGACACACCTGCCCGATGTCCAAGGACAGCAGCACGTCGAAGTCGTAGCCGCGGGATCCGGGGCCTGGGATCCGGACTTCCGACTAAGAGGTCGATTCCGAAGCTCCATGAGGGCGGGTCGCTCGGCCCGCCCTCGTTGCGTTTGTCCAAACGACGGGCCCGCGACGGTGACGCCGCCGCACACCGGTCGTGGCACCCCAGGACGTGGGGCTCGGGCCCGCGAGGCGCCGCTCACCTCACCTCCCCGGCGCGAGGAGCTCCGGCCTGCCCTCGATGCCGCCGATCGCAGGCGCCGGGCTGCTTCACGGCCGCTGCATGATCACCGTCGCGGGATCGCCGGTGACGTTGTCGATGACCGAGGCGTACGCCCAGATCTTCGCCCCAGCCGGAAAGACCTTGATCCTGGCCCATCCCAGAGGCGTCGAGGGAACCCCGGCGAGCGCGAAGACGTTTGTGAGCTGCTTCCATCCGCCGGCGGGGACCCGGACCCCCAGAACCTTTCCGAGCGCCACTCCGTCGGGTCCGTGCAGGATCACCGTGACCACGGCCTCGACGTCGGACGCATTGACGAGCCCGATGTTGCTCCGGAAGGACGCCGAGGAACGAAGCTGCGGAAGGAAGCCGTCGGTGCCGGCCTGGAGGGCGTCGCTGGCGGCAACCGCCGGGAACGACTGGCCCACGGTGCCGCCGGAAAACGGCGTACCCACTCGCGACGTGATCATCAGCGGGGCGGAGGAAACCACGGTGACGGGTCCCTGGGCATCCTGGCTCAGGTGGAACAACGAGACCACGGCATCGACCCACTCGGCCTCGGCACCGGAGGCCAGCGTCAGGGAGCTGGAGATGTCACCTCCTGGGCCGTGGAAGGTCAGGGTCGCGTCGGCGCTCCCAGACGAGGCGTTGAGCGCGGCCAGGTCCGAGCTCCAGCTCGTACCCAGGGAGCCCGGGTTGTGGGTCAGGAACAGGACATACCGGTAGCTTGGAGGTGCCTCGGCGATGGCGACCTGACCGGTGACCGCTGCGGTCAGGCCGTTCGCGGCAAGGAGGAGGGTGTAGGTGTAGGTCCCGGCCGCAGCGTAGACGTGGCTCGGGGACATCTCGGCCGAATGATCGGAACCGTCGCCAAAGTCCCAGTCGTAGGCGACCGTGCCAGGGCAGGCGGTGGTGACCGTCGCCGAGAACTGGATGGCGACACCCGCGGTCCCGGTCAGCGACGTCGGCCCCTCGGCGTCCAGACTGCAGGTGGGCGCCTGGACCGCTATCGTGACCGTTCCCAGGTTCGAGCTGGTGCTGCCGTCCCAGGCTGCGAAGGTAAACGAGTCGGTGCCCGTGAAGCCGGTCTCGGGCAGGTAGCGGGCCGCCCTCCCGGCGAGCGCCACGGTGCCGTGTCCTCCCTGCGACACGATCCACAGCGTCAGCGGGTTGGCATCGGCGTCGACAGCCGTCAGTGCAATGTCGACCGCCACGTTGCGGGCCGTCGACACGGTGGCGTCGACCACCTGCGGCGCGTGGTTCGAGGTGCTGTCGTCATCGTTGGGCCCCCGATGGCAGGTGTAACACCCGATCTGGAAGCCAGCCCAGAACGTCTTGGTCCCGCCGGCCTGGTAGCTGCGCGAGCCGAAGGTCCGTGACAACACGGTGCCGCGGTAGTCGGCGCCGTGGCACGGCGCGCAGTTGGCCTCGTTGCCTCCGGCGGACCGGTGCGCCGAGATCCAGGACTGGCCCACCGGGTGCATCCCGTGGGGGCCGCCGTTGACCGTGGTGGGCTCCGTGTTATGGCAGGCCGTGCAGTCGGCGATGGTGCCGGCATGGCCCTGTAGCGCGACGCTCTGCAGGTTGTCGGAGGGGTGGGTGCTGGGGAACTCTGCGTGGGTCGAGCCATGGCAGCCCTCGCAGGCGACGCCACCGTGCCCGCGTGAGAAGCGGAAGAGGGAGAGCCCCGCGGCCGGAGTGTCGACGTTGGTCGCGAAGGTCGCGTTGGCCGCCACTCGCCGCTGCCCGGTGCCGTCATATGCCGAGGTGTAGCGGATCTGCCCCGAGTTCACCGTGGCGGTCCCGGTGTGGCAGCTCTGGCAGCCCGGCTCGTCGAGCCAGCCGCTGCGGGACACCGCACCCACCACCATCATGGTGCCATGGCAGCTCTGACACTGCATCGCCATGGTGCCGTCCGCCGCCACCGCGCGCCCCATGGCTCCGCGCAGGCAGCGCGTCGTCGAACCGGGGTGGCAGTTGTAGCAGGCCTGGCGGTTGGAGAGCGACTCCAACGGCATCCCGGTGGCGTCGTCCATGACCGTGGCGTGCCGGGTGTGGATCGACCTGGTGAGCGCCGGAACGCCGGCGTATCCCGCCGCCGAGAGTGCCGCCGAGGCATGGCAGGCCGCGCACAGCACCGGCTTGCCGCCACTGACCACCGTGGCATAGAGCCCGGACGCGCTGTAGCCGGCCGCCGCCAGCGCCGCCGGGAACACCAGGCTCCCCGCCCGGCGCTCGTCGTGCAGGCGCAGGATATTGAGCCGGTAGTCCCTGATCGGATCGGAGAGGTTGACCCAGCCGGCCGACGGCTGGGCACCGGGGTCGCCGCCGGTCGCATGGCACCCAGAGCAGTTCATCTCGTCGGACACCGGAAGCACGATGTCGGTCGAGGCGAGCACAGTTCCCTGGGCGTCCCGGGCAACGAGGCGCATCATCGGATAGGCGTTGTGGGCGCCCGCGTCGTCGACGGGAGTCAGCGGGATGCCTTCGGCAATGAACCAGCCGTTGGCGGTATCAAACGCCATCGCCTGCGGAGTGTTGCTGCTGCCCGGCATCGCCTTCCCGGCCAGGCCCACGTCGACGGCCGGGGAGGCTCCGAACAGCGCCGCCACGAACTGCCAGAAGTTGGTCTTGCCCTGGGAGGTGGAGTTGATCGACCCCGACGGGTCGGCCACCGCCTGATAGGTCACTGTGATCGACCCGGGGCTGGTGACGAGGCGCCCCTGTGCGTCCGTGAGCTGGGCGTGGATCGTGTTGTAGGGCGGCAGCAGCGCGAACACCGAGAAGTCGGGGTCCATGCAGTGCATACCGAGGTTGTTCCAGCCCACGAGCGTGTAGCCCCCGTTGACCGCCACGGCCGGCCCGGCCACCACCAGCACCGCCAGGACCAGGAGGCCCGCCATCCGCATCGACCTGCTCATACCCACCTCACCTTCGCTCTCGCTCGCCACGGTCGCGACGCGCCCTTTCGGCACGTCGGAACCCACCTGCCTTTCGGTCCGTGCTCAGATCCCCGTATGCGCCTCACCTATATCCTCTCACGGTCGCAGCAAGGCTTGTGCCAGATGGCACAAGTCTCCTCGTGATGGAGCAACTCACTGACCTGAATGATCTTTCGACGCGGGCTCCAAATCTGCCGCGGCGATCGTCGCCGGGGCCTGAGACGGAACAGCACCGTCCACCGCTCTCCGGGCGATGGAACCAACACCCCGGAGAAGTGGTTGTGTTACGTCTCCCCCGGGCAATCCTCGCCGGGACGGTCGGCGCGCATGTCGTGTCTGACCGTCTGGACAGACCAGAGACACTGTGAGACATCTCGCAGTCCGCAAGGCCGAGCCTGCGGGTGCCCAGACTTGTCCCGACGCGGATCGGGGCTCCTCACGCTCATGGCCCCAGACCAAACGAGGCCGCCCGGGTGGCGGCCTCGCGAGATGGCTGAAGGAAAATGACGTAGGACTAGACGATGCCGTTCACCTGGGCGGACGAAGGCCGCTGGTCGACGGGGACAAACGGCCGCCGGCCAGCACCGAGGTAGATCTGGCGCGGGCGGGCGATTTTCTGGTCCGGGTCCTCGAGGCTCTCCCTCCACTGGGTGAGCCAACCCGCCGTGCGCGGGATGGCGAACAGCACCGGAAACATGTCGGTCGGGAAGCCCATCGCCTCGTAGATGATCCCGGAGTAGAAGTCGACGTTCGGGTAGAGCTTGCGCGAGATGAAGTAGTCGTCGGCGAGGGCGATCTTCTCGAGCTCCAGGGCGATGTCGATGAGCGGGTTGCGCCCCGTCACCTCGAAGACCCGGTCGGCCCAGTACTTGATGACCTTGGCCCGCGGGTCGTAGCTCTTGTAGACGCGGTGTCCGAACCCCATGAGCTTGCGCTCGCCCCGCTTCACGGCCGCGATGAACTCCGGGATGTGCTTGATGTCGCCGATCTCGCGCAGCATACGCAGCACGGCCTCGTTGGCGCCGCCGTGCAACGGGCCGTACAACGCCGCGGCCGCCGCCGCCACCGAGGTGTAGGGGTCGGTGAAGGCGCTCGAGACCATCCGCATCGAGCTCGTGGAGCAGTTCTGCTCGTGGTCGGCGTGAAGGATGAACAGCACGTCCAGCGCCCGCGCCAGCACCGGGCTGTGGTGCGAGTTGGGATTAAGCGAGCCGACCGGCTCGCGCCCGTGGAACATCATGTTGAGGAAGTTCTCGGCGTAGCCCAGGTTGTTGTCGGGGTAGACGTACGGCATGCCGATGCTGTGCCGGTAGGCGAACGCTGCCAGGGTCGGCATCTTGGAGATGAGGCGGTAGAACTGGATGCGGCGCGTCTCGGGGTCCTGGATGTTCTTGGACTCCGGGTAGAACGTCGCGAGGGCCGCCACCGTGGAGACGAGGATGCCCATGGGATGGGCGTCGTGGCGGAAACCGTCGAGGAACTTCTTGATCGACTCGTGGATCATGGTGTGGTAGCGCACGCCGTGCGACCAGCGCTCGAGCTCGTCCCGGGCCGGCAGCTCGCCGGTCCACAGCAGGTACGCCACCTCGAGGTAGCTGGAGTGCTCGGCCAGCTCGTCGATCGGGTAGCCGCGGTACTCCAGGATGCCCTTGTCACCGTCGATGAAGGTGATGCGGCTGCGGCACGATGCCGTGTTCATGTACCCCGGGTCATACGTCATGAGCCCGAAGTCGTCGTCCGCAGCCTTGATCTGACGCAGGTCCAGCGCACGGATGGTCCCGTGCTCGATGGGCAGCTCGTAGCTTTGCCCGGTGCGGTTGTCGGTGATGGTCACGCTGTCCTTGGACATCCCTGGCCCCCCTTGCGACTTATTGAAACGTCCGTTCCCGGGATTCATTTCCAGCCACCCGCCCACGACCCGCATGACATGAACCTGGACTTGGACCTGGACGTAGGCGTGAAGATGGACCGGGATCCGGACCAGGAACCAGCCCCCACCCTCGACCGGTTACCGCGCGAAAGGAGTTTGCGCTTCGGGTCGAAGTCCACGTCCACGTCCTCGTTGCAACCAACCCACGCTCGGGAATTCGACCCTTCTGCAGACGGTTCAGCCATCGACGGCGAAGCTCGCGATGATGTCACCCTCGCAAGGCCGCGTGCAGTCACCCCCCAGCGCCTCCCGCCGGTGACCGGGATCGCACAGATGGGGCCTGCCCGAACGGCCAGTGCGGGTCAGCGCGGCCGCGGGAGATGCTGATGGCAGGCCACGAGAAGCTCCACGAGCTTGAACGGCGCAACCGCCTGGCGGTCGCCGGGGGCGGTCCGGACCGCGTCCGCAGGCAGCACGAGTCCGGGAAGCTGACGGCCCGCGAGCGCATCGAGTTCCTCCTCGACGGCGGCTCGTTCTGCGAGCTGGACCGCCTGGTCACTCACCGCTGCCGCGACTTCGGCATGGACGAGGAACGCTACCCGGGTGACGGCGTGATCACCGGGTTCGGCACCATCGAGCGGCGGCCGGTCTACGTGTTCGCCCAGGACTTCACGGTGCTGGGCGGCTCCCTGGGCGAGGCCTACGCCCGCAAGATCTGCAAGATCATGGACCTCGCCCAGAAGACCGGCTGCCCGGTGATCGGTCTCAACGACTCGGGCGGGGCGCGCATCCAGGAAGGCGTGCTCGCGCTCGCGGGCTACGCCGACATCTTCCTGCGCAACACTCTGGCGTCCGGCGTCATCCCCCAGATCTCGGCGATCATGGGGCCGTGCGCCGGAGGCGCCGTCTACTCCCCCGCCCTCACCGACTTCATCTTCATGGTCCAGAAGTCGAGCTACATGTTCCTCACCGGCCCCGACGTCATCAAGGCGGTCACCCACGAGGAGACCACCAAGGAAGACCTCGGCGGCGCCGCCACCCACAGCGAGGTCTCGGGAATCGCCCACTTCGCCTATCCCGACGACGAGACGTGCCTGCTCGCGATCCGCGAGCTGCTGTCATTCCTGCCCGCCAACAACATGGAGGACCCACCTACCAAGCCGACCTCGGATCCCCCCAACCGGGCCGACGAGCGGCTCGACGAGGTGGTCCCCGCCGACCCCTCCCAGCCTTACGACATCAAGGACGTGATCCGCATGGTGGTGGACGACGGCTACTTCTTCGAGGTTCAGCCCCATCACGCGCGCAACCTCGTGATCGGCCTCGCGCGGCTGGGAGGGCGCAGCGTCGGGTTGGTCGCCAACCAGCCGCTACACCACGCCGGGTGCCTGGACATCGAGGCGTCGGTGAAGGGCGCCCGCTTCGTGCGTTTCTGCGACGCGTTCAACGTCCCGCTCGTCACCTTCGAGGACGTTCCCGGGTTCCTGCCCGGGGTCAAGCAGGAGCTCGGCGGCATCATCAAGCACGGCGCGAAGCTCCTCTACGCCTTCGCCGAGGCCACCGTCCCCAAGCTCACGGTGATCACCCGCAAGGCCTACGGCGGCGCCTACTGCGTGATGTCCTCCAAGCACCTGCGCACCGACCTCAACTTCGCCTACCCCACGGCCGAGATCGCCGTCATGGGCGCCCAGGGCGCGGTGAACGTCCTCTATCGCAAGGAGATCAGTGGTGCCGACGACCCCACCCAGGCACGCGCCGAGCTCATCGCCGCCTACGAGGCCAAGCTCGCCTCGCCCTACGCCGCGGCCGAGATGGGCTTCGTGGACGAGGTCATCCTCCCGCGGGACACCCGAGGGCGGCTGATCGCCGGCCTGTCGGTGCTCGCCAACAAGCAGGACCGCAACCCGGCCCGTAAGCACGGGAACCTGCCGCTATGAGGTCAGGGCACCGCAAGGCGGGGCACGAGGCCTCCCGATGAGGAAGGTGTTGATCGCCAACCGGGGGGAGATCGCGGTGCGGATCATCCGGGCGTGCCGCGAGATGGGCTTACGCTCGGTAGCTGTCTACTCGGAGGCGGACCGGTCGGCGCTGCACGTGCGCCTCGCGGACGAGGCCTATTTCATCGGCCCGTCACCGGCCACCCAGAGCTACCTCCACATCGGCAAGCTCCTGGACGTGGCCGCCCGCAGCCGCGCCGAC
>Ga0116171_10005753_pt1 | contig 10839 bp, 10 predicted proteins | sample AD_JPNHW2_MetaG_FD_89798 | JGI IMG/M metagenome (GOLD analysis project Ga0116171, IMG submission 89798) | Active sludge microbial communities of municipal wastewater-treating anaerobic digesters from Japan - AD_JPNHW2_MetaG | ecosystem: Engineered > Bioreactor > Anaerobic > Digestate | place...
AATAGTTTTAAGTGTTTTTTTAAAAAGCCCTTCAAGATATTGGGCTCCACATAATTCTCTCTTATTATTGTATCGTAAATATACATAAAAAAGGTCTCATTCTACTAACTTAACGACATTGGGCTTTATACCTGGTATGCCGCTACCGATACACGCGGTATAGCCCCCGTTGGCTGGCATGTACCTACCGATGCCGACTGGAGAACCTTGAAAGTCTATTTGATAGCGAATGATTATGATTATGCTGGTACTGTAAACGGTTATCAAATTGCCAAATCGTTAGCTGGCACTACCTTGTGGACAATTGATACCGTAGCAGGTGCAATCGGTAATGATTTGACAAAAAACAACCGAACGGGCTTTACCGCTCTGCCGGGAGGTCGCCGCGGTAGCAGTGGGTTCGCCGACGCAGGTAGTGCAGGCGACTGGTGGAGTTCTAAGGAGGACAATGCCGACGCCGGGTTCTGGAACATGCTCTGCGGCAACAGCCGTCTGAATAATAGCTACTACACAAAGTATTACGGTTTCAGTATTCGCTGTGTTAAGGATGGAGAACGAATTATCAACCCTGATGAAACCTACAATCTGATTATTGATTACAAATATTGGTCTAATTTGGTCGGGTATGAACCTGTCCCACCTCGTTTTGATAAAAACGGATTCGCTGCCGTTAGTAGTTCCGGTGGGCATAATTTGATTGACATGAAAGGTAATACTGTTTACACTTGTAAAGGCAATTGCCAAAATCTCTATAATGTAAATTATAGCTTCAAAAAGTATTAATGGAAAATGGGGTTTTGATAAATTATCCGGTCAAGAGGTTATTAAACCCAAATACAATGATTACCATGCTAACAGCAACTTTAATTTGATTACCGTTAATTTGAAAGAAAAATGGGGCTGTATTGATGAAAATGGGAATGTTGTGGTTGATTTCCGGTACAAATTACCTATTTATTTTGGTCTAAATGGCTTAGCTGCAGTTGAAGATGAAGATTCCAAATGGGGCTATATAGATAAGACTGGAAAAACCGTTATTGAATTCAAATATAAGGCTGCCACAAACTTCTCTACAAATGGATTGGCAGCAGTTCAAGATGATAATTATGGGTATGGTTTTATTGATTCAAATGGGAAAACAATAATTGACTTTAAATATCAATTAGTTATTTCTTATTGGGCAAGACCAATAGCTTTTATTAATGATTTAGCTCTCGTAGGCAAAGATAATAAATATGGCTTTATAGATATAACTGGAAAAGAGATTATTCCTTTTATTTATGAAGATGCTCAAGAAAACAATATTGACGGTTTAATTCCTGTAAAGAAATTTGGGAAGTGGGGTTTGATTGATAAAAAAGGAAATGACGTAACTGGTTTTAAATTTGACTATTTAGCAAATTTTTATAATGACTTGTGTGGTTGTAAAATTGATAATAAATGGGGTTTTATTGATACTACCGGAAAAATTGCTATACCGGCTATTTATGATCAAGTATGGCACTTTTCTCCTAATGGACTGGCAAAGGTTCAGAAGGATGGAAAAATTGGCTTTATAAATGAGAATGGAGATATTTATATAGCAATTAAATTTGAGGATGCAGATAATTTTGATGAGAATGATATAATAGCTGTTAAAAGAAATGGACTATGGGGATTTATAAGACTTAATGAATAACTGTAAGATTCTTTCTTCTAAAAACAGATAAAAAGAAATAAAACTGGTGCCAACATGCAGTATAAAACATTGGGATTTAAGTGGTTTGTCAAACTCATTGCTCGCTGGCAAAAGTTTCAATCGGCTGATAGGTTCATAGCCACGCAATCCCAAACACTTCACACCGTAAAACCGTTGAGCGCAATTTTGAGACCAGCTCACCTCAAAATGAAGTCGACAATTAATGACGAATACCAAAAAACAAGTAAATGAAAAAAATGTATATTTAAATAATTATTAAATCCGATTGCATGAAAAGAATTCTTTATTTTTTGATCATCATCTTAATGGCAAGTTGTTCAAAAGATGGTGGAAAATTAGTATGTAGTATGACATACAAACTGACAGATGAGAAGAAAGCAGGTTTTGACACAAAGGCGTACTCAGTAAGCGATAGATATACACAATTCGGGGATTACATAACCAGTGTTACACCAAACAAGTTTCTTATCAAGTTTCTCAGCTTAAAGCTTTGCAGTACATGGGAAAATCAAAACAATAATCTGGAAATTATTGATAATAACAAACTTGATTGGACATCTACCGACCGTATAGCCGATTTCAGCGAGAATAGCACTGTAAACATTGCTATTACTGGAAATATCCCTACCAATCTTGAGATGATCTATCTCTTTTCTATCCCCATGTTTTATTTTCAGGAGTTCGAGTTGCCCCAACAATATTCTGGTTTTACTATAGATATGGCTGGCCCAAACAACCTGGCGTGCCTGTCTTTTGGGGGTAGTTATAATATTGATTATCCTGCTGCTAATTCCGGAATAGGAGGGATCAAAGAAGGATGTATCATTAAAGGAAGTAATAATCCATTAATGGCACCCATATTTGATGATGACTGGAGTGATATTATTTTGAATGGATTTCCGGGGAACTTCCCTGAATGGCCTAAAACTATTGTCATGGGGAATACCGATTCCACCTTTATTTATCACAGCAATGGTACCTGCAAAGATGATCCATTAGGAACAGGAGGGAAAATTATAAGAAGTAATAAATTCAACTCTATAACTCTTAAGGCAATACCAGAAGGAGAAACAAAAACAATAACGGGAATTATGACTTTTAATACAACCGATCTGATTCAGATATATGCAGGAAAAGATAATATACCATACACTTATGACGATGTTTTTGTTTACGCTCCTAAATTCTGGGAAAGAATTTCAGTTAGCTTAAACTCATATTAGGTTGTTGAAATAATAGCTACTCCTAACACACAATATAAAGTATTGGGGTTTAGGTGGTTTGCCAAGGCGGATTCGCTTTATCAATCCATTGATCCGGACAATGAAGTGCGGATAAAATATTTATATAATTTCGTTTAAAGCCACATTAAATATGTTGTGGCATCATTATTAATAGTTAGATAGAAAACAGTAAAAAAAAATTCTATTTTAAAATTATGTTTAAACAGCCCTGTTTCTTTGTTATTATTTTTCTGATGTCGGTTAGTATGTCAGCCCAGGACACAATCTATTTTGATAAAAGCTGGATTGTTACAGATAAAGATAATGCTGAGTTTTACAGAATAGACAAGCCGGAGAATAACAAATGGCTAAGGACAGATTTTTATACACGGAATGATCAGGTTCAGATGAAAGGGTATCTTCTTTCCAGAGAACCGGATATCAAAACAGGCTATTTTGAGTGGTTCTTCCCTAACGGAAAACTGATGCACAAAGGTTATTATAATAACAACAATGCCATCGATAAACATTATTGGTATCATGATAATGGGAATCTAGAAGCTATAGAGAATTACAAAGATGGATTGTTGGACGGTCCATGCAAAGTTTATTATGAAAGTGGAGTTCTTTCAACCGAAACATCATATTCAGCTGGTGTTCAAAATGGTTTTACAAAAATTTACCGGGAAGACGGATCGTTGCAATCACAAGGCAATATAATTAATGGAAATAGAAATGGAGAATGGACATTTTTTGATTCTACTGAAAAAGAGGTAGAATACAAAAGCTATCAACCTGAATTCCAGATAGCAGAAGCCAAACTCTATTTAAAAATGCCAAATTCTCTATGGGCTTTTGACAGTAAAAATCCGGCAAAGGCCCTGACTGAGTATATATTTAAGCGTCAATTTATTAAAGATAAATATGGAAGACAGATTGTACCTTCAATAATAGTGATTACTGAAGACGCATCCGTTTTTGCTCAGGATGTTCTTGCTTATTCATATTACAAGCAGGATCTATTTGAAGATACAAATCTGGAAATAGATAAAAGATCTGTGCCTGGAGACATTGAGTATCCATTGTCATGCAATAATTCCATTATTCTAAAGTCTCACTATACAAAAGATAATATCACACATCTGTTATATCAGGTTTTTATAATTAATTCAGACAACACAGGAATTGATATATATATGGACATGACATTGGATATTGCTGAAGAATATGAACATGAATTTCTTGATGCAATACGTTCAATAAGAAAATCATAAAAGATTCGAAATGATAAATCCTGTTGTACAACAGACCTGTAAAATGGCAGTCCTTGCTTATAATCTGACTCACACTCAGGTGAAACAATCTGGAAAGAAAATTGAGGCTGGAAGATAATTACGGGTGGAAAATCATCCACAGCTATTGGTCGTTGACTAAACCTTCTATTGATTAAATAAACTGTCACATCTTTTAGGTTGCCATGGAAACAATATTGACATTTACTGATAGACAGGCTTTCCGGGAATGGCTTGTCAAGTACGGGAAAGAGAGCAATGGCATATGGTTACTCTTTAGTAAAAAAAAGAGATTTGTAACAATCTCTGCTGTTGAAGCATTGGAAGAGGCGCTTTGTCATGGATGGATAGATGGACAGATGCAAGCCCTTGACGATAATACTTACAAAAAGTATTTTGCCCGTCGTACACCTAAAAGCAAATGGTCAGTTAAAAACAAAGAACTGGCACAAGCTCTTATGAAAAAGGGTTTAATGACCCAGCAGGGTTTGTATGCCATAGAAAATGCCAGGAAAAATGGTTCATGGGATAATGCTGAGCGTATCCTTATTGACAATGAACAAATAAATATGTTTACGGAAATCATTCGGTCGCATGAGCCTGCATATACTAATTTGCAGGCTATGTCGCATTCAATACAGCGTACATACACCGGATTTTATTTTGATGCCAAATCTGACAAAACCCGTCAAGCACGTCTGGAAAAAATTATTGAAAGACTTAACCAGAATTTGAAGCCAATGTGAGGTGGGTAACAGCATGAACTTTCATCAAGAGCTAATGAGAAACGGGTTGACTCTGCCGTTGAAAAATTAAAAAATGGAAAATCATTCTCAAAAGATTTGCTTGACAAATAAAATTTATATTTGTTGATGAGTCTTGGGAAGATTATATGTATTGGCAGGGGACAGAAATATAATATTGAAAAGGATAAATGATATTTTAAGGGATATCTCAGGAAATCGATATACTGGTATTGGTAAACCAGAGCCGTAAAAATTTAAATATAAAAGATACTGGTCACCTAGAATTGACAAAGCACCCAGATTGATTTATCAAGCAAAAAAATGATGAGATCTTTATTGCTTAGTGCAAGTATAATTAAGATTAGATAAAATAGTGTGATAACCATAACATGAGAAAGCTTATTATAATTCTTCTACTAAGTGCATCCGCAACTTTGACGAATGCGCAATCCAATAATATAGAAATTGGAATTATTGATACTATTAATTCAAAAATATTAAATGAAAAACGGTCGATATGGATATATAAACCAGAAAATTTTGATGTGCAGAAGAAATATCCGGTAATTTATTTATTAGATGGAGATTGGCATTTTGTTTCAGTTGTTGGAATGATACAACAGTTGAGTTATATTAATGGAAATACAATTTGTCCTGAGATGATAATTGTGGGAATTCCTATTAAGGACAGATTTCGAGATTTAACTCCTTCATGTGACAGCTCAATAAGTAAAATATCAGGCGGTTATAATGAATTCATTTCATTTATCAATGAAGAATTAATAACATATATTAATTCGGCTTATCCGACAGCACCCTATAAAATATTAATAGGACATTCGTTGGGTGGTTTGACTGTTATCAATACATTAATGAAATTCCCAAATATGTTCAATTCATATATTGCAATTGACCCTAGTATGTGGTGGGATAATCAAATATCTTTGAATGAAGCAAAAAATACCTTGGCATCTGATAAGTTTGAAAACAAAAGATTGTTTTTTGCGATTGCCCACAATATGAATAAAGGAATGGATACTACAAGTGTTAGAAAGGACAATACTAGAAATACTTTAGCTATCCGCTCAAATCTTGAATTATCTGATATGTTAAAAGCAAATTCCAATAATGAATTGAATTTTCAAACAAAATATTATTTAAATGAGAGCCATGGGTCAATTCCTTTGATTGCGACTTACGATGCGCTACATTATATATTTGACTTTTACAATTTCCCAATGGATAAATCTGATTATGCTGATACTACTATGGCATTAGTATATAGAATGAAGTATCATTATAATAATGTATCTAATATTATGGGTTACAAGATAAACCCTTCTGAAAGTATAATAAATACATTAGGTTATAATGCCTTATATATGAATAATAATAAATTAGCTGAATATTTTTTCAAACTTAATGTTGAAAATTATCCCACTAGTAATAATGCTTTTGATTCTATGGGTGATTTCTTTTATGCTGTTGGTAATTATGAGCAGGCAATAATTATGTATAAAAAGGCTCTATCAATTTACGACAATATTGAAACAAGAAAAAAATAGAAAATATTCAAAAACAATAGTATTGAAATTACTATACTGTTAAAATTCAAAAGACGAAATGTATTTCAGCCTCATAGCCCAGATTACTTTGTTGAAGTTGTGAATAGTCAAATTTCTTCCATAATGATTTACCAGGGAAAAGATCCCTGTTATCTGTATCATTGCTCTTCATGTAGTTTATACCTGGTCCTGCGGAAATCTCAAAGTGTTTGCTAATCCTGTATGCAGGTAAAATATAAAGTCCGGCCTTGTACGTATTGTTAGAATTAAATCCGATATTTTCACTTTTTGCCTCCGCGTTTATCACAAAACAGTCTGATAGTCTTAAATGAGCCCCCAGGCCACCTTCAACAACAAATGTGCTTTTATCGACATTTGCATTAATGCCTATACCTAAAATGCCATATGTTATTCTGCCTCCGGATCTGAACGAAATCAGTAAACTTCCAATCTCATTATATGAAACAGATATACTTTTCTCACCGTTTCCTATAAAGTTCATTATGCCAATAGGATAATCGCAGCTGTCAGCAATATTTATCATACATGAAGCCTGAACCCCTGAAACCTTTTTTGAAATATTAATAATTCCTGCGAACTGCAATCCTTTGACATTTTCTGTTTTATTTGCTATGCACGAGAATTGAAGGCCATCGATATCCTTTACAGTATTAATTATCCCTGCAAATTGAACTCCTTTATAATTATCACGAACAGTATTCACCAATCCTGAAAACAGTAAACCTCTTCCATCATTTCCCACATAGTTGTAAAGCCCGGCAAACTGAAAACCCGTTGCATCGTGGACGATAATGTTTGCAAGGCCACCGAATGTAAAAGCTTTCTCGTCTGAAGATAAACCTGCAAGGATATTAAATGAGGCCGTATCAGAGAAGAGGGAAGCTTGATTCCCATTCGAGCTTGCCGGAGGAAACAAACTCAAATGAAATAAAGACTCTTTATTATTATTTATTTGCGAAAGACCCATTCCATGAGACATTGCAAAAATCAGTATTACAACTATTGTTTTCTTCATTTCTGTTTTTTTTAGTTAATCATGCTCAGCATATAGCTGAAAAATTTCAAGCAAATGTCTTAATGATTCAAAACTAAAAAATGAATATTTGACGAAACAGTAACCAGCTTATGACGAAATGGCGACAGTAATGTCATTTATTATACTACATTTCAATTATGAAAAATGACATATTAAAAAGAATCGGTTACAAGACTTTTCTTGTGATCTTTTGCACAGGGGTAGTTTTTCTTTTCTGGATACAGCTTCTTAATCAGGCACCTGTTATTGAGACTATTGCTTTTGTTTTATGTATTTTCATTCCACTTCTTCTAATAGCCGTTTATCTCAGCAATTATATTCTGCCAAAAGTGATGGTTAGATTGAAAAAAGAGGCAATCATAGTTTTTTTTATCATTGCTTCACTGTTGATGTCACTGATATTTGCACTAACGGTTAAAGGATTCTCCCTGCTGGAAAAGAAAAACATATTTGAACCATCATTGCTGTTTTGCTTTACTGACACTCTTTCGCTTGAGCTTCTCAAAGCAATTCCTTCAGTAATATTCATTAATCTGGGTTTCTGTGGAATGAGATTCTATCGTGAGCATCTTAAACAGGAAAAAATCAAACATGAGTTCCAACTCAAATTCCTACAGGAACAAATAACTCCACATTTCATGTTCAATGTTCTAAACCATATAAACACTCTGATGCAGGAGGATGTAAACCTTGCCTCAACCCTGCTGATTAGATATTCTGATATACTTCGCTATCAGCTTTATAACGGGAGAAAAGAGTTAATCAGTCTTAATCAGGAAATGGAGTTCCTTAAAAATTTCATTGAAATTGAAAAAGTAAGATGGGAAGACAAACTTGTTGTAAGTTGCAGCTGGAAAATTGATGACAATGAAAAAGAGATACCTCCGTTGCTCTTTGTCAATCTTATTGAAAACGCTTTTAAGCATGTATCGCGAACCAGCTCAGAAAAAGGCTTTATCACTATAACTTTTGAGCAACATAAAAACGAACTCGAGCTTATGGTAATAAATTCAAAATCAATAATCCATTCACAGAAAAATGAATGTTCAGGTCTGGGCCTTGAAAACACAGCTGAAAGACTTGATATCTTATACCCAGGTAAGTATAAGCTTTTTAAAGAAGAAACCGGAACTACTTACATAGTAAAACTTAATATCATAGCATTAACATGACCGAGATAGTTTCAAAACGCTCAGATATACAACCGCTTAAGTGCCTTATTGTAGACGATGAATCGATAGCTGTAAGAGGAATTTCAAATTATATTAAAAAAATCAGTTTTCTTGTTCAGGAAGACTCGTGTTCTTCTGCTGCCGAAGCAGTAGAAATTCTTAAAAGAAAGGAGATAGATCTTATGTTTCTTGATATCAGTATGCCGCACATGACGGGTATTGAACTTCTCGAAACGCTGGAAAATGTACCTCTTACTATTATTGCCACGACATATTCTGAATTTGCAATTGAAGGTTACAGATTGAACGTTACAGATTATCTTCTAAAGCCATATTCATTTGAAAGATTTTCTCAGGCTGTTCATAAAGCCAGGGAGATATTCATGTCACATATAATACTTCAAAACTGTGGTGAAGATTATAAGTCAAACCTGTTTATTCGTCAGGGAGATTCATTTAAAAGAATATCATGGGAAGAGATTCTTTATGCTGAAGCAATGCAAAACTACCTTAAACTCTATTTCAAAGGAAAGACGATTGTTATCCATCAGAAGATATCATCGCTGGAAGAACTCTTACCTTATGATTACTTTTTCAGGATACACAGATCTTTCCTGGTTAATATTTCACATATTGATTCTTTATCAGGTGGATATGTAAATATTAACGGCAGGGAACTTCCGCTATCAAAACAAAGAAAGGTTGAATTGCTGAAATCAGTTGTTCTGAAAAACCTTATAAGCAAATAAAGTTGCCTTTTAATTGTTACAATGATTTGCCTCTGTACTTATCATGTATTAATAAATATCAATCTACTATTTCATTGATTTAGTTTAAGAAGTGTTTTTACCTTCAAGGATATATATATTAACGTGTCCAACAGCGCCTGACCAGACGGTTTATTTCATTTACTTCAATAAACAATTTGTCCTGGTCTTCAATAATTGGTACCGATTCTTCATGGGCAGGAGGAATAGTTTCTGAAGAAAAGAATAAAGTAATAATATGATGCAAATAACTTTATTTCAGGACTCTTGATAAAAGTGATTGTGCCTGGTATTGGTGGTTAAATAATATCACCAGCGACGTATTCTGTATGCGAAAATAAAAAAACCTCATGCAATATATTTAATTACATGAGGTTTTTAAAAATGTTTGCGGAGAAAGAGGGATTCGAACCCCCGATTCCGTGGATACAGAATAACGGTTTTCAAGACCGCCGCATTCGACCGCTCTGCCATTTCTCCATAATAAACTATCTTCTTCAATTCAGGACCGCTGCCCTTCATTGTTGGGACCGCATTATCTGTGTTGCTGATCCCTGATTGTTTTTCCGCCGCAAAGATAATATTTTTTTGTTTTTTCAGAATGATTTTGCAAAAAATATACAAAATGCTGATAAACAGCAATATAGTGATTTTATCAACAGTTTGTGAATAAATATTTTTTCGCAAAAATCGGAAATTATGAATTGATGGGGGAATGAGCTCTATTGGCTTATAATGAGGTTTAGTCAAAAGAAATGGACATTTTAACCTTAAAGTGCCATTATTTGTGGAAAAACGGAGAAATAAATTTGCATATGAATTATAAAAAAATAAATTTGTATTCAATTAGCAAGTTTGGTCTAACTCTAAAATCTTACATTATGACAAAAAAAGAATTAGTTAATGCAATCGCTGAAGAAGCAGGTCTTTCAATTAAGGATTCTGGAAAAGCATTAAATGCATTTGTTAGCGCTTTTGGAAAATCCATGAAAAAAGGTCAGAGAATACAGCTCCCAGGCTTAGGTACTTTTAAAGTTGACAAAAGAAGTGCCAGAGTAGTTCGTAACCCACGTACCGGAGCAAAACTTAATGTTCCTGCAAAGAAAGTTGTTAAATTCAAAGCAGCTCCTGCATTAAACAAAGGTCTTTAATCTCATTTACCGAGGTTGAAAAGGGGGTGTTTTTACACCCCTTTTTTTTTGTGCGCCCGGCATGGGCGATAACTATAGGGTGAAAGACCCGAGCGCACCCAGACAGTGGGAAGCGTTAGCCAAAGGCAAGGGTGTCCATCGTGAGATGGAATCTGAAGGAAGCCGGA
>Ga0116171_10005755_pt1 | contig 10838 bp, 8 predicted proteins | sample AD_JPNHW2_MetaG_FD_89798 | JGI IMG/M metagenome (GOLD analysis project Ga0116171, IMG submission 89798) | Active sludge microbial communities of municipal wastewater-treating anaerobic digesters from Japan - AD_JPNHW2_MetaG | ecosystem: Engineered > Bioreactor > Anaerobic > Digestate | place...
AAAAGCCGGCTATGCCTACAATGCCATGGTAGCCTGGAAAGTTACGTCTGAGGAAGCTGATCATGCAGGTGAGACCATGGCAGCTTTTAATGAAATCAGTCACTGTTATCTGCGCGAGGTCAGCGCTGATTTTGGATACAATTTGTTTTCCATGGTACACGGTCGCAGCGACCAGGAACTTGGGAGTACAATCGACCGTATTGCTGAGATGACAGGCTTGAATGATTATGTTATCCTGAGGAGCATTCGGGAATTAAAAAAAGTTAGCATGCGCTTTTTCGATTAACACAAGACGTGTTCGGCATCAATTGTCGGCAGCGAATGGGGGAAATGCGATTGAAAACCACCAGATCAGAACAATTATATCAGCATGCACTTGAAGTTATGCCTGGCGGGGTAAACAGCCCAGTACGTGCCTTTAAATCGGTGGGAATGGACCCGCTGATCATGAAAAGAGGCAGTGGGTGCAGGATCTACGACGAGGATAATAATGAATTTATCGATTATGTGGGTTCCTGGGGACCGCTCATTCTGGGGCACTGCAATCCAGCCGTTGTGGAAGCGATTATCGCCGCCGCTCAGGAAGGCAGCAGTTTTGGAGCGACCTGTGCCCGGGAAATTGAGCTGGCTGAAATGATTTGTAAAGCGTTTCCTTCCATTGATAAGGTGCGAATGGTAAACTCCGGCACTGAGGCTACCATGACTGCCATCAGATTGGCACGGGCTTATACCAGACGCAACAAGATCATAAAATTTGAAGGCTGTTATCACGGCCATGCCGATGCATTTCTACTTAAGGCAGGTTCAGGCATGCTTACTGCCGGCAGTCAGTCCAGCCCTGGCATACCCAAATCCATTACGGAGCATACCCTGCTATGCAAATACAATGACGTTGAGTCGGTAAAAAAGGCCTTTATGCAGTTTGGGCCTGATATTGCTGCAGTAATTATAGAACCAGTGGCAGGCAATATGGGTTTGATCCCGGCAGAAAAAGATTTTCTGGCGGCAGTGCGTGAAATGACCACTATGTATGGAAGCCTATTGATATTTGACGAAGTCATAACCGGCTTCCGGCTTTGTTATGGCGGAGTACAAAACCTGAACGGCATTACCCCGGATATAACCACGCTGGGCAAAATCATCGGCGGAGGGCTGCCGGTTGGAGCGTACGGGGGCAGAAGGGAAATAATGGACATGGTGGCCCCGCTGGGGGAAGTGTACCAGGCGGGAACGCTTTCCGGTAATCCGCTGGCCATGGCGGCCGGTATTGCAACATTGAAACAGCTGAATGACGACCAACTTTATGACCGCCTGGATGTGCTGGGACATTTGCTGGCCGGCAAAGTAAAAACTTTATTTGAAGCGCACGATCTGTATTATACAATCAAACGACTTGGTTCCATGTTCTGTGTTTTCTTTACCGAAGAAGATGTCTTCGACTATGAATCGGCCCAAAGCTGTGATACTGAACAATACGCTGTTTATTACCGTAATTTGTTAAATTGCGGAGTATATATACCGCCGTCACAATTTGAGGTTTCTTTCATTTCCAGTGCTCATGATCTTAAGGATATCGATTTGACGCTGGAAGCGATCGGGAAGGCTTTGGATATGATGAAATAGGGGGAGGCATTTTGCAGGAGAGTTTATACGACTGGGAATGGTTTGTACATAAATTCGAAGCCGTTAGCAGGATTGATTTAAGTGCATATAAAAGGCCGCAAATGGAAAGACGTATTAATAGTTTTATGAGAACTGCTCAGTGTGCTGATTACAAATCATTTGTCAGCCTGTTAGTGGCGGATGCTGGAATACTTCATAAATTTATTGAGTTTATAACCATAAATGTTTCGGAGTTTTTTCGTAATCCTGATCATTGGAAAGTTCTGGAGGAAGATATTATTCCACTGCTAATAAAACAGCGACCGCTGCTTAAAGTCTGGAGTGCGGGTTGTTCGACCGGGGAAGAGGCGTATTCTCTGGCCATGCTGTTTAAAGAAAAATATCCCGGACACGTTAAAAAGATCAAGGCCACTGATCTCGATCAGAAAGTCCTGCAAAAAGCGACGAGAGCTTTGTACACGAATAAAGTTGTCAAGACTTTGCCGTCGCTCTATTTTCACAGATATATGCAACCGGAGAGTGAGAATTTTAAAGTTGTTGACGAGATTACGGAAATGGTAGAGTTTGCACGTCATGATTTGCTTAGGGATCCGTATGAAACCGATTATGACCTTATCTTATGCCGCAATGTATTTATTTATTTGACGGAAGACAGCAAACAAAATTTATATCGCAAATTCTCAGCCTCGCTGCATCAAGGTGGAGTACTGTTTATCGGCAGTACCGAACAGATCTTCCAGGCTCTTGAGGTTGGGTTTCAATCGCGGGATACTTTTTTCTATCAAAAAATCTAGTATCTGACAGATAAGAATCAAAATGTTAATAAAAATTTCCTGGTTTTCAAGTGAAAAGCAGGAAATTGGACTTTTATATAGAAGATAATAACTTGTCTATGGCTTTTTGAGCTATCGGAGCTTTGCCGTTTTTTGCTTTTGATGCGCAATAAAACCCCGATTCTGTTTTGCCTCGACCGGCGAAATATCGGTGGTAATATATAAATTCTGGCGGTAACTTTGCCGTAGGCAACAGTAAATATATATTAATTCTCATGGGGGTGATGAAGAGAACTGTATGCTTTTGGGCAGTGATCTTACTTTAGAAAAACAGATTAACCAGTAGATGAAAAGGAGGAATGAACTTGAAGGTTCTAGTATGTGTTAAGCAAACATTTGACACAGAAGCCAAGATCGAGTTAAAAGATGGCAAAATTAACGATGCGGGTATAAACCTCATCATTAATCCCTATGATGAAGTTGCAGTTGAAGGTGCGATTCAATTAAAAGAAAAAGGCATCGCTACCGAAGTAGTTGTTGTTTCAGCTGGTGCCGACAAAGCCATGGATGCCATCCGTACAGCCCTTGCTATGGGCGCAGACCGCGGTATTTTAGTAAAACAGGACACTGCTGCCGATGAGTATGCTAGAGCAGTAGCCCTGGCCAATGCAATCAAAGCAGAAAGCCCGGATTTGGTTCTGGCTGGCCACGTAGCTTCCGATGATGGTTCTTCACAGGTTCCCACCCGTATTGCTGAAATTTTAGGCCTGCCGCATGTTAACGTTATAACCAGCGTTGAAATCGCTGGCGGCAAAGCCATCTGCACCAGTGAAGCAGACGGCGGTACTGCTGTAACCGAAGTTGCCATTCCGGCAGTTATTTCCAGCCAGGTAAGCTGGAATGAGCCCCGTTACCCTTCCATGAAGGGTATTATGCAAGCCAAAAAGAAACCGGTTGCTACTGTTGATGCAGTTGCAGTTGACAACAAGGTTAAAATAGTTGAATTCGGCCTGCCGGCTGGCAAGACTGCTGGTATCAAGATCGAAGAAGATCCGGATGTAGCAGCAGCCAAATTAGCTGACTGGATGAAGAATACCGTAAAAATAGAAGTAAAATAATTTATACCTGTGTATAAATAAAGGAGGGTAATAGATGGCTGGAACATGGGTTTTTGTTGATCAAAGAGATGGAAATATACGTAAAGTCACTTATGAAATGCTGTCCGAAGCCAAAAAATTTGGTGGAGAAGTAGCTGCCGTTGTATTTGGCAAGGGTGTTGAAGGTCTGGCCGGAGAATTTGCAAAATATGGTGCTGACAAGGTTTATGTAGCTGATGATGATATTTTTGCAGCTTATAATACCGGTGCTTTTGTAGCGCAAATCGTTGCCATGATCAAAGAATACAGCCCCAATGCTGTGCTGTTCGGTCATACCATGAACGGCCGGGACATGGCATCAAGACTGGCTCAGAAGCTGGATACTGGTCTGGCAACTGATGCTATTGCAGCCGAGATTTCAGATGGTAAAGGTATCTTTACCAGAGCAATCTATGCCGGCAAAGCGATTGCTAAAGTCGAAGTAGCTGGCAGCCCTGTACTGGCAACCATTCGTGCTGGTGTTTGGGAAGTTGTTGAAGCTGCTGGTGCAGGCGCAGTTGTGAAAGTTGCTGTAGCTGCAACTGCTGCTGATGTTTACCAGGTAGCCAAAGAGTTTATTCCCACCGTTTCTGCAAGACCTGAACTTACTGAAGCAGCCGTGGTTGTATCCGGCGGACGCGGATGTAAAGGTCCTGACGGAATCAAGGTCGTTGAACAGCTGGCTGACCTGCTGGGCGCTGCATTAGGCGGATCCCGTGCATCCATCGACTCCGGTTGGCTGGGACATGAACTCCAGGTCGGACAAACCGGTAAGGTTGTTTGCCCGGGTCTTTATGTAGCCTGCGGTATTTCAGGAGCCATTCAGCATCTGGCTGGTATGTCTTCTTCCAAATTCATCGCTGCGATCAATACCGATACAGAAGCTCCCATTTTTGGTGTTGCTGATTTCGGAGTGGTCGGCGACTTGTTCAAGGTAGTTCCGCTGCTTTGTGATGAGCTGAAGAAATAGTTAATAAATAAATGACTTCCGGATATGCTCTTGAGGTGTATCCGGAAGACTTTTATTGTGAAACAAAAAGGTTCCCGGGACCCGCAAGCAATCTTCGATTGCGTAAGTGGGTGGGGTTCTTATTGTTTAGACTGGTGATGAATTATCATTGGTAAGAAAAAATTGAGCATTGATTCTTATGTCACCGGAGACTCGGTGCAAACCGGGTTAAATTTTGAGGGAGGGAAGTTTTTTCATGATATTTGGTTTTAGACCTCTGGAAGGCGGCTACGATATTCCCATGCGTGAAGTTGGGGCCAACATTCCCTTCGATTGGCTAATTTATCTCATCATGTTTATCCCTATCGGGGTATTCCTTTTTGGTGCCTGGAAGAAATACCAGATGTGGACTATCGGCAAAGGGGAGCAACACAGAAATGACAAAGTTGGTGCACGTACCATGTCATTCCTGGTGAATAGTTTCTTGCAGGCCAGGGTAATTAAAAAACCGCTGGCTGGTTGGATGCATTTTTTCCTGTTTTGGGGATTCCTGTTCCTGTTTTTGGCTGCCGGCCTTGACGCTGCTCACCATTGGCTGGGTTGGCCGCACTTGGTTGGAGTACTCTACATGGGCATGTCATGGATCGTTGATGTAACAGGTTTTCTTGCCTTGATTGGTATAATTGTTCTCGCTTATGTCCGCTATATTCAAAAACCTGACCGTTTAAACGATACCAAAGCTTCTGACGGTTGGATCATCCTCCTGGTATTCACCATCCTCCTGACCGGATATTTCATTGAGGGGCTCAGATTAGCAGCTCAAATTCAGCTTTCAACTACAATGGCCCAAATAGCCTATGAGAAAATTTGTTCACCCTTTGGATGGATGTTTGCGGCTATGTATTCCGGAATGAGTCTGGACAGCATCCTCATTTGGCATCGCCTCCTGTGGTGGTTCCATATGGCTATTGCATTTATATTTATTGCCATTATTCCGTTTACCAAACTGTGGCATATTTTTGCCGGTATGGTGAACTATATATTCCGCGATCTGGAACCTTCTGGCTTACGCTTTGTTGAAAATATCGAAGAAGCAGAAACATTTGGCGTAGAAAAAATTGAGGAATTCGGATGGAAGGATCTGCTTGATCTTGACGCCTGTATTCGTTGCGGTCGTTGTCAAGAAAACTGCCCGGCTTACAACACCGGCAAACATTTAAATCCTAAAATCACCATCATACAAAATATGAAAAAACATCTCGAAGAGAAAATGCCTTATCTGCTTGAAGCCAAAAACAATCCTGTGGAAGTAGAAGAGGTTGCCATGACTGATGCTGCAGCCGAACAGGTCAGCCCCATGGATCAAAGCCTTATTTATGATGTTGTAACGACTGAGGTGGTTTGGGACTGCACCAACTGCAGAGCCTGTATGGAACATTGCCCGATGTACATTGAGCATATTCCCAAGATCGCTGAAATGCGCAGAAACCTGGTTATGTGGCAGGGAGATATGCCCGGCGAAGCACAAATGGCATTTACCAACATGGAACGCAACTACAATCCCTGGGGCGTTGGCTGGGCTGGGAGAGCCGGATGGCTGGAAGAAAGAGGAATCCGGGATCTGGTCAACCTGCTGCCTGAAGATGGCAAAGAATTTGAATATCTACTTTATGCCGGTTGTGCGGTTTCCTTCGATGATCGTTACAAGAGAGTTGGAGAAGCTTTGGTCAGATTGCTGGACAAGGCCGGAGTAAGTTTTGGTTACCTGGGAACGGAAGAATTCTGTTGCGGTGATTCCGCCAGAAGACTGGGTAACGAGTATTTATACCAGACCTTGGTCAATCAGAACCTTGAATCCTTCAACAATTATGGGGTAAAGAAGATCATCGTTGTTTGTCCGCATGGTTATAATGCACTGAAAAACGAATATCCGCAGATGGGCGGCAATTTTGAAGTATATCATTATACTGAAATTCTGGCCAAACTGGTTGCCGAAGGCAAACTGAAACCCGGAAAATCAGTTGGTGCCAAAGTCAGTTACCATGACTCCTGCTTCCTGGGACGTCATAACGGTGTTTATGATCAACCGCGGACAGTCCTAAAAGCTGCCGGGGCATCTATAGTGGAAATTGACAAATCAAGAAACTTTGGATTCTGCTGTGGCGCCGGTGGTGGGCGTATGTGGATGGAAGAAGAAGCCGTAGAAGGTTACAAGCGTATCAATGATACCAGAACCGATCAACTGCTGGTTAGCAATCCACAAATGATCGTAACCAACTGCCCCTTCTGCCTGACTATGATTTCAGATGGTGTGAAAGCTGCTGAAGCGGAAGAAAACACCAAGGTATTCGACGTAGCCGAAGTACTCTGGCAGACAATGCAATAATAAAAGATAAAAAAAGGATCCCCGTCGGGGATCCTTTTTTTGTCTCAGTATTTATAAGATTACTGTATTCTTTCGTTTGTGGGAGGCAGACAAGCAAGTATTTTTTTAATAATATGCTCTGTGAGCTGATCGTTTTCAACCGGAAAATAATTAACGTTGTTTCCACCAACAACGATCCACTGTTTGGCTAACTTGCGGATATCTTCCCGATCCAAACAGGTGGTTGAACAACCCGACATCATAATACCCACCTCCGCTATTTCATCTGTTGTTTTACTGACCAATTCAATATCAGGAGGAAGGCTGCGTTTGACTTCAGCTATGACTTTGGAACGATTGATATCAGGATTGCAGCCCCCACAGTACTTTAGCAGTATCTGCCTCATATTATATTATTTCCAGTTGATATCGGTATTATCCTGAATGCCGCAAAGTTTTTCAGCCAGATTCTTGCGATGATTCAGATCAACCAGTCTGGCAATCATTATTCTCTGTGCCTGGGGTGATCCTGCTCCATGCATTGATTCGGTCAGGTAAGCAACTGCTCCGCATCCCATGGTAATATTTTCAATCAATCTCAATACACGCTGACGTTTTTCAGCACTGTCATCACCGGCACCCTGCATATATTTTTTAACCAGCGTACCGACTTCCGGATTGTCAAAATCCTGAGCAGAAGGCATCGTTACCAGTGAACCACCGGCCAGATCCTGAGCGATACGGGCTATTTCATAAGGAAAACGGGTTACATTCTGTTTACAGATATTGGCCAGTAACAGGTCGATCATATAATTGCCGGATGCAGTTTTGCGTCCCTCAGCTGAACAGGCGATACCACAGGAGAAAAGGGTTTCGTTCAGATGACACATTTCCACCAGCTTGTCCTTAACATGTGAGGCTTTGGACGCACCATTGTAATCAACGATTGCTTTGGCAGCACCAATCAGTGTATCGCCTGTACCGACCTTGCAGCCGCCGTAGCTCTGGCGATGATAGCCGGCAAAACGTTCAACCAACATGGTGCTGAAATCGGTTTCACCATCCATAAATACTCGTTCCCAGGGAACAAACACGTTATCAAAAATGGTCATAACTTCCTGCCCGCCAAAATTGATATTGCCAACGTCTATTTTATTGGGTTCCAATTTGCGGGTATCACATGACTGACGGCCATAGACATAGATAATGCCAGGGGCTTCCGTCGGAACTGCACAGCATACTGCCCATTCTTTTTCATCATCTTTCAGTGCGTTATTGGGCATGAGCAGAATTTCATGGGAATTTATCATACCGGTCTGATGCAATTTACAGCCGCGAACAACAATTCCGTCATCACGTCTTTCTACAACATGCAAATAAGCATCCGGGTCAGGCTGTTGTCCAGGAGTCATGGAACGATCTCCGCGAGCATCGGTCATGCATCCGTCAACTGCCAGGTCGTTTTGTTGTACATAGGTTAAGAATTTCTTGAAACGTTGGTGATATTCTGTACCGTGTTTGGCATCGATTTCAAAGGTTGTACTGTAAACCGCATTAAAGGCATCCATACCAACACAACGCTGGAAACAGCAACCGGTTTTTTGTCCCAGCAGACGTTGCATTTTAACTTTGTTGCGCAGATCGTCGGTGCTCTGGTGCAAATGCGTAAAACGGTTTATTTTTTCCCCGGTTAGACTTGATGTTACGGTCATCAGATCTTCAAATTCAGGTTCCTCAGCCAGTTTGTAGGTCATAGCCATTGCGTTTATTGAAGGTCTGATAATGGGATGGTCGACGTAGTTTTCAACCTTTTCCCCAAACATATAGATGTTAAGTTTTTGCTTGCGCAAACTGTCGACGTACTCTTGAGCAGTCTTTAATGCCATTTTGTATTCCCGCCTTTCAAAAAATCATTGTTTTGATAAATATTAATGCAAAAAATTTGTATGGGCTATTATCGCCTTACAATACAACTGCCATATTTATATGCAAAATCAGTGCCATAAATATGTGAGTCAAAAATGATGAGGATGACAATCAAGTAATTTCGGCAACGGCGGTCGCTAACCATTTAAAGGAATGCATTTAATAATGAAGCAATACAATAAAACCTAAAAATTTAAGCTGTATACAGCTGAGAAGTGATACCGTTTTGTAACCGGAATGGGGGGGAGGGTAACGAGATGGCTTAAAATCGGGAATTGGCAACTTGAACCGAATGTGAATCGAAGAGATTTTAAGAACCAGAAATGAATCATCACGAAGAACGTCGAATTAGAGAGCAATTTTAATAATATTATCAACAAAGCGAAACGAATACGGTTCGAAATGAAGATTTATACTTTAGAAAATAACTTTTCAAATGATACATTAAAAATTGCAATAAGTGCAACAATAACAATATTATTGGCTTTTGTTTGCAAAATGTACCTTGAACCGATGTCGTTTCAGAATGTTGGCATATTGTTTGCTTAAATATAGGACAGGAAGTTGAGGAAAGGAGCAGAGTAGAGTGTTGGATTGGAAGACTTATTACAGCGATCATATCAGAACTCCAGCAGAAGCAGTTAAAGCCATCAGATCCGGAGATCGTGTTGTATTGGGACATGCCTGCGGTGAACCTCAGGCGTTAACTCGCGCCCTGGTTGCACGGGCTCAGGAACTGGAAAATGTTGAAATAATACAAAGAGTAGCTATGGGAGAGTCTTCATATGTTAATCCCGAGATGCGGGGTCACTTCAAATTAAATTCTTTATTTGGCAGTGCTCCAACCAGAAAAGCCATTGCAGATGGCCGTGCTGATTTTACACCCAGTTTTATCAGTGAAATACCAGGATTGTTCCTGACCGGCAAAATTCCGGTTGATGTTGCTTTGATATCAATTACTCCTCCAGATAATCATGGTTATTGTTCGTTGGGAATATCGATCGATTACACCATCCAGGCGGCACGAGCAGCCAAATTAGTTATTGCGCAGGTCAATCCTAATATGCCGCGCACCTATGGAGATACATTATTGCATGTCAGCGAAATAGATTATTTCGCACCGGCTGAAGAGCCGTTGATTGTATTGGACCGACCCGTTATAGGACCAGCTGAGAAACAGATCGGGATGAATGTCGCTTCTTTGATTGAGGATGGTGCTACCCTACAGCTTGGTATCGGCTCTATACCGGACGCCATTCTTGGCTTCCTTTATGAAAAAAATGATCTTGGCATTCACACCGAGTTGTTTTCGGATGGAGTAAGGGACCTGGTGGAAGCAGGCGTTATAACCGGCAAGAAAAAAACATTGCATCCCAACAAAGTCATATCAAATTTTGTGATGGGAACTCCCAAACTTTATGATTGGATGCATGATAATCATGCGATTAATTTATATCCCGAAGACTATGTAAATGATCCCTGGATCGTTGCTCAAAATTACCGCATGACAGCTATAAATTCAGCGCTGGAAGTGGACATACTGGGACAGGTAGCGGCAGATACCTTGGGGCCGATGCAATTCAGTGGTGTAGGTGGACAAGTTGACTTCGTCAGGGGAGCAGCGCGTTCAGTGGGGGGCAAATCGATCATTGCATTTCCGTCCACTGCCCAGAAGGGTAAAACCAGCCGTATTGCAGCGGTTCTGGCCAGAGGATCGGCGGTAACAACATCACGTCATGATACTGATTTTATTGTAACTGAGTACGGAATTGCTTCCATGAAAGGCAAGACTGTAAAGGAAAGAATGGATGCCCTAATTAATATCGCTCACCCTGATTTTAGAGCGGAAATAAGAAAAGAAGCGCATAGAACGTATTTTTCACAATAATATTGGGTTCCTTGCAATCCCGATTGCATCGCATAAGTTGTGAAAAAACAAGCAAAAGGACGGTGATATATAAAGAAAAATGCGGAAACGTTTCAAGCCGGGGGATAGCAGGGAACGGGGAAAATACCCCCGCAAAAAGTTCTTAAATCGTAATGAGTAACGACAATCTAAAATTTTA
>Ga0116171_10005756_pt1 | contig 10836 bp, 6 predicted proteins | sample AD_JPNHW2_MetaG_FD_89798 | JGI IMG/M metagenome (GOLD analysis project Ga0116171, IMG submission 89798) | Active sludge microbial communities of municipal wastewater-treating anaerobic digesters from Japan - AD_JPNHW2_MetaG | ecosystem: Engineered > Bioreactor > Anaerobic > Digestate | place...
ACCACCTCCGGCACCCTCTTGCTTCGTCTTGCCGCTGCCGGACCCAATGTTGCCTTCACCCAACCTGCTGGATACACCGAGGCATGGGATGCCGGATCCGGAACTGGCATGACCGCTAATAGCCAGCGCGTGTGCGGCTCTGGCGCCTGGGCGACGCAGGCAATTCCCGGATCGACCGGCACTGCCACGTTCACAGCCGGTGTGACTCGCTGGCGGACTACGACGGTAGCCCTCCGTCGTGCGTTCTCGCTGACAGCAGGTCACTGGGAAGTGCGCGTGGATCTCTCGGCAGCGGGCGGCGACGAGATCAGCGCCTTCGGCTTGCGGGCCCACGACGGCGACTCGTCCGCGGGTGGAACCGAGCTCAACGTCTACTACCAACCCTACACGCAGTACGGCACCGACGACGCCAACCAGTCCGCCATCGATCAGCGCGCTTTCGTCAACTACCCGTGGGTGACGTCGGGCTGCTCGTGCTACATGCACAACTGGGATGGTGATGGCGCCGGTACCTTCGCCTTCGACCGGCCGGATCGATCGCAGAGCCCCGCGGGTTGGGCTCAGGTCGGGAACACGATCAACGCGTCAGGAGCGACGGTCTGGGGTCACAACACGGTCACCGGCTGGGCCGACAGCTCCAATGCCACCAGCTACGGCATCTGGCGGCTGAGGCACAACTCGGTGGAGTGGTCGGCGGGGAACGGCAACATCTACACGTTCTACATGACCGACTACACCAACCCGACCAGCCCGCCGGCGCAGTGGCAACAGGACAACTCGATTCGTGTCTACCTGCCCACCGATGCCGGCACGGCTCCCGCAAAGCCGTACCTCGAGCAGCAGGTACGCTACCGCTCCGGCTCGCAGACGGTCGCCAACGCCACGGAGACCATCGTCACGGTGACCGTGAAGCTCGTCAATCCGACACCGTGGGCCATCACCTTCGGCTCGCCGGCCACCAACGCGGTCACCACCAACATCCCTGGCGGACAGGCCACGTGCTACCAGACCAACTGCGGAGGTCAGGTCAGCCAGGGCACCTTCACGACCCCGGCGGCTGGAGGCTCAGGGACGATCACCTGGAACCCCGGCACCGTACCCGCCGGCACGACCGCCATCCTTGCCTACAACGTGCGTCTCTACCCGGTTTCCGGAGGAGCAGAGCCCATCCCGGTCACTGCCGCGGCATCCCTGCCGAATGGTACGAAGGCGACCTATGTGGACGAGACGGGCAGCACCCAGGCACGGGCACGCATGACGCTCGGCCCACTCTGTCAGTTGCAGGTCAGCCGGGGCCTTCTCACTCAAGCGGTGGCCTCCGCCCTTACGACCTACCGCCACCGGGAGGGCGTGCTCGTCCGCTGGGAGACGGCGTCCGAGGCGGGTACCGCCGCTTATCGTCTCGAGCGGCGGGAACCGGGATCGAAGACGTTTGTGGCAGTGAGCGAGGAGCCGGTCGCGGCGCTGCCTGAAGCCCCACAAGGTGCGGCCTACGAGCTCGTGGACCGTGCGGCCGACTCGCGCTCCACCCAGGTCTACCGCCTGATCGAGATCGAGCGCTCGGGCAACGAGCGTGAGCTGGGTGTCTTCGAGACAGAACCGCAGGACGACCCCGAGCGCTGGGACGCCGAGGCCGTGTCCCGGGCGCCGTGGCCGCAGCAGCCGGAACCTGCCCTCCCGGACGGCCCGACATCCGATGCGGCGCACGGCCACCCGGCGGGTGCCAAGATCGCAGTACCGACTGACGGCCTGTACGACGTGAGCGCCGCCTCCCTCGCCCCAGTTCTCGGCCTCACTCCGGCCGCCGTCCAGGCGAAGATACTGGCCGGCATGGTCGCACTCTCCAATCGGGGTGCCTCGGTGGCGTGGCTCCCATCCGCATCCGGCGACCGGCTGTTTTTCTACGGGCAGGGTCTCGACAGCCCCTTCTCTGTGAACAACATCTACGTTCTCACGCTCGCGCAGGGCCTCCGCATGCAGGCTGGCGGCAGCGCCCCGCCGGACGGCCCGGGACTCCTGTCCTCGCCCACCACGAGGCACACCGAGGTCGACCTCTACCCGGTGATCAACGGCCCGCTCAACGCGGAGGGCGACTTCTGGTTCTGGGACTACCTGCTGGCTGGTGACGCGAAGAATGGCCGCAAGCCCTTCACCCTCGATATTCCTGCGGTGGCGTCCGGCTCTCTGCAGGCGACGCTCGCTGTCGCGTTGCAGGGAGTCAGCGCCACCGGCATTACGAAGGAGCATCACGCTCGCGTCTTTGTGAATGGCACCATGGTTGGCGAGGGATGGTGGGAGGGCATCACGGCCCACACGGTAACCAGCACCTTCCAGCAGTCCCTTCTCCGCGACGGGCACAACACCATCGAGGTTGAGGCCGTCAAGGACCCAGGAGTTCCCTACAGCTACATCTACCTCGACAGCATTGACGTGAGCTATGAACGCCGCCACGAGGCCGAGAGCTCGGCTCTGCTTGTGACCTCCCGGGCCGCCAAGGGCGTTACCGTCAATGGGTTCGCAGACAGCACAGTCAAGGTGCTCGACATCACCGACCACTTCCGCCCGAGGCTTTTCGGTCTCGTCCGGGTCGAGCCGAAGGATGGGGCGTTCCAGGTCACGTTTGCCGCGCCCACCACCTCCCGGGCCTTCTTCCTGGCGAGCGGCGCCGGAGTGAAGCAGCCGGCCCGGATCTGGCGCGACAATCAGTCGAGCTTGCGGACGCGCCAGAACTCGGCTGACTACGTGGTGATCACCGCACCAGAGCTGGTGGGGGCCGCAGAGGGCCTGGCGGACCTCCGGCGCGACACTGGATTGCGCTCCCAGGTAGTGGACCTTGAGGATATCTATGACGAGTTCAACTCCAGTCTGCCCTCTCCGCGGGCCATACAGTCGTTTCTCGCCTATGCGAGAGCTTCCTGGGCCCCAGGCCCGTCGATGGTCGTGCTTGCCGGCGCTGGCACCTACGACTACAAGAATCTCCTCGGCTTCGGAGGAAACCTGGTGCCGCCACTCCTGGTCTCGACGCCGGCCGGGCTCTTCTCGTCCGACACCACGCTAGCCGACGTCATCGGCCACGACGGCGTGCCCGACCTTGCCATCGGGCGCCTGCCAGTGACGAGCCCTGGGGAGCTGACAGCCCAGGTAGACAAGATCCGGGCCTTCGAGCAATCCAAGGCCGGCGAATGGGCTGGCCACGCCTTGCTGGTGGCGGATAACCCCGAGGGCGGCGTCGACTTCGGAGCGGATAGCGACGCCCTGGCTCCCTTCTTGCCCGGTACCTTGACGGCCGAGCCGGTCCACCTTGGGCCGCTTCCTCTTGCAAAGGCCCGGGCGACACTGCTCAGCGAGTGGAGGTCGGGTGCGGCCCTGGTCAGCTATTTCGGCCATGGCGGCCACGACCGCTGGGCAACGGAAGGGCTGCTGGTCACCACCGACATAGCAGACCTCTCCAACGAGGAGCGTCTACCGTTGGTGGCCTCAATGACCTGCGTCATCGGCAGGTTCGAGATCCCTGGGATCGACTCCTTGGGCGAGGCATTGGTGCGCCGGGATGGTGGAGGGGCAATTGCCGTTTGGGCTCCGAGTGGCGTCGGCAACCACCCGGACTCGAAGGTGCTGGCGCAGTACTTCGCTGCCGCGCTCATGGCAACCGGCACCCCAGACGAGGTTCGTTCAGTACCCCCTGGAGGCAACCGGCAACCGCGAATCGGCAGCGCCGTGACGGCTGCCCTTGCACGGCTGGCAAGCAACGGCGGCGACATGAGGACAGGAGTCCTCTACAACCTTCTTGGCGATCCGGCAGTGCGGCTCCGGTCCGTTCTGCCTGCATCCCCCCCACCGCTTGTCGGTCCAGGCGAGCCCTAGGGAGGAGAGTGATGAGCGAGGAGACCCCCATCGACCCGTTCGGCCCAGGCGGACCTGGCCTGCCGGCCGACAACGCTCCGTACCAGCCGCCCCAGGTTCTGTTCACGCAACCCGTGGAGTTCGTCGCCGGAACCTGTGGCAAGGCAGACTTGTTTACCTGCGCTAGCACTGCCAACCCAATAGCCTCCTAGCGCTACTGATTCGCAACCCCCGGTCCGGAGTGGCTTCCGTCGCTCCGGACTTCTATCGTCTCAGCGCTCACCTCGATCTGACCACCCGTCTACAGCCGCACCCCTCCCCCGCCAGGAGCCCACATCCGGGCAGGCACGGTCACGCCAATGAAGCACGCAGGTTCGAAGTCATCACGGCTGACTCTGCCCTGGGTGTTCCTTGTCCGAAAGTGATCGCCTTGCAGCGACCGGGTCTCTGATCCAGAGCTGCGAGCCACTGAGTCGTGACCGGTAATCGAACACAACCCACACTCCCACCGACTCGATGAAAGAACGGTATTACTTGCCCTATAAGCAGTTATGAACACCGATGAAGGTGGCACGGATCGTGCTCCAGACACGTGGCGGAGGGCAAGAAGATGCTACGGCACACCACCCATGCGAGCACCCAGGCGACCAGCACATGGCCCATGGGAGCCGTGCCAGAGCCAACCCTCTCGCCTGGAGCCTCAGTGATCAACCCCTGCCATCGCGGGGCGTGGACCTCCCGGCTGCGCGGCTTGCTCCGTTCACTGGCCCGGCCGACCAGTCTCGACCAGAAGCCCATGGGTCGTTGCCACTTCAACCCATCCAAGCACATTCCTTGGGTCGAACCGACTCAGCTATTCGATCGCATCTATCAGAGGGAGAATACCATGCGAACCGCGAAGCTCAGACTGACACTGCCATTCCTCGGCCTGCTGGCGTTCCTGATGGCGGGCTCCGTGGCTGGGGCCGGGACCCGAACCTGGGTCGGGACGGTGAGCAACATCTGGTCAGAATCGGGCAACTGGAGCGGCGGAGTGCCGGGCCCAGGGGACCAGCTTGTGTTCCTGTCGCAAAGCGCCAATAGGCACAGCACGAATGACCTGGCCAGGACCGTCTTCGGGTCGTTGAGCTTCCCTGCGGGTGGCAACTACCAGATCGAGGGCAACCCGGTCGCTCTGAGCGGTGGCATCAGCGCTCCTGCTGGTGGAGTGACTATTGTGGCCGATCTCGATCTTACGGCCTCCCAGACCCTCGCCGGCGAGTCTTCCAGCAACCCGCTCGTCCTCGCTGGGACCATCGAGGGGGGGGCGCACCTTGTGACGCTGCGTGGTGTCCAAGTTGCGGTCACCGGGAGGATCAACGGATGGGGCGGCGTGGCTGCGAACGACGTCGTGCTCGATGGCGTCAATGCCAACACCGGACCGACGGAGGCTGAGCAGTTGGCCGTCAATGGCACGATTGAGGCGAGCCCGCTCACGGCCAGGGGAGGCCCCCTGCGAGGCGTCGGGACCATCGGGTCCGTGACGTGCGACGCCATAACGCTCGGGCCCGGCCAGAGTCTCTCGGTCGACCAGCCAGGCGTCCTTTCGACCGGGGACCTATTCGTGAACGGTGGGAGTCTCCAGCTCGATCTCAACGGTCCGCTTCCCGGTCAGAGCTACGACCGCGTCACCGTCCTGGGCACTGTTGCTCTCAACAACCAACCCGCACTCGCCGTGACGCTCAGGTTCATGCCAGCTCGAGGCCAGGTCTTCGTCGTCGTCGACAATGACGGCGGCGACGCCATCAGCGGGACATTTGCCGGGATGCCGGAGGGGACGACCATTGAAGTCAACTCCCTTCCGTTCGTCATCAGCTACGTCGGCAACACCGGCAATGACGTCACCCTGACGTGCCTGTCCGGCGATCCCAACAATCAGGCGCCCCACGCGGCCGATGACACCTACGAAGCGGTTCTGACCACGACGCCTCCCTCACCGGCACCGGCGCCCAGACCAGCCGGAGATGGCTTGACCGGCTCTCACGCCGACCAGAGGCTGGGGGAGACCAGCTTGCAGATCCCGGCCCCTGGCGTGCTCGGCAACGACTCCGATCCCGACCATGACACTCTCGCGGTTGCAATGTTCAGTCCGTCCTCCGATCTCGGCGGAGCGGTCGCGGCGGAGGCAGACGGCTCGTTCACCTACACTCCTCCCCCAGGGTATTGTGGACCCGACGCCTTCTCGTACGTCGCGACCGACGGTCAGGGTGGCACCGGCCAGACCAACGTGACGATCCTCGTGCTCCCCTGCCCGCAGACCCTCACCGTCCTGAAAGGCGATGTTGGAACCGTGACCTCACTCCCCGTTGGGATCAACTGCGGATCGACCTGCTCGGCGAACTTCGACTACAACGCTGTTGTCACCCTTGCTGCCGCGGACGACCCGAATGCCCAGTTTCTCGGCTGGAGCGGCGAGGGGTGCTCCGGGACGGGACCCTGCACGATCACGACCAACCTCGCCAAGGCTGTCACGGCTTCGTTCTGCCACATCCAGACCTGGTTCGCTGATACCGACGGTGACGGCTACGGAAGCTTGGCTGTCACCACCCGATCCTGCACCCAGCCGACAGGCTTCGTTGCTGACAACAGCGACTGCGATGACTCGAGAGCCACTATTCATCCTGGCGCCCCCGAAATCTGCGACGCCCTCGACAACGACTGTGATGGCAGGGTCGACGAGCCCGATTTCGAGGGTCTTGGGGACGCAGCCCCTCTCTCTGATGGCCGATGTGGCATCGAGCTAAGCTGGGGCCCGGCGACGCCGGTGTGCAAGTCCGGGCCGCCTGTGTACACGGTCTACCGTTCCGCCGATCCCGACTTCACGCCGGATCCCGGCAACCGGCTCGCGACCTGCATCACGGACATGTCGTTCGTGGACAGCACGGCCCCGGCCGGTGAGGCCTATACCTACATCGTGCGTGCCGAGGACACCACAGGCGACGGCGATGGCGCCTGCTATAAGGGTCATGCTGATGGTAACCTCGTGCGCATCGCGAGCGAGGCAGAGTGCACCGCAACGGTTGCCAACGTCCCGGTACTCACCGCCCGGGCCGGCAGCGCGAGCGTCACCCTCGAGTGGGTCAATCCGTCTGCCCCGTACGGCACAACCCTGATCTGCGCGAGGAATGACGAGCAGCCCAGCGGTCCCGGGGACGGCGTATGTGTCAACGTCGCCGGCGCCGCGGGCGGAAAGGGGACGGTCACCCACAGCCCGAGCAACTTCGGTGGCATCGTCAATGGCACTACCTACCACTACGCCGCCTTCGTGAACCTCCAGGCTAACGGCCAGGGCCAGTGGTCCTCTGGACGGTTCTGCACCGCCCGGCCATTTGCCACGACCGGTGCCGCCAAGTGGGCCTACTCGACCGGCGCGACCGCCATGGCTCCAGCCGCAATCCGGGCCGGTGTCGGCTCGTACTCCGCGTCCAACAACCGGCTCATTCACGCCATGAAGGCAGGGGTCGGCGGCGGCACCTGGCCAACGAGCTGGAGGCCCTACGCCGGCATGAACGGTCCCGCTCTCGGCCGGCTCACCTCCCTTGGCCTCACGACCACCACTATCGGTGGCACCAAGAACGTCGTCTTCGCCGGCTCCCAGGACGGCCGGGTGTACGCTTTGAACGCCGACACCGGTGCCGAGCTCTGGAAGAGCGAGGTCCTCGCGAGTGTGGTGCAGACCACACCATCGGTGATGTTCACTGACTTCGGTGGGATCGCCAGCCTTGTCTTCGTGGGGACACGTAACCCGGGCGGGGACAACGCCGTGGTCGCCCTCAAGGCTCTTGACGGGACGGTGGCCTGGAGATTCGACAACGGTGGCGGTGGCAGCGGAATGGGCATTATCAACTCCCAGATCATCGTGGAGTACGCCACGTCCCGCCTGTACGTGCTCTCACACGCCAAGACAGGTGGCAGCGATCACACGTCGTGGTGCCTCCAGTTCACGGCCACCACCGTCGGCAAGGTCTGGTCGTGGGCACGAGGTGATGCCGACACCACAATGTCCATCCGCAACGGTGCGCTCTACTTCGGGAACAACGCCGGCTCGGTGATGGCGGTCAGCACGTCGAATGGAGCCCTCAAGTGGTCGTATGCGACAGGGGCGGGACCGGTCAAGGGGCTGTGGCGGGACACCGCATCTGCCCGCCTGTTTGCCACCACGACCAACCACGTGCACGCGCTCAATGACTTGGGTGCGAGGTACAGCCTATTCTGGGCTACTGCCGTGAACGTCCCGTCGGCTTCCTTCCCCGTGCTGGTCGGCACCAAGCTCTACGTCGGAAGTGATAGCAGCCGGCTGTATCAAGTTGACGTGCCCTCGGCAACTCCAACCTGGCTTGAGCTGGGCGACCCGGCCGAGCCCAAGACCATCGGCCACCCGGCCTATGACAGCACCACCAAGCAGATCGTCGTTGGCTCTGACCAGGGCGCCGTGTTCTCCGTGACGGCCCCGTTCTAAGGAGGCGAGTGATGAAGACCCCTGCCTTGACCCTGTCCCTTCCCCTGGTGCTGCTTGGTCTGGCCGTCTCCGCTCTCGCCCAGACCTCCCAGAACGTGACCTGTGACGGGATTCTTGTCACACCCGTGGTGGCCGGCGTGGCAAGTGACCGGCTTGGTGCAAGACAGACGTCCGTGGCAGCGACGCGAGCCGACGAGCTTGAGCTCGGGATCGTCCTCCCCCGGGTCATGGACCACGGGCCGACCTACGAGGTGCGGCTCTACACCCCGAATGGCCACCTCTATCAGGTCGTCCCGGTCGCCGTGGGGATGGGATGGGAGCACGACCAGACACGCAGCGTGGCGGGCTATTCACAACCCACTGACGTGGTGCAGCCCCGCAACGTGACGGTGGATGGCCGGAAGGTGGAGCTGGCTGGCTGGCGGCTACCGTTGGCCGGGTCGGACATCTTCCTCTCGTCGATGTACGGGACCTGGACGGCGGAGGTCTGGCCGACAGGTGCCGGTTCCCCGTGCGCGGCAACGAAGTTCGCAATCGAGCCGTAGACCTCGCCCAGACCCGGAGTGTGCCGCGCGTGGCCGTCCTCGAGGGCGGCCGCGCTCGGCGTCGGTGCTATCATCGACCTGCAGCACAATGCTCTTTGCCACAGGGGGGTGAGCATGAAGGATCGCGAGAAAGAGGATGGCAAGCCAGTAGCCCAGGAGCCCCAGGTCAAGAAACCATGGGTACGGCCGGCCATGGCCTGGGTGGAAACGTCAGCCATCCGCACCGCACTTGGGCAGTCCGCGGGGCTCGAGCCTGGCAGCGGTCAGCCGGAGTGCGGCTAGCTTCGATGTGGCCTTGACGAAACTGACTCCTACCCGACATCTTGCCTGGCAGGTGGTTGGTGAGTGCGCCATCCTGCTCGACCTTGTCACCGACGCGACCATCGGCCTCAACCTCACCGGCACGCTGGTCTTCCAGCGTCTCCTCGCGGGCGAGCACGTGGAAACGCTCGCAGCCTCCCTCGTGGACGAGTTCGACGTGACTCTCGATCAGGCTCTGGTGGATGTTCGCGAGCTCGTGGCCAGTCTCCTCGCTCGTGGTCTGGTTGAGGTCCACGTGGAATGAAGGGAGCCCCGCCGCAGGGGCTTGCGACTTGGTGGGCCGAGATGGCCCGCCGTGCGGTCCCTGTGAACGTGCGGATCGAGCTAACCAGCAACTGCAACTTGCGCTGCGGGTTCTGCTATAAGCACCGCAGCGGGAACGCCAACGCGCTCTCCTTGTCGGCCTGGGGAGAGGTCCTCGGCGACTTGCGCACCCTGGGTGCGCTCTCGGTGGCTTTCACCGGTGGCGAGCCGCTGCTCTATCCCCAGGCGATCGAGCTCATGCGACTCGCACGGGGGATGGGGTACGCAGTCCATCTCCTGACCAACGGGACACTTCTAGGCAATGACGAAGCCGACGATCTCGCCGAGATCTATCCGGCGTCAGTGGAGATCAGCCTTCATGGCGCCTCAGCACCGGTCCACGACGCCGCAACCGGAGTATCTGGCTCCTTCGACGCCGCCATGGCCGCCTGCGCGAGGTTACGCGAGCGGAGGGTCAAGCTGGTCCTCAAGACCCCGCTCACCCTCGACAGTGAGCCCGAACTCGAGGCTATCGGCGAGCTTGCCAGGGACTGGGGGGTCCCGTGGCGGCTCAGCAGCGAGATCCTCCCTGCGGAGGACGGTCACCGTGAGGCTCTCGTCCATTCGGCCTCGGCGGCGACCATCCAACACCTGGCTCAGGTGATGCCAGTGATCACCGCAGCACCTGCCGCGTCCGGTCAAGCCTGCGGGGTCGGGCGGACGACGGTGGCCATCGACCCCGAAGGCAACGTCTTCCCATGCCTGAGGTGGCGTCACAGCTCGATGGGCAACCTGCGCTTCACCTCGATCGCTGAGATCTGGCGGAACTCGGCGCTGCGCATCGAGGCGGCCGAGGCGGCCAACGCCGCCTCGGCCTGGCTGGCCGGCGACGGAAGAGGCACACCTGGCGCGCAGTTCTGCCCGGCGCTCGCGATCCGGTATGCCGGCTCCGTCTGCGCCCGCTATCCGAGCTTTGCGCTGTGGGAGCAGATACTGGGCGAACCGAAGGGCAACGACTAAGTGCTGCAGGTGCTTGGTCTGCCGTTCGACATCCAGCCTTCGGACCTGCTCTCTGCGTCGGATCGGGCCTTACTCGCTCAGATCGTTGACCGCAGGCCGACGCCGTTCGACTTCGGTACGGGAGGCGGCTTCAAGCTGCGGATTGTGACGAGCCCGGAGATCCCAGTCCCGACGCTGGAGAGACCACAGCACCAGCTCTACGGGACGGCCGTGGAGGGTGACCGCGTCGTGATGGGCAACACCAGCTTCATTGCCTCGGTCGATCCCTCCCACAGACAGGGATGGCTCTGGCGATCGACGGAGCTCTCCTACCCTCTTGCCGTGACCATTCAGACCGCTGTGTGGGCGCTTCTGCCCGGCACCGGG
>Ga0116171_10005757_pt1 | contig 10835 bp, 8 predicted proteins | sample AD_JPNHW2_MetaG_FD_89798 | JGI IMG/M metagenome (GOLD analysis project Ga0116171, IMG submission 89798) | Active sludge microbial communities of municipal wastewater-treating anaerobic digesters from Japan - AD_JPNHW2_MetaG | ecosystem: Engineered > Bioreactor > Anaerobic > Digestate | place...
CTTTCGGCGGCACCAAGCTGGGGACGGGTGGGTTGGTGAAGGCGTATGGTGACGCTGTGCGCGAGGTGCTCAAGCTGGTGAAACGCGGCGTCCAGATACCCACACTCACGGTGGGTGTGGAAACTCCTTATCCCTTCTATGAGCAGGTACGCCGGCTGGCCCTTCAGAACCAGGCTGAAATCCAGGATACCACTTTCGAAGTCTCTGTGACCTTAGTTCTACGGTTTCCGGAGGCAGCCTACCAGGCCTTCCAAGAAGAGCTTAACACGCTCACATCCGGCCAGGTTGAACCGGTCGTGCTCTTCCGCGATCCGGACACTGCCTTTCCCCTCTGAGTTTAATTAACCAAAAAGCCCTTCCTGCTTGCCAGGAAGGGCTTTTTCACATCTTGATTAGGTAAAGCGTTGTTGTACCGTGTAGAGCTTGTGATAAAGGCCCTGCTCTGCCAGCAATTCTTCGTGCTGCCCGGATTCTCGGATGGTGTTGCCTTCCAGCACAACGATTTTGTCCGCGTTGCGGATGGTGGAAAGCCGGTGGGCGATGATAAGGGTCGTGCGGCCGGCAATCAGCCGGTTGAGGGCCTGCTGGATAAGCGCCTCCGTCTCGGTGTCCACGGCGGAGGTGGCCTCATCCAGGATGAGGATGGGGCTGTTTTTGAGTACCGCCCGCGCGATGGAGATGCGCTGTTTCTGCCCGCCTGAAAGCTTGACACCCCGTTCCCCGATGAGCGTGTCGTAGCCTTCCGGCATGTGAGAGACGAACTCGTCCACGTTGGCAATTCGCGCCGCCTCGAACATATCCTGCTCGCTGGCATCGGGGTTGCCAAACAGGATGTTTTCCCTAATAGTGCCATGGAAAAGGAAAACGTCCTGCAATACGATGCTGATGGCCGAGCGCAGTGCCTTGGTGTCCAGTTCGCGGATATCAACGCCATCCAGGGTGATGCATCCCTCGCAGACGTCGTAAAAGCGGGGAATCAGGCTGGCCAAAGTTGACTTGCCCACGCCGGTTGGGCCAACCAGTGCCACAGTTTGACCGGAGGGGATATCGAGATTTATGTCTTTAAGGACGATTTCATCCTGGTTGTAAAAGAAGGTCACATTTTCAAAGCGGATTTCCCAGCGGTTCGGCTGAGACAGCAGTTTGGGCTCAGCTGGCTCTGGCACATCCGCGGTCTCATCCAGGATTTCCGCGACACGTTCAAAACCGGCCAGGGATTGCTGCACACCTTCCCAGGCGTTGCTCAGGTTGCGCACAGGCTGGTAGAAACTGTCCAGGTAGAGGAAAAAAGCCACCAAATCCGCGATTTGCAGCGCGCCTTGCATGGCGAGCTTGCTTCCGAAATAAATCACCACCAATTGCCCCAACCCGGCGGCAAAGTCATAAATTGGGGTGAAGGTGGCCATTAGTTTTAGGGCCCGCAGGTTGCTGTTGAGGTAGGTTTCAATTTTTGAGCCCACCTTTTCCATGGCCATATCTTCATGCGCGAAGGCCTTGATTTCGCGCACACCAGAGATGCTGTCGTTCAAGACGGCGTTCAATTCCCCAAGCTCACGCTGACGATAGCGGAAAGCCGGGCGAACCAGCTTGGAGTAGAGGATGAGGGTGACGATGATGATTGGGATTGGGATGAGCGAGAGCAGCGTCAGCTTGGGACTCATGGTGACCAGGATGGCGGTGATGCCAATGAGCGTTATCAGGTTCACAATCACTTCGGGCAGCGAGTGCGCAATCATTTGCTCAAACAACTCGGTGTCGTTAATTACCCTGGACATTAATTGCCCGGTTTGTTTGTCTTCGTAGTAACGCAGTGAAAGGCGCTGCAGATGTTGGTAAACCAACTTGCGTGCGTCCGCCACTACGCCCCAACCGGCGATGTGCGCCTGGTAAGACCGCAGGTATTGCATGAACCCCCGCGCGATGAAGACCGCCAGCGCCACCAGCGACAGGCGCGTGACAAAGGCCATCGTGTCATTTGGGAGCGGCGAGAGCGAAAGCGTGTTAATGAGCGAGCGGATGAGCCATGGGATGAGCAACTGCGCGCCGACCAGCCCCAGCATGGTCAGGATGGTCAGGCTAAGGGCCCGCACGTATTTTTTGGAAAGTTTAGAGAGAAGGGCAAAAGGTTTCATGAAGGTTGCAGGTTTCCATTCGTTTTTGAAATTAGGACTGTGGCGTTGCGTCCCAAACCCAGCAGGGGTAAGTTCCAGGCCTTGCGGAAGTTGCCGTCTTCCATCCAGAAGAGGCCGCTGCCGCCGTTTACCCACGAGTTGATAAAGCCCCAGGGTGCCATGACGCCATTCTCAAGCAGGTGTTCGGGGTCAAAAGCGGCGAACAACATGGTGTGCCCACCCGGCTGCCGGGTTGCATTGTAGTTTTTTGGTTTGTCACGGTAATAAAGCGCGGGCGCACTTCCCCAAAGCCAATAAACCGTCACCAGCGCGGCCAGGGAATCGTCATTGGGTAGGTTCCTGAGGATTTCGGGTGAGGTATGTAGCAGGCGCGCTGAAATGGGCAGTTTCCGGGTGCGCGCCAGGTAGTTTACGAAACGGGCCTGCATGCGGGGTGTGACCGCCCAGCCAGGCGCCAGGCGGAAGAACCTTCCGCGCCACCACAGCTGGTTGGCCTCCGAAATGAGTTTTCCAGGGCTGACCGTGTAATCACACAAGATTGAGAGCGCTGCGGAGATGGCGTGGAGTGTGCAATCGTTTCCCTTTTGCAGGGTCTGAAAACGCCCCAGTTGTTCCTCTGAGAGCGCGCGTAGAGATGATCTTTTCACGCGTTTATTTTACCTGCTAATCGGCCGCGCCTTTCCATTTATCACGTTTCAGGACGCATTTTCATTGACACAGCCCTGCCGACGTGTTATCTTTAGCTTGAACATTAACATGGAAACCCAAGGTAACCCGATGCCCGGAAGTCAGGGTGTAAAGGTGGAAGCTGGTGCGAGTCCAGCGCTGTACCGCAACTGTAAGTTCATTTGAACGAGCCAGGACGCCTGCCTTGGGAACAAGTCCACGTCGTCCTTCCCGGATCTGGAAGGCGGGACCTTCTGCTATTACAGGAAACCCAACCAGATCCAGCGTTGGGTTTTTCGTTTAATATACGCTTGCCGAGGTGAAGATGAAAAAAGTAATTTCCTTAATTGTTTTACTGGTTTTGGTCGGCCTGGTGGCCTGTGAACCCCTCCAATCTCCGGTTGAGACTGCTCCAGAGGTTGAGGCTGGGCCGGTGTATGTGCCGGATGACCAATCTGTCACCCCTGGCGGGGTTGTTGATGGCAAGGCCCTCACGCCAGTGACCATTGATTACGCTAAAAACTTCACCCTGCAATACAAGGATGGATACAAAATCCTGACCGTGACCCAGCCATGGGTTGGGGCTTCACAGGCCTTCACCTACATCCTCGTCCCCGAAGGGGTTGCGGAGCCGGCCAACCCCGGCAGCGCGATGGTCATCCATACGCCCATCCAATCCCTGGTAACCCTCTCCACAACTTATTTTGCCTTCCTCGAGAACATTGGCAAGCTCGACACGGTCCAGGCTGTGGATGATGCCACCTATACCTATAACAAGACCATCACCGAGGGCGTCAAAGCCGGGCGCGTGAAGGTCATCGGCGGTGGTTCCAGCCTTGGCCCCATCGACCTCGAAGCGCTCGTGGACATGTCCCCGGATGTCATCATGACCTCCGCCTCGGGTTCAGTGGATTACGACGCGCACCCCAAGCTACTCGAAGCGGGGTTCCATGTGGTCATCAACGCCGATTACCTGGAAAACTCGCCATTGGGCCGTGCTGAGTGGGGCAAGTTCATTGCTGCTTTTTACAACGAGGAAGAACGCGCCGCCGAGCAATTTAGCGAAGTGGTGGCCCGCTATAACGCGCTGAAGGAATTGGCTGCCACAGCTGCCACAAAACCCACGGTCTTTGTCAACACGGATTACCAGGGTACCTGGTATATGCCCGGCAATGAAAGCTATGTGGCTGAGCTGCTGCGCGATTCCGGTGCTAACTATCTCTTTACGGACCTGCCTTCCGCCAATGCCGCGCCACTGGCCTTTGAGGAAGTGTACGACCGCGCGCTCAACGCGGATTACTGGCTGAATGTTGGGTTTCCGGCCGACCTTGCCGGCCTGGTGGCCATGGACGAGCGTTATGCTGATTTTAAGGCCTTCCAGGCAGGCGGGGTATTCAACTTCAACGCCCGCGTGAACGGCAATGGCGGCGTGGATTACTATGAAAGCGGCGTGGCTCATCCGGACCTGGTGCTCTCGGACCTGGTAAAAATCTTCCACCCTGAGCTGTTGCCCGATTACACCCTGTACTACTACAAACAACTGAACTAAGCTTTCCGCCCCCTTATCTCCGCCCATGGAAAGAAACCCCGCATCGACTGACATGCCAAAGCTCCCCGGTTCTCACAAGACCCGGGCTTTGGTTTTCATACTGCTTGGGGTGCTCCTGTTGGTCGTCTTTTCCCTCAGCCTTGCCTATGGTTCGGTTCAAATTCCCTTACGCCAGGTGCTGAAGATTGTCACAGGAGGCACTTCTGGCCGGCCGAGCTGGGATTACATCATCCTGAACTTCCGCCTGGTGAAGGCACTGACAGCCCTGCTGGCTGGGAGCGCGCTGGCCCTCGCCGGCCTCCAGATGCAGACTCTCTTTCGCAATCCATTGGCCGACCCTTTCATTCTTGGTATCAACTCCGGTGCCAGCCTGGGTGTGGCCATCGCCATCCTTGGCATTGGCGCTTCAGGAGCCACATTCCTGGCCGGCCTGGGCCTGTTTGGGGATATCGGGATTGCCCTTTCCGCCTCCGTTGGCGCTGGAGCCGTCCTCGCGCTCATCCTTCTGGTTGGTCGCAAGGTTCGGGATACCACCACGCTGCTCATCCTCGGACTGATGTTTGGCTACGCCACCAGCGCGGTGGTCAGCCTGCTGATTTACTTCAGCATCCCGGAACGTATCCAGGCCTTTACCCTCTGGACCTATGGCTCGTTTAGCGGGGTGACCTGGAGCCAGATGAAGGTTATGTTGGGTGTAATCCTGTTCGGAATTCTCCTGGCGGGTTTGCTGCCAAAATACCTGAACGCGCTTCTGCTTGGCGAGGATTATGCCAAGAGCATGGGTATGAACGTGCGCCAGGCGCGCTTCCTGATTCTCGTCAGCGCTTCCATCCTGGCTGGTACGGTGACAGCCTTTTGCGGGCCAATTGGGTTCCTTGGCGTCGCGGTGCCCCACCTGGCGCGCAATGTTTTTCACACTGCGGACCATAAGCTCCTGGTCCCCGCGGTGGGCATCATCGGCGCGATTGCCGCCATCGCGGCTGATATCATCGCCCAGTTGCCCGGCAGCCAGTTCATGTTGCCCATCAACGTGGTGACCTCGCTTTTCGGCGCTCCCTTCGTGCTGTGGATACTGCTCAGGAACCGTGGAGGTGGGACATCGTTCAACCTCTGATGCAGCCATTGTTGGAGACCCACGCCCTCACGATTGGCTTTAGGCAGGGGAGGTCAGCGCCGAAACCACTGGCTACGGGCCTGGAACTGCGTGCCAACCCAGGCGAGATGATTTGCCTGGTTGGGCCCAACGGGGTGGGCAAGTCCACGCTTTTACGCACACTCACACGCCTGCGCGCGCCCCTTTCGGGGCATGTGCTGCTGGCCGGCCGTGACCTCGGCAGTTATTCCAACCACGAATTGGCCAGCCTGCTCAGCGTGGTGCTCACGCAACCCACGGGGGCGGGTGCCATGCGCGTGGCGGATTTGGTCGGGCTGGGGCGCTTCCCCTACACCGGCCTGTTTGACCGGCTCACAGACGCGGACGAGCAAGCCATCCATGCCGCCATGCGTGCCAGTGACGTTGAATTCCTTGCCGGCCGGGTTGTGAATGAATTAAGCGATGGCGAGCGCCAACGGGTGATGGTCGCCCGCGCCCTGGCGCAGGAACCACGCCTGCTGGTGTTGGATGAACCTACGGCGTTTTTGGATGTGGCCGGCAGGGTATCCATCATGCGCCTGCTGGTGGCCCTCGCGCACGAGCAGGGCAAGACGGTTTTGACCTCCACGCACGACCTCGACCTGGCCTTGCGTTCGGCTGATCGGGTTTGGCTGATGGACCACCAGGGGGTTATCTTGCAGGGCTCACCAGAAGACCTGGTGCTTTCAGGTCAGTTTGCCCACACCTTTGAAAAACAAAATGTCATTTTTGACACAAAAACTGGCAGCTTCACGCTGGATACCACCCCCAGCCGGGCCGTCGCTTTACGCGCCTCTGGCCTGGCATGGATTTGGACCAAGCGCGCGCTGGAACGGGCGGGGTTCCAGGTGCTGGACGCCCCCATCCCAGACATACCGGTGGTGGAGGTGCTCGGCGTGGGTTCCGAAACCACTTGGGTGCTGCATGACGGCAACATCCGCGCCAGCCACACCTCCATTTATTCCCTTCTGCAGGCCCTCAAGGAAATTCCTCGCGAACCGCAGTCTTTACGCTTCCCTAACCGAACCTAAAAATCTGCCCCGCGAAGAGGATCAGCGTTACAACGAGTATCAACGCGGTCGTGCCAACGGCCAGGATATTGGTGGTCAGTTTGTTCTTCCACTTGCCCATCAGCCCTTTGTCATTGGCCAAAATCAACACCAGGACCAGCAACACAGGGAGCAGCATCGCATTCAGCGACTGGGACAAAATCATGATTGGAAAGAGTGGCAGCCCTGGGATGAGCACCACCAGGATGCTCAGCGCCGTGATGATGCCGAACACACCATAAAAGATTGGCGCTTCCCGCACGGGGCGGTTGAGGCCGCGCTCAAAGCCGAAGGCCTCGCACATCGCGTAGGTCGTGGCCAGGGGCAGTACGGAAATAGCCAGCAGGGAGGCCCCCAGCAATCCAATGGCGAAAAGCACGCTGGAAAACTCGCCTGCCAGCGGTGCCAGGGCCATCGCGGCGGTCTTAGCGTCCTCCACGCGGATGCCCCTGGTGAAGAGGGTGGCCGCCGTGGTAATGATGATGAAGGCGGAGATGATATTGCCCCAGCCGGCGCCAAACATCACATCCAGTCGGGTGTTGTTGTATTCGCTCATCTCGGTCCCGCGGTCAGCCACAGAAGCCTGCAGGTAAAAAATACCCCAGGGGGTGATGGTGGTGCCAATGACCGCCAGGACGGCCAGGATGTACGTGGCATCCATTTTCAAGGTGGGGGTCAACGCGTCCTTCAGGATAACGCCCCAATCAGGTTTGATGATGAAAACCGTGAGGACATACGCCAGCGAACTCAGGCATAGGAACAACAGGGCTTTTTCCACGCTTTTGTAGTTGCCCCGCAGGATTAGTAGCGAGATTAACAAGCCGGCCAACGGGACGGTAATATAGCGGCTGATGCCAAATAGTTCGCCCGCGGCTGCCACACCGGCAAATTGTGCCACGGTGGTGCCCAGGTTGGCCAAAAGCAGGCAGAGCATGGCGAAGGTGGTGGTACGCACGCCAAAACGTTCGCGGATGAGGTCGCCAGTGCCCTTGCCGGTTACAGCACCCATGCGGGCTGCCATCTCCTGGATGACGACTTCGCCAATGGTAATCATGACGATAATCCACAGGAAGGAGTACCCATAATATGAGCCAGAGGAGGAATAGGTGGCGATGCCTGGGGCGTCGTTATCCGCGCTGGCAGTAATTAATCCCGGGCCGAGGAGTGTGAAAATCAGCCCGACCTTGCGCAGCCACAGTGGAAATTTCAGTTTGGTCTTCGACATTTTTCCACCCTATTTTCCTGAAAAGCGAGGCAGTTTTTTCTTCCAGGCGGTTGGCAGAACGGTATCCAACGCGTCGTCCACGGTCACAATACCGAGCATGACATTCGTGTTGGGGTCCACCACCGGGATGGCCATCAGGTCATACTTGGCCACCAGATAGGCTGCTTCATTTTGGGGCGTGAGCGGGTTGACCACCGCCGGGTCTTCGTCAATCCAGTCCGTGAGTGGTTTATCCAGCGGGGCGGTCACCAGGTCGCGCAGGCTGACCGCTCCATGCAATTTGTTCTGCGAGTCCAACAGGTAGATGTAATACATAAACTCATCTTCCAGGGCGTCCGCGTCGGAACGCAGGAAGCTGAGGGCCTGCTCCACGTTGTATTCCACGGGCACATGCGCGAATTCCGTGGTCATGATGCCGCCGGAAGAGTCCTCCGGGTAGGCCAGGAGCGAACGTACCTCTTCCTCATCGTCGTCTTCCATTAGGCTTAGGAGTTGCTCGCTGGTTTGGTCATCCAGGTCGGCCAGCAGGTCAGCGGCCTCATCCGGGTCCATTTCCTCCAACACGTCCGCGGCGCGTTCCGGGTGGAGGTGGGAAAGCACGGCCTGTTGCACTTCCTGCGAGCTTTCCTCCAGGGTATCGGCCAGTTCCTCGTTGGTAAAACCCTGCAAGAGCGCTTTGCTGGTGTGCTGGTCGAGGTCGTCCAGGATAGAGGCAATGTCGGCGGGTGGCATTTGCACCAGCTTGGATTGGGAAACAGATAGGCGCAGCGGGTCGTCGTGTTCGATGGAGGCCACATACTCCCAGGGGATGACATGCGTCTTGTTATCCTTATTAAGCGCCTTGGCGACGGATTTCCCGACCACCTCCAGACCCAGCCTGCGTAGCAGGCCATTACCGCTGGCGTCCACACCGGTCAGGTAGAAGGCGTCGCCTTTCCGCGCGATTTGCAGGTCATTCACGCGCACCAGGCGTTTGCCTTCCAGGTCTACAATCTGTTGGTCCAACACGCGCTGCTTGAGGGGCAGTTCGTGCCCCTTCTCCTGGTAGGGGAGTACCTTGGTGATGTCGGTTTTGAGCGTGATACTCGGCCACAGGCTCGAAAGGTTCCGGGCATCGATGATGTCGGCTCCTTCCGGGGCATGGCTGAGCACCAACGCGGTAATAGGCGGCATCTGCTTTTCCGTGCTGCTGACAAGGATGTCATCCAACCGGCCAACCAAATGGCCAAACGCATCCCATACCTTCTGATTTAAAAGTTTGCTTAAATAGATCATCGCGCACCTCTCTCAGGGTTGTTATTGATTTGTATTTGGGAAGCAATGCGACTCAGGGGACCGACACTCCGCGTGCCCCTGGCCATGGATAAATTACATGGCGGCGGTTGGCATGAGGAGAATCAGTCCCTTAGGACTTGCTGGTCCAGGCGTGTCGTCTGAGACCAGCGCTTCACTTCCGGTGATTGATTCAGGTTCCATCTTACTCATTTTCTGCTCTAACTTGCGCCTCCATTATACCTCACGAACACGCGTTTGGGCTCCCCAACAACGCCTGATTTTTCCATAACAGTCAATACAAGCATGAATACTGCTGGATCGGCTTGTTTTGTTCTTGTTTTGCCTTGTTGAACCAAAGTTGATGGACGGATGGTTTGGTGTTGTGCCAGAATTGTCGCTTTGAATAAGGCGGTGGAATGCCGATGGAGCCGCCCAACTTGCATCCTTTTACATTTGAAATTCGTGATTGACTTTCCATTTGCATTGTAGTATATTTGGTCCGTTGTAGTTGGCCGTTTGCTTTTCAAAGTGCTTGTCATCCGGATGCAAAACCCCAAGTAATAACAGAACAATTTTTTTCTATTTAGAGAGGATCAGTAAATTATGTCAGAACGTCAGGTTGGAACCGTCAAATGGTTCAATAGTGAAAAGGGTTTTGGTTTCATCACCCCCAAGTCCGGTGAAAAGGATGTCTTTGTGCATTACAGCGCCATTACCGCCAGCGGCTTCCGCAGCTTGCAGGAAAACCAGGAAGTGGAATTCACCGTCGCCAAAGGCCCCAAAGGCCCCCAGGCTCAGGATGTCACCATTCTTTAGTTAACACTAAAAACCAACAAAAAGCTGATCCATTACGGGTCAGCTTTTTTGTTATCTTCTCCAATCACAAGTGCCTGGCAAAAAGCAGCGTTAAGTTGCCTATTCCTGGGCAGCACATCGATAGAGGTTCATTTTGAGTGGGGGACAGCGTGGGCAGCGGGATTGCCCCTGCTCCCATGAGAGGTGGGAAGAACTGGGAGACCCGAATTGGTTAAAAATCGAAGAGGTCTTTCAGCCGGGGAACCTGTTCTTCAATCAGCGCGCGGTCTGTGCGCCAGCTGAACACGTCGCCAACGCCCCCATATTCAAAGGCCACGATTTCGGGCTGTCTCCAGGCACCTGTTTTGATTTGGTCAGCTGCCCAGCTGGCAAATTCCCAATCCTGCCCGACCAGTTCGAAATGGTCATGCCAATAGCCATGGACATGCTTGAGCCCGGTGATGTGCAGTTCGCGCAGGCTTTCCATCGGCAAAGGTTCCATGTAGGCCTGCAATTCAACCCCCAGGTGGGTGGCTGAAATACGCGCGTGGGAAAGGTCGAACAACAGGTCCGTGCCGGTCTCTTTGAGCGCCGCCCCTATCAGCTTGGAGTCGCTGGAGAGGGTGTACTGCGGGTATATCGGGAAGTATGGCAGATTTTCGGCGATGAGGGCAACGTTGGGAAAGCGCTTTTTGAGCCGATCGAGGTCAGCCACCCAGGCCTTTAGCAGCTGAGCGCGGTCCCGCTGGGAGCCATTTCTCATTTCTGGCGGAGCGCCCAGGTGGCAGTTGAGATGCGGCGTCTGGGTGGTTGCCAAAAACGAGGCAGTTTTCTCATAGTCCAGTTGATTGAATTTGCCGTTTCCGACCTCTATTTCAAAGTGAACATAGACCGGCCGGGTCTTTTCGGCGGTGTGGCTATTTCCTTGACAACCGGGGCACTTCCACAAATCAGGATCAATTTTCGATTCTGTGACCAAATCCCCGGCATGGGTTGAATAGTTTAACGCGAA
>Ga0116171_10005759_pt1 | contig 10833 bp, 7 predicted proteins | sample AD_JPNHW2_MetaG_FD_89798 | JGI IMG/M metagenome (GOLD analysis project Ga0116171, IMG submission 89798) | Active sludge microbial communities of municipal wastewater-treating anaerobic digesters from Japan - AD_JPNHW2_MetaG | ecosystem: Engineered > Bioreactor > Anaerobic > Digestate | place...
TAGCCCAAAAGAGGGATACCGGCTGATCATATTGCCCGGCATCCTCTTCTGTTTCATTCAGAATTCTGCCCCGGCAGAAAGGGAAACCCCAACGATCGATAAATCCTCCGGCAGCGCCTGCATATTCAAATTTGTTCCTGTCGGTGTAACTTCTGACTTTGGGCTGAAGCGCCGCAATGGTACGGTCATTCTCCATCCGCCTGATGCACGGTTTTATCCATCCGGGGGTAACTTCCACATCAGAGTTGAGCAATATGTAATAGTCGGCTTCGATCTGACACAATGCCCGGTTGTAACCGCCGGCAAATCCCCGGTTCTGATCCAGCAGAACGAGGTGAACTTCCGGATAGTTTTTCCGGAGGTACACTACGGATTCATCGGTTGAACCGTTGTCAGCCACATACACGGATATGCCATCTCCCTTGCTGTGGGTAAGCACGGAAGGGAGAAAACGGTCGAACAGGGTAACCCCGTTCCAGTTCAGAATCACTAAGGCTACTGAAGGTGTTTTTTTCATTCAGTCATTATTCAATCCTGGCACACCATCCGCCGCCGGGCGCCATTTTAAGGGTAATTTTATCCCCGCTTTTTACCGTCCGGGTGATTTTTTTGTAATCAACGGCATTCCGGTCAGCATTTATACCATCCTGGACAATTTCTGCAGACCAGTTTTTCCCGGATTCAAGGAAAGATAAATCTATAGTTAACTCTCTGGCATCCCAGTTGGTCATTCCCCCCAGGTACCATTTATTCCCGTTTCTACGGGCAAGCAGGATATATTGCCCCGTTTTAGCTTCCAGAACCCTGGTTTCATCCCAGACAGTCGGTACTTTCTTAATAAAATCAAAACATTCAGCCTCTTTCTGGTAGTGCACCGGATTGTCGGCCAACATCTGGAGGGGGCTTTCATAAACGACATACATGGCCATCTGGTGACAACGGGTACCTTGACTCATGGGTTTATTGAACACCGCTTTAAAATCACTTTTCGTGGCATTGATCATGGCGCCTGGCGTGAAATCCATCGGGCCTGCCCACATCCGGATAAAGGGGAGGGTAACATCATGTTCGGGCGTTATATCGGCGCTCCACTTGCTGTTTTCCAATCCCCTGACTCCTTCTCCGGTAATGACATTGGGATACTGCCTGTTCAGTCCACAGGGTTTGTAAGCTCCGTGAAAATCGACCAGGATTTTCCGTTTGGCAGCTTCCTTTGCCACACGGTAATAATAGTTTACCATCCACTGGTCATCGCGCTGCATAAAATCAACCTTGATGCCTTTGATGCCCCATTTCTCAAACTGGTCGAGCGCTTCAACGAGCTTATCATCGAGTGACTTCCAGACTGCCCACAGTACAATTCCCACATTCCGTTTTTTGGCATAGGCAGCCAGTTCATCCATATTGATATCGGGAGAAAGCTGCATGATATTGCCCAGTTTGTACCAGCCCTCATCCAGCACAACGTATTCCAGTCCATTGTCGGCGGCAAAATCAATATAGTATTTGTAGGTATTGGTATTAACTCCCGCCCTGAAATCGACTCCGGTGATGTTGTTGGCATTCCACCAGTCCCAGGGGACTTTCCCGGGTTTGATCCAGGAGGTATCTTCAAGGGAAGTAGGTTTCGACAACAGATATACCAGTTGGTTGGTGATCAGTTCACCATCGTTGTAAGCTACCGCCATGATCCGCCAGGGGAATTCCCTGGTACCGGCAGTTTTGGCCAGCCAGCCGGCATGACGGGTTACCACCACATCCCGGTCGTTCCTTTGCTGAACTTCCAGCGGATAACCCGGGAAAATGCCTTTCAGAGTGTTGCTGCCTGTTCCCTTCAGCCAGAGACCTGCATAATCTTCCAGATGAGACTCTGAAATGGCCAGCCGGATTCCCTCTGGAACTTCCACCAGAGCAGGTGTGCTGCAAAAACGGGAATCCGCAATATCTTTCACAGCCAGGTGCTTGTACAAGCGTTCATTATGGCTTTGAAAACTTTCTTCCTCCGGGAACCAAATCTGATTATCCCCCGCGAATTGATAAGTTACCTGTTCAGCATCCACTGTAATTTCTCCAGGGAAGGCTGTGGTGAAACGGTAGGCAACACCCTCATTGAACACCCTGAAAACCAAACCAAACTGATCCGAAAAAGAGAGTGCCAGCTGATTGTAATGATTGCGGATGACCGCACATTTGGTTTTCAGTACCGGAGATATCTTTTCATCCACAGTAACCTGCTTGTTCTTTTTCACTTTCGTATTTTCTCCGAGAATTTTCCCGTTCACGGTCAGAGATAAGGGAGATGGAGCCAGAATTTCCTTTCCATCCACCTTTACACTATAAGTAGTCTTTGCCCCGGTAACCACCGTTACAGAAATCCGGTTGTCGGGTGATTGGATATTGAATGTTTTATCTCCGGCAATTAATGAACCAGCCAGGAAAAGGGCTGCAAACATGATGATCAAACCTTTCATGGTCAAACTATAATGATTTAAAAATTAAGAACATAACAGCTGCAATGGCCGCTCCTGCTAACGGACCAACGATGGGCACCCAGGCATATTTCCAGTCGCTGTGGTGTTTTCCCTTCAGCGGCAATAAGAAATGAACGATGCGTGGGCCGAGATCCCTGGCGGGATTGATGGCATAGCCTGTCGGACCACCAAGCGACAATCCAATTCCCAAAACCACCAGGGCTACCGGAAGCGCGTTGAGTGCGCCCAGTCCGACCTCAGGTTCTGCCATATAAAGGACTGCCAATGTCAGCACATAGGTACCAACAATTTCAGTGATCACATTGAACCAATAACTTCTGATGTTGGGAATGGTTGCAAAAACCGCAAGTTTGGCCTGCCCATCGTCAGTAACGTCGAAGTGTTTTTTGTAGGCCAGCCAAACCAGAAAGGCTCCGAACATGGCGCCAAGTACCTGAGCTGCCATATACAGCGGTACAAGCGCCCAGGAGAATTTGTGAGCCATCGCCAAAGCAAGGGTAACTGCCGGATTCAGGTGTGCTCCACTGACCGGAGCCGCTATCAGCACACCGGTAAAAACACCGATGGCCCACCCGAAGGTGATTACGATCCATCCGGAATCGTGTCCCTTTGTTTGTTTCAGCAACACATTGGCTACTACCCCTGCCCCAAACACCAGGATGATGGCTGTTCCGAAGAATTCTGCAAAAAAAGCATTCATTTTCAATTTTTGTTAATTAATGAGTAACCTTAAGAAGACTCAGCAGGTGACTTTGAGTCACCTGCTGAGTATCAGCTTGACTTTAAATCACCTGCTGAGTATCAACTTCCGCCCATGCTTCTGCAGCGCGCACTGCGCGTTTCCAGTCTTTAACCAGTTCTACAGTAGTCTCCCGGTTCATTTCAGGTTCAAATATCCGTTCCACCTGCCATTGGCCGCGGATTTCATCCATACTGCCCCAAAACCCGACAGCCAGACCGGCCAGGTAAGCAGCCCCCAATGCCGTAGTTTCGGTAATTTTTGGACGAACTACCGAGCATTGTAAAAGATCGGCCTGGAAGCGGAGGAGCTGGTTGTTGACCGTAGCGCCGCCATCCACGCGGAGTTCCCTGATATCAATTCCGGAATCCTTTTGCATGGCACGAAGCACCTCATAGGTTTGGAATGCAATACTGTCCACAGCAGCCCTGGCTATATGGGCAACGGTAGTTCCCCGGGTGATGCCCACCAGCGTTCCCCGTGCATACTGGTTCCAGTAGGGTGCTCCCAGTCCCGCAAAAGCAGGAACAAAATAAACCCCCTCACTGCTGCTTACTTTGGCGGTAAGCGCTTCCACGTCGTTTGACTGCTGGATTACCCCCAAGCCATCGCGTAACCATTGAACCACGGCGCCCCCGATGAAAATACTTCCTTCCAGCGCATAGGTGGTTTGATCCCCGATTTTCCAGGCAATGGTGGTTAGCAGTTTGCTTTCAGAGGCGATGGGTTTGGTCCCGATATTCATCATCATGAAACATCCGGTTCCGTATGTATTCTTGACCATCCCCGGTTCGGTGCACATCTGTCCGAACAGCGCTGCCTGCTGGTCGCCGGCTATTCCGGCCACCGGAATTGCGGAGGAAAAGTGCCCGGTTGCCATACCATAGATTTCACTCGAGCTGCGCACTTCCGGCAGCATGGAAGCCGGAATCCCGAAAATCCCGAGCAATTCTTCATCCCATTTCAGGGTATGAATATTGAACAACATGGTACGGGAAGCATTTGAAACATCGGTGACATGCAGTTTCCCCCTCGTCAGCTTCCATACCACCCAGCTGTCGACGGTGCCAAATGCCAGCTGCCCTTTTGCAGCCAGTTCCCGGGCTCCTTTCACATGCTCCAGAATCCAGTTAACTTTTGAAGCCGAAAAATAGGCGTCTATGATCAAACCGGTCTTGTCCAGAATGGTCTGAGCAAATCCCTTGTTTTTCAATTCATCACAAAAGCCTGCGGTCCTTCTGTCCTGCCAGACGATGGCATTGTACACCGGTTTACCTGTTTTTCTGTCCCAGACTATCGTGGTTTCCCTTTGGTTGGTGATCCCGATGGCGGCAATATCCGATCCCTGCAAGCCTGACCGGGCAATGGCTTCCATTCCCACTCCCAGCTGGGTGCTCCAGATTTCTTCAGGATTGTGCTCTACCCATCCTGGTGACGGGAAAATCTGCCTGAACTCTTTTTGCGCCGTGGCCACAGGAGTTCCATGGTGGTCAAACAGGATGGCACGGGAACTGGTCGTTCCCTGGTCGAAAGCAAGTACATATTGATTCATAATATCTTAATGAGTTTATTACCAATGTGCAAGGTAATTTTGAGCCAGCGCCCGGTAGGAGGCAATCTGTTCCCCAGTAGATTTAGCATCCCAGCCTGCCTGTTCAGCCATGATTGCTGCCACTGCCGGCGCCAGTTCCATGCTGGCTGCAGCATGGAGAAATAAAGCTCTGGTTCTCCGGGCCATCATATCTTCCAGGGTAACGGGCATTTCGTTTTTGCATATCCAGCTGATCTCTGCAACGGTATAGTCGAAAGCAGGGTGTAATTTTTTCCCGCTTTCAGGATTGCCGGCGATCAGATTTTCGATTTCAGCAGCCCCTTTGCCATAAATCAGGAACCGGGTGTTTTTGACGGTTTCCGGAACCGGTACCAGACACAAATGGCTGGTACCACATGGCCTGGATTCCAGCATTCCTGCCCTGGCAGCCTTATCGATGGTCTCTTCGGCCATTCGCCGGTAAAAAGTCCACTTGCCCCCATACACGGAAAGCAATCCGGAGGCGGAAAGGGTAATTTTATGTCTGCGGGAAATTTCCCTGGTGGCATCGGGATTGTCAGGATCTGACGCTAAAGGACGTAAGCCGGCAAAGACGCTGAGGATATCCTTTCTTCCCGGCTGCCGGATCAGGTATTTTCCTGCATTCCGGAGGATAAAGCCTACCTCTTCGTCAAGCGCTACCGGCTCTTCGGAAATTTGATTCACCGGGGTATCAGTGGTGCCAACGACTACTTTGCCCATCCAGGGTATGGCAAAAAGCACCCGCCCATCGTCGGTTTTGGGGATCATGATGGCGGAGTTGCTTTCCAGAAAGGAACCATCCAGAACGATATGTACCCCCTGGCTGGGCCGTATGTGCGGTTTTGCCCCTGGTCGGTCCATCCGGTAGATCTCATCAGTAAAAACACCGGTTGCATTAATCACCACACGGGCTTCAGCTACAACCTCGTCTCCGGTCACCCCATCAACGACAACCACTCCTGAAACCTTTTTCCCGTTTTTCTTCACCAGTTGAGTAACTCTCATATGGTTCAGGACAATCGCTCCATGGTCAACACAGGAATGAGCCATGGCAAGGGCCATCCTGGCATCATCAAACTGACCGTCATGGTAAATGACCCCCCCCTTCAATCCTTCCTGGTTCAACAGAGGCAGCCTTTCCAGTACTTTCTTCCTTCCGATCACTTCCGATTTACCGAGGCTCAGTTTTCGTGACAGGAAATCATAGAACTTCAGCCCCGCCCCATACATAAATAAATCACCCCAGGTATATACCGGAACAACAAATTCCTGATTGCCTGTCAGATAAGGTGCATTCTTCAGTACCAGGCCCCGTTCCTGCAAAGCCTCATACACCAGCAGGATATCACCCTGGGAGAGGTAACGCACCCCTCCGTGAATGAGTTTTGTGCTCCGGGAAGAGGTTCCCTTTGCAAAATCTACCTGCTCCAACAGAAGCGTATCAAAACCACGGACGGCTGCATCCAGTGCAACGCCCAGTCCTGTAGCGCCTCCGCCAATTACAATAACATCCCAGGGTTTATTAAGATGCGCCTGCATCTTCAGAATTTGTTCCGTCCGGTTCACAGTATCAGATTTGACCCCCCAATATTAATAAATAAAGCGGAAGGAACCAGACAATATCCGGGTGAAAAAAGATGTTTTACATCATCCGGAATCACCCCAGCCTGAAGGCTGGGGTTAGTAGTTGATTGTTAAGACTCAGATTGTTTAGCCGACAGGTAGTCAATCTGCAGTTTAAGTATAACCATCTTTTCAAGAGAAGAATCCCTGTAAACAAGCTCTCCGGCAGCTCCATACTTTCTCATGATCACATCCAGACCTGCTCTTTTGGCTTCTTTATCCTCTATGATTTCCACGTTACCACTTCCCATGACAGAACGGTACCGGGAGGTCCAGTCACACGCCATCTTTCCCTTCATCACCTCTTCATTTTGCGTAATCTCAAAAGTAGCCCGACTGTTTTTCCTGATCAGCTCCATTTTTCTTCCCTGTGGTGCAGAATGGAACCAGAGTGATCCGTTGTGGTACCCGTAATTCATAGGTACGATATAGGCTTCAGGGCCATCGACCAACCCCAATCTGCAGAGCGGGGAATTCAGGAGTATTTCTTCTATCAGCCGATGGTCTGTTATCTCTTTTTCAAATCTTCTCATTTAAAGCAATACATTCTTCGTTTTCCACATTTTTGTCAGCTTTCTATTTTCTGAGGTATTTGGGATCGCTGGTTCTACTTTTACCGTCTTTACTGAAATCCCAGACATCGCTGACCTCCCTGATTCCCGGCAGATCATCCTCCCCTTTTTTAACTTTTTCACGGGTTACCCTTCGCAACTTCCTGTTGGCATCCCGTTTTTCTTCCTTTTCACTGGTGGAGGTAGTAATGGCTGTAACCGGCGCCTTTTTTCTGGAGCGGCTCATCTTAAATGTTTTATCAATTTCTGTACAAACTTACCGTTCAATAATTTCAATTTCCTCGTTGGTCAGATTGTAGATTTTGTACACCATAAGGTCTATTCTTCTGTTGGTGTGTTCAATCCTGTTCCTGAGCTGTTCTGTTTGATCCGGAAGTTTGCTAATCGTGATTTCTTTATAAAGTTCAGTGATCAATTCAGCCAGTTTACAAATAGTCTCACAATCCTGGCCCTTCTCCGGAATGGGAATTTTTTCCATATATTGGCTAAAAAAACGCAAATATCCTCCCCTGATGCTGTTGGTGATTTTCGAAAAATAGTAGTGGAAAAGCTGCGAATTCAGGATAGCCAGGAGATATTTGTCTGCAACGCCGATGTTATAAACCGTATTCAGGGAATATAATCCCTGATCATCAATGACCGCCTGTGTCCGGAGGGCAATGTCGGGGTACATGATCTTGGGGATGTTAAAGGATGCATTTTTTGCCGGAAGCGATTGAAGCTCATACCATTTTTGCTTTCCGGCTCTTTTCTCCAGCTGTGGTCTGAACCTGTCAAGATGGTTTTTTATGGAAGGATAAGCATCTATGGTGATTCCTTTATAGGTAAAAATGAGAAACTTATCACTTACCGGGTGACAGTATCTTTTAATATTCTTGCCGGAAAGCAATGGTTTGATGATTTCCCTGCAGGCGGTGTCTTCTGAAATCAACCGTTCTTTTGTTATGGCATCAATAACAAATGCCTCATTTAACCCTGTTTTAATCCCGTAGAAAATTTTCCCTTTTACATATTCTCCCAATGGGATCCCTTTATTTTGGATTTTCTGAATTAATTTGTTTTCAACTTCTCCTGCCAGGTTCCAACCCTGTTCTTCGAGGTTTTCCTGTTTAACTTCAATTTTATTAAGTAGCACATAATCATCCAGTTGACCGAAATTCAAAGTATTCACAGTCGCCGCTTCAAACGTATTACTCCGGAACGCCCCTTTGTGGGCAATCAGGATGCAGGGATAAGCTGTTGCCCCTTCAAAAACCGGCAGGTCACCAAAGTCAACAATCTGCTCAAGGGTTTGATTTTGCAGAAACCGACGTAAAGGTCTGCCATAACTTGCCCGCATCCATTTGTTGGCCACAATGACGCCATATAACCCATTATTTCGCAATAACCGGAATCCTTGTTCTATGAAGTAACTGTACAAATCGGCCATTCCGTGATAGGCGCTGTACTTTTTCTCATAATACGTTTTTAATATCCCAAGGGACTCCTGCCTGACGTATGGCGGATTACCAATGACCACATCAAACCCTGAAGAAGAATCATAAGTGGTCAATGGCTCACCGGCTTGTTCCTCCATCTTCCGTATTATTTCAGTCGCTTTATTCTGAACACCTTTTAGCCTGGCAATCAAAATTTTAACATCATCAGGTTCAACAGCCTTCCTTGATGTAAAAACCTGTGGAAAAGCCTTCTGCCAGCTAAATGGTTTAACGGATCGTTGAGAAGGATCAAATTCAATGATACCATCATAATAATCTTCGTCAACCAGGCTGTTACCACATTTGATGTTATCGTCTAAAGTGGGCAGAATCCGGTCGTGCCAGAGTTTCTGCTGTAGCTCAATGGTATTCTGTGTCTCTCCTTCCATGCATTTGATCAGCAAACTCAGTTTGGTCACTTCAACCGCATTGACATCAATATCCACTCCGTAAATGTTGTTCAGCAATATCCGTTTCTTCTCGTTAGATGTCAACTCCCCGAATAGCGTAACGGGGCTCTCCTTTTTTCCTGTTTTTATTCCTTCCTGTACATAATAATTCCTGTGGTAATCCAGCAAATAACGATAGGCGCCGATCAGGAAACTGCCACTGCCGCAGGCCGGGTCAACAATTTTCAGCGAAGAGATTTCAGCAGGAGATTTCCCTTCAATTACTTCTCCCACTGTATGCTTCACGATGTAATCTACAATGTATTCCGGTGTATAATAGACTCCTCCCGCTTTCCTGATTTCCGGCTTCTCTTCAATCCTGACCCTGTGGGCCTGATCAATGGCGATTTGTTTACCCAGGAACTGTTCATAAACCGTCCCCATGATTTCAACGGGAATCTCGGAAAATTCATAGGGACTTTCCGGATAGTACATTTCGGCTATGATTGTTTTTAATACTTTATGATCAATAGTCAAAGTTTCTGTGACCTGATCCTTTCTGAAATCAAAAAGACCGGAATTGTACTTTTCGTCTGCTTTCCTGAAAATTTCCAGCAGGCCCAGATAACTACCCCCTTCATTTCTGGCATAAGGTTGATTGACACACCTTTTCAACTGTCCGTATGGTTCTATCCCGCGGTCTTCGGTTATACGCAGGAAGATCAACCTGTCGATGATTTGCTGAACTGCAAAATTGATTTCGTCTTCATTCAGTTGCTTATTTCTAAGACTGATGGCTGTCGCCAGGTAGGTTCTCCATTTATCCAGCGTAATAAGAAAGTCGTGGTCAACAGTGGAGGCGCCCTTTTTATGGGAATCGCTTCTTACATACCGGTCAAATTTGCCTTTTCTGATGCTCTCATAAGAAAAAGTATCCCAGAGATAATCGAACTCCTGCAGGTAATTTCTGAATGTCAGGTATTTAATCCTTGCCACCCCTGATTTATCTGTCGGCTGAGGTTTGACCGAACAATCATAAACGGCAAATTCTTCAAAATCTGTTACTATACTCAACTCCAGTTTCGCATTCCACCCGTACCGTCTTACCTGATAAGCTACTGATATATCATTTTTTACGATAACACTGGGTTTTTTTGCTTCCACGAAGAAAAGTCTTTTCCCTCCAGGTAAACGGAAAGCATAATCAGGGGCTTTCGTTGCCCGTCCTATTTTAATCCTGTCTTCATGAATCACCTCCCGGTAAGCTTCCGCATTTCCTGCGGTGTTGTCCACATCCCACCCCAGTGCTTTAAAAAAAGGATCAATAAAATCGCGTCTGGTCAGCGTTTCATTGTACTCTGCCGACAGGTATGATTCCAGTTGTTCTGCAAATCGTTCAACCAGTTGCCTGACTATTTTGTATGCTTGATCTTTTGAGGTCACATTCCTTAAAATTTGTAACTGAAACCCGCTCCAAACAACTGCTTCAACTGCACCCGACGGCCTTTCCCTTCGAAAATGCCATCATCGTTCCGGTCGACTGCCACATAGACATCGTCATCATAAATCATGTTGGTAATCAGATTGGCAGAAAGGAATTTGTTGATTTTCATATTCAGCCTGAAATCCCAGTTGACATCAATATTTTGTGGATGTTTCAGGTAATTGGTGAAAAGCCCCAGCCCGGTAACCACATCAACATTTGTTACCACCGGGAATTTGAGCTCGGATTTGAGGGTTGCCCCCATTTCAGCCCGGATTTTTTTTCCTTTTTCCACCCCAAATGCGCCGGCAGCAGACAGAACATCATCGGCTACAATGGTGAATTTAGACCCCAACGGAGAAAGAAAGAGACTGAATTTGTCGTTTGGTTTATAATCTGCCCCCAACGCAAGACTTACATAAGCCGGAGCAAACAGCGCCGAAATTTTGTTGGTGACATTGGGATATTTGTACCCGTTGGCAAA
>Ga0116171_10005760_pt1 | contig 10831 bp, 7 predicted proteins | sample AD_JPNHW2_MetaG_FD_89798 | JGI IMG/M metagenome (GOLD analysis project Ga0116171, IMG submission 89798) | Active sludge microbial communities of municipal wastewater-treating anaerobic digesters from Japan - AD_JPNHW2_MetaG | ecosystem: Engineered > Bioreactor > Anaerobic > Digestate | place...
ACTGCTAACTCGTCAACGTGCTCCGGTTTCTGGTAGACGACGAGAGCGGGCTTCATTGGGTGCGCTCGGATGGCTATCATCGGCGAGCGGCCGAACTTGACGCCTGTGAAGATTAACGCTCGTTCCGAGCTCCAGCCGTAGATCTTGAGGTAGTCCATGGAGCCTAGCGCCGTAATCGCTTTCATTGAATCTATGACCGTGTAGCCGTGGATGTCCTTGTCTAGCGATATGCCGCGGTTGAGGACGTCTCCTTCGATCGCTTTGAGGAACTCCTCGGCGGGCATGCTGGAACTGAACTCGCGGATGGCGATGATGCAGTCGGACTTTTGTCCCAGGTCGTACTTCTTGAGGATCTTGGAGCCGTTCTCCTCATCTAAGTTCAAGAAACCGGTTACGATCTTGCGGATGATGACTATGCCCGGCGATTTGCGACGACCGGACTCGTAGTCGCTGATGACCGACGGGGATATGGTGAGGTGGCGGGCGAGGTCCTGCTGAGATATGCCGAACTCCTCGCGCCATTTGCGAAGCGTCTTGCCGGGATCTGTCGATAGTACGATCTCCCCGGCGATCTTCTCCATGAGCTGCTCGCGCATGTCTGGACGGACTAGATTGAAGTTATTTATAACTGTCGTAGGCGGCTATCGACAGTTTATAAATGAGGCGTTGATCGTCGTGGCCATGGGTGTCTGCGTTCGTGCGGAGCTAACATAAGATATTTAATATCGGGATGGTTTAACCGGCCTTACACGGGTCTGTGGGTTAGCTTGGTAAACTTGTAGGTTCGGGACCTATAGCCTCCGGTTCAAATCCGGACAGACCCATTTTATTAATATTTTGTCATAAATTTTAGTATTGTAATATAATAGTATTTTAATATATATTTGCAAGGACATAACATTTATGGTTTGTTCACGAATAACGAAATTAGAATTTTATGGCTGATGTTAGGAAGCCCCTGTTATCCATATGTATACCCTCATATAATCGATCTCGTCTTTTGAAGGTTTCACTTCTATCAATTATGGAACAGATGAATGGGTTAGCAGATGATATTGAAGTGGTAGTTTCCGATAATTGTTCAACGGATGAAACGGAAGATATTGTTCGATGGGCCCAACAATTCGGACAAATTAGGTATAATAGAAACAAGACCAACATTGGGGCTGGACCTAATTTCAACCTCCTTATTGAAAAATTGGCGCAGGGAGAGTACTGCTGGATCATCGGCGATGATGATTTCCTAAGAAAGAATTCATTGTTTCGCTTAATTAAAGGAATGAAAGAGAATCCTGAAGTCGATTTATTTCACATCAATGGCATGCATATTGACGTATCCCAAGTTTATAACATGACAGATCCCGTTAGCAGTGAACAATTTCCAAACGATCTGATTACTTCTAACAATGATTTTTATGATCGAGAATTAGCATCGTTCAATGATCTAATTGACCCATCGATCAATAGAGATTTTTTATGCGGAATAATGTGCTCGATTTTCCGCAGGAAAAAATGGATGGACCATTCCCATTCGGTTAAGATTTCCGAAGATAATTTTAGAGATGCGTTTACCACATACCCCCATGCTGTAATACTTACTATGAGTATGAGAGGAAGCAGAATTTTCAGATTCGGAAATCCAATTATTGTTATCGGTGATGGCAATAGAAATTGGGAATCGGATTATCCTATGGTGGCTCATGTTAGGAGCCTTGAATTACTGGAAATATTCGAGAATCTTGGTGTTGATACAAATCAGATTGAGAAATGTCGAAGATATCACCTGATAAATAATGTGCCAAGCTTGATATTTACGTCAATTAGGATGGGCGGTCATTTGAAAAATTATGTGGATTATAATCAGACTTTGTTAAAGTATGTGGCATACAAAGAGTTCTGGTTATCAATTCCTTATATATTTTACAGAAGAATTCTAAAAATAATTAACTAAACTTATAACTAGCAAATTGTTGCTATACTAAAATAATATTATTTAATGGTAACAATCAATAAAACTCATGGTCGAATATTTTAAGATTAAATGTATAATAATATAAAATATTTAATAATAACTAGATAATCAGTATTAGTGCTTTATGCCATCTAATATCCTCATCGATACGTATGAGTTTTCTGTTGATTCTAATTCGATTACATTAAATATGATATACCAATGTTTTTACTTGAATAAATATTAATAACTGAATCATCACAATTGAGACGATAGTAATCCTGATAATTGTACCTCCCAATGTTAGAATATCCTGGCACTTCCTCATACAATGTAACATCTATCGTTAATTTGACAATGTAAAGTGAACCTGAGTTATCTGTGATTGATTGGGCTAATGATTTATTGGTGTTATCATACCCGAAATGATCCGACAGGCCAATATAATCATCATTCAACCCGTCATCGAATAGAGTGTGGAATCTCCCGATTTGACTCAAAGGGGCTGCCATGTTATCACTATCTCTGAAATCGTATACCCATTTCATTCCAGCAACCTCGTTGTTGGTCAACGCGAAGTTGCTTGAGTAGACCATTGGAGAGGGAAGCGCCCCAAGTAAAGATAGTGAAAATATTAAGATTACCACAGAAATCATAGAGAATTTTTTTATCGTATAAATTCGAGATTTAATTTTATAATTATTTATATATATTATAGATAATAATGTAAAAGCTGGAATTTGAAAATACACTAAAAATAAAAGATTGGTCATCCTATCTGGAACATGTGATATCAATGGATTAAGGAAAAGAATTGCTTCTATTATTAAGGTAATTAAATATGCTACGAATAATAGTTTTACGATACGGTTTTGTTCAGCGTCGTGTTTGATGCGATTATAATAAAGAAATAAAAATACTATAATAAGAACTGTGGGAATTATGAATCTCCCATAATAGATTAATACAAAGGGAATGAACGATGAAAGATCTGGTCCAATTTTAACAATTTTATCTGTCGTTTCTGTTAATACTGGTTCTGTTAACTTTAATAAAAAGGAATTAACGGCCCTACCAAAACTACCCAAAAGTGAGCTCGAATAAAGAAACCATGATGCAAAGGCCGTGAGTTGAATAATCACTATGTTCCTAAGTCGGCTGATATCTCCAGTTATCAAATTTTTAATGAACCTTTTGAATAATAATAACGATAATTGAAATGCTATAACAAAAAAAAGAATAAATGGATGTGTGAATGGAATTAATAGGGAAAAAAGAACCATCATGATCGCATATGAGGTGGTTCCGTGTTGCACATAATTGAAAATAATGAATAAGTAAATAGGTAAAAACGCAAAGAATAGGGCGTGCGGGGTGTTTAAAAAATTATACATCCCGAGATATAGAACAAATGATGACACGATCAATATATTTCTATAATCTGTATTTTTGTAAAATTTATTACCATGAATATTGGTGCCAAATACAAATAAGGAAGAAAAAACAATCGGAATTATAAAAGAGACCACACTCGATTGCATTCCAGAGATGATGGCAATCGAAGCACCAAAGATGTGGCTTGCTGGATATATGTCCCAATTCGAGATAATTCCAATGTTAGATATGTGCAGATATTCCCCGATATATGACATATCATCAGCACGCCCCATCGAATAATAACCGAGGGCGAACGGAATGATTAATACGGTTACGAATAATAGAATAAGTAAAACGATCGAAACAATCCTTAATTGTCGAATTCGGCTGAAAATTATTATGCTTGCGACCGAAAAGCATCCGATAATTGATGGTATGAATAATTTTGGTAATGCTGAATATACATCGACAACATACCCTTTGGGTATTGAAATAATCAATTGGATGGTCGTGACCGTTAAAAAAATAAATGCAATAGCAAGAATAATTTTAAACATCCTAGATAACAATAAGTCGCTGTTTCGCGTCCCGACATTAATATTTAATTTAATTCTCATTATCTCGACCGCATTATTGTCTACTTAGATTGTCTTTAACAATATACTCAGACTATTTACTGATGCTGATTGGCATACAGTTTTAGAAATTTTTCCGCAGATAAATCCCATGTGAATTTATTTTGTGTCGTAATTTTCGCATTATTTCCTAACCTATCCGCATAATCACCATTTTTAAGAAGAAAATCTATCTTTTCGGCCACTTGTATTGCGTCGGGGATCACAAGAAGCCCGTTAAACCCATCAATAACTACCTCGGACCCATATCCAGCATCAAATGCGATAACCGATTTACAACATGACATTGCTTCCAATAGAGCCAAGCCCACACCGCTTTTTCCTAACCAAGGAAAAATAAAAACATCACATATAATTATAGGAACAAATGGATTCTGTACATCCCCTGTAAAAATAATACGATCTCGCACACCCATATTATCTGAATGAGTCTTCATTTCATCAACAAATCTACCTTCACGGGTAACTAGAAGTATAATGTCGGGATATGTTTTTTTTAGAATTTCCAGTGCCTGGATAACAATTTTTAATCCTTGTGCCTTAAGAGCATTAGCAGTAAACGCCTGCACCAAGAGAATTGGATAATTGGGTTTTAAAATAAATGAACTACAGAATTTTTGTACCTCACTGTGGGTTACCTCCCTGACTTCCACACCACCGTAGGTAATTGCTGTTTTCGTAAAGGATAGACCATAAACGTCATTAATACTCTTTTGTAGGCCATTCGAAACAAAGGAAACAGTATCACAGACATTTAGCAGACATTGGAAAAAATATTTTCCAGGTATCGAAAGCTTATTTGTGGGTTCGGTGTGAAAAGTGTGGACCAATGTACACCCGCGCAATTTCTTGTAGAGCACTCCAGGAAGAAGACAATACCAGGTTCCGTGCGTATGAATCACATCAGGACGATACTTATTAAGATGCCGATAGCTGGCCATTAAGAATACGATTTTATTTTTTCCACAAAAAACCTGGTAAGGATCGACACCTTCGCGAAAGAGCACGTGTGCCTCAACCCCCTTTTTATTAAGGACCTTGACGAGATTCACGAGATAGGTCTTGATTCCCCCTCCATCACTGTCTTTCCAGTAATTCGTAATGATCGCAACCTTCATTGAGGAGTCTCCTTCAACACCTGTTCATAGACATTCATTATTTGTATAGCGACATTCTCCCAGGTGTATTGCGCTGCGTGGTCGAGTATCTTTTTCTCATCCCATTTTCGATCTAAAGCTATCAGAATTTTTTCTGCCAGGTCCTCGGGGTTGGCAGGTTCCACCAACAACCCGTAATCATCGGATGTGATCACTTCTGGAACTCCCCCCACCCTCGTTCCGATGAACGGTTTTCCACAACCGAGGGCCTCGAACATGACTGTTGGATTACCTTCATTCAGGCTTGGTAAAACAAAGAGATCGCAGGCATTTATCCAGAATGGAATTTCATCATGATTTTTTGCACCTACAAATTTTATATAATCTGTCAAACCCAACGATCGTACTTGCTCCTCCAAATTTTTTCCAAGAGATCCTGAGCCCACGATGATGCACAATACATCCTGTCTGTTTTTTGTCAGGAAAGATATTGCATCGATGAGATGCTTGTGACCTTTTACATCACTGTAAAAATTTCCAACATTTATAATAATTTTTTTGTCGTCTGGAAGAATTAATTTTGTTCTACACTCATACATATCCATCTTATGAAAAAAATTGTCATCGTAACCATTTGGTATCGATGAAATTTTGTTTGGTTCTATTCCGACGCGTTCGAATAGACCGACGTCCCCGGCCCTAATTCGGATAATATGGTTCGCATTTCCCCAAGCATTGATGAAGATACTATCGGCATTTTTTATGGCTTTATTGAAGGTAATTGAAGAATGTTCAGTTATTATTAAAGGTTTATTATATTTTTGTTTTATTTTTACACTAGTGGCACCAGATGGCCATGTGAAATGAGCATGGATTATGTCAAATTTTATATCTAGTTTTATTAATAAAGAATTGACTGCCCTACCCTCGAGATGAACCCAAAATTTTCTTCCAAAATACCAAAATATAGGACAATTTATATATTTAGGAAAATGAACGGAAATGTTATCATACGAATAATCGGAAATTTCGGTTTTTCGTAATAAGTTAATTCCAATCGCAGTAGGCGATATTACATATATATGATTAAAGAAATGTTTTAATTCTTTAATCTGATCTTTTATAAATATACCGCCGATATAGGAATTGTCTTCATTGGGGTAACTCCCAGTTATGATCAAGAGATTACCAGTTTTCATCCTTAACCTCGTTCACGACGAATCGATATTTTCCCGCATTCGTCTTCTTAATCCTATCAGAAATAATGAATTGGACATCCCATTCGGAGCTTTTACTGTGAACATATCTTTGAATGACGTCCAACTGGTTCGGATCAAAATTATTCCCCAGGACTAGTTCAATTTTTATTGTTTTTTCAGTAACTTGCCTTACTTGAAATTCGATAACGCCAGATATTTCCCAAAAGATGTGCGTGAAAAACTCACCGTGAACATATTTTCCTTCGGGAGTTTTTAAAATGTCCTGAGTTCTACCAATAACTTCCTTTAATAAACGATACTTACGGCCACAAGAGCATTCATCAGCACAGATGGCACCTAAATCACCTGTATCGTACCTTATAAATGGCATTGATTGGTTCTGTAGACTTGTTGCAAGAATACTCCCATACCCTTCATCGATCTGATAAAGATCTTCATCAACGATCTCCATCAAACCGCGCTCTGTATCAATGTGTAATCCATTATGAGAATCACATTCATACGCCGAAACCCCACCATCATTTAATCCGTACGCATCAAAAACTGCAGCGTGAAAAACATCCTCAATATTCTTTCTCATTGGAAAATATAATTTTTCGGCGGTAGAAAATATTGACAAGGGATGATGAATAACCAAGTCGTGTTTTTTTATATACGAAGAAAGGAAATTTAGCGAAGACGCATAACCATATAAAAATTTAGGTTTAAATTTATTAATTGTTTTTACATAATATTGTAAATTTAATTCATCCATATCAAAAGAGGAAATCATCCTGATATTTCGGGTGCCTTCATTTAATCTCTTTATTAGATTTGATTTCAAAGATATTCCCAGAGACGACCCACCAAAAAAGATTGTTCTGTCTGCTAATTCATATCCCCCGTAACCCCATCCTCGATACATCATGGCGGCCATAAAAAAACGTTCATCCCTATCCATGCGGTATTGAAAAGGAACCCCAGTCGACCCCCCAGTGCTCCTATTTAAATAATTGATTTTTTCAAGATTTATCGGTTTTAAATCCTCAAAATTTTCCCTAACTATGTCTTTAGTTAGAACGGGAATTTTTTCCATATCTTTTATTGATTTGATATCTTCTGGAAGGAGATTAATCGACCTAAATTTTTTTCTATAATACGGCACATTTTGATATGCAAAATTTACTATGCTTCTCAATTTGGTTAATTGATCGCGTTCCAATTCCTCTACGCTACACCATTCGTGTTTTTTTAAATATTTATAATATTTTAAAAAACTCATATCATTTAATTGATGAGCCATCACGAATAGAGGTTTATTAAACAGTGAACCATCCCCAAAATCTAATCATTTCCTACATCGCCCCCATAATGCTCGACAATGTAATCAATGTAGAAAGAAACCATGTCGGTTTTATCATTCAGTAACTTTTCACGTTTCTCTTCCCATTCTTCTTTAACCATTGACCCATTAACCAAATCATTTGCCTTTTCTATGACATCTTCTGAAAATTCATCATAGCAATGAACTAATCCATAACGTTTTTCTAATTCATCAAAATTACCAAAAACCAAGGCTTTTGGATGCATCATTATTGAAGGAACACCCAATATAGCGGCTTCTGTTACCATTGTCCCAGTATCAGCAACTAACAGTTTCGAAAAATAAATAATATCATGTATTCTACTTCTAGGCGCATTTAATCGATAACTCGATATCTGATCAGGAATCGCTGATTCAGATGATATGAAAACCCGAGCTTTTTTCTCGAGTTCCTTGATCAATCTGATTTTATCTTCCGTTGTAAATCCATTTAATCCAGTATCATGAACTGCATCAAAACTATTGAATCTCAATAAAATATATGCCTCTGATTTATCGATGCCCAAATATTTAAACACATCGTCGTTAGGATGGAAGTATTTGGGGTGGAGATAAGCGAGTTCTTTAAAGCTGTCTACCCTGACATGTTTTTTCCCATAATCATGTTTATAAAACACTGGTGTTATTATATTATCAATAAATAATATATATAATCTGTTTTGAATAGCATAAGTAAAATTATTGAGACTGGGCTCTGTATCAGTGAACACGACGCAGGGTACGTTCAATAAGAAGGACGTGTAGGCGTCGTACACTCCGAACCCGATCACTAGGTCGATCTTCTTATCCCGAAGGTAACGCGCGGCGATAATGACACTGATAGGCAACTGAACTAGCTTTCCGATCTTCGATGTGGGCGGGGAAGCGTATAAGAAAGCGGGAATGTTGAACTCCTTGATGAGATCCTTGGTCTCGCCGTAATCCCGATACAGGATGTAGACCTCGTGCCCCCTGCTCTTTAACTCAAAGCACATATTCCTGAAAAAATGCACCTGGGCGGGTGTGTTGACGAAGACACCGATGTTCATATCAATTACCTGCGCCCCTCGTGGATCCTCTTGTTCTCCGCCATGTCGAAGTACATGCCGAAGAAGATGAACTGTATGCCCGCGAGAAGGACGATAACTGACAGCGTGATCCTTTCGAACAGGAGCTGCTCATGAACCACTTTCATGTAAATGGACCACACCGCCGCGGAAAAACCAGCTAAAGAAGCTAGGAACCCAAATGAATAGAAGAACACCAGCGGATGGAAGTTCCTTATCACGTACTTGACCTTCATCCGGTATAGGAAATCCCTGAACAGCACCCAAAGCCCTTCGACTATGAACTTCCGATACTTTATGCCGGACCGCTCCTGTCCGTATCGTGCGGGGATTGGAACGTCGATCGCTCGAAGGTCGTAGGCGTTCAATTTCACCAACAGATCGTTCTCGAACGTGTATCCCTTCGAGATCCCAGCCAATGGAACTCGGATCAAGGCCTCCTTGCTTATGGCGGTGTAACCGTTCTGGGGATCGGAGATGTGCCAATAACCGGAGGATACTTTGTTGAGCAGCGTTAGGACCGAATTCCCGAACACTCTCCATCTGCTCATCCCGACCAGTGCCTCCCGCCAGAAAAGACGATTTCCCTTGGAGAAATCCGCCTGGTCATCGACCAACGGATCGAGCAATTTGAAAAGCTCCTTGGGATCCATCTGGTTGTCACCGGCCATCACGGCCATGATGTCCATCCCTTCTTCCAACCCCTTGAGATGACAGTCGATTATGGCGCCGCCGACACCGGTGTTCACCTGGTGATCGATGACGTATATCCTCGTGTCAATCTTCGACGCATCTAAGGTCAATTCGAGCGTTCTATCGGTAGAACGGTCGTTGCAGACGTATATGCGATCTACGTAATCAGGGATCCCAGCCAAAGTATCCAATATCAGTTTCTCTTCGTTGTAGGCGGGAACAGCCACTCCAACTTTTTTACCACGATATACCATATAAATTCAACTGAAGATAATTCCAAGCATGACTGGATTCTATATAAAGACATATTGCACTAATTTTCACTTACAACATATATTCAAATTTATTGGTAATTATCAATTTTATATGTTTTTTATCACGATGCATTCTCTACCCCAGAACGTAATATTAATTATCGAGCGGATACCCAACCATTAAGGGAATAGTATTGTCCGGGGGAAGCGGCACCCGCCCTTCTACCCGATGACCGGGCATACATTTGACCTGGTCATGAGCGGAAACACCTGGGAGGGGGGGACCTGTATGTCTACGATTCGGAGAACCATTTTCTTTACATCTCTACGAACGTGGGTGTCAACGAGTATCTGCAGTACTTCGTGACCTAGTCGGGATTCCACTGCGTCAAAGTGCGAGTTAATGTTCAAGGGACCAATTGGTACACGCTGTGGTTCAACGTGACGTAAACCATTTACATTAGTTCAAATAAAAATAATAAAAGAGGTTTGGGGGCAGCTCTATTTCCTTCTGCGTATCAGCACCAGCGCCGCCACCGAGACCACTATCACGATTACGACGACCAGCACGATCAGCAGTCCCGTTCCGGACGATCCCTCGTTCTTTACCTCAACCTCGGAACCAAGAGATGACGACCCCTCACCGAGCAGATTCAGTGCCTTGACGTAATAGGTGTAGGTGTTGCCCTCGCCAACATCTTCGTCCAAGAAGGATGTGCCTTCAATTTCGGCGATCTCCAGCACCTCCCCGCCGTTCACCGAGCGGTAGACCTTGTAGCTGACGATCCCCGTTCCTCCATCGGAAGGAACGGACCAGGTGATGACGATGCCGTCGTCATCGACCTCGGTCGTAAGTCCGATGACCTGCGCGGGAACGTATGCGGCCTTCACGGTAAGATTCAGAGCGCGTGTCTCCTCGCGGTTACCGACCAGGTCGACCGAGTAATATTCCAAGGCGTACTCACCGGCCTGCGTCAGGCTGAACGGCGCGGCGATCTCTCTCCAGGTGCCGTTATCGATACGATACATGCACCTGTCCAGACCCTTGCCCTCGTCCGTGCCGGTGATGTCGACCATCACCGAGTTCAGATACACGTTCGGAGAGTCCGATAAGCCGGTGACGTTCAGAACGGATACGGGGAGGATGCGGTCTATGTAGAAATTCACCGACGATGCTGGATAACCAGTATTGTTG
>Ga0116171_10005761_pt1 | contig 10831 bp, 3 predicted proteins | sample AD_JPNHW2_MetaG_FD_89798 | JGI IMG/M metagenome (GOLD analysis project Ga0116171, IMG submission 89798) | Active sludge microbial communities of municipal wastewater-treating anaerobic digesters from Japan - AD_JPNHW2_MetaG | ecosystem: Engineered > Bioreactor > Anaerobic > Digestate | place...
CCTCCGCGAATACAACGAGACCGTCGAAACACTCAACGGCCTTCAAAACCTGCAACAGGCCTCCGAATTCCTCGACCTGATGCGGAAAAAGAATTTCTGGAATACCGGCTCCAACGCCTTCCGAAAACTGACGGAACTGGTCGAACGCCGTTTCTGAACCCCCATCCGACACAACCGGTATGAAAAAGGCATTGAAAATCGGCGGCATCGCAATCGCCGCGCTGCTGCTCATCCTCTTCCTTTCACCCTATCTTTTCAAAGATCGGATCGAATCGGAAGTGAAGAAAATGGTCAACCGGACCCTGAAAAGCGAGATCAACTTCTCGGGTACCGACATTTCCTTCTTTCGCCATTTCCCCTACCTGAGTCTTACCCTGCGCGATTTTTCCCTGATGTCGTCAGCACCGTTCGAAAAGGATACCCTCATCAGCGCCCGCGACATCTCCTTCGGGGTCGACCTCTCCAGCCTCTTCGGTAAAAACATCCGCATCACCCGCATCTACTTCAACCGCGCCCGGGTCAACATCTTATATAACACCCACGGCGACGCCAACTTCAACGTGTATGAATCATCGGGTTCTGATACCACAAGCGCCTCCGCCGATACTGCCGCCGGCACCGGGCTGAAGATCGAGCACATCATCTTCAGCAACTGCCGCGTGCTTTATGCCGATCCGGCCATCCCGGTACGGGTCGAAGCCCGGGGACTGAACTATGCGGGAACCAGCGACCTCACCGGCGATATCTTCCATCTCGTATCGAAGGTGGATATCGATTCGCTTGATGTGGCCTACGGATCGATGAAGATTATCGATTCGAAACCCCTCACCGCCAAACTCTCCACGGCGGTCAATACCCGCGATTTTACCGTGATCCTCGAAAAAAATGATCTGAAGATCAAGGACATTCCCCTTCAATTCCATGGCAAGTTCAATTTTGATAAAAAAGGATACCAGGTCAACCTGAGTTTCCTTTCGGTCCTCGAAAAGGAATTCCTGAGTGCCCGATTTAAGCTCCGGCAGTACGATACGCTGTGGGTCAGCGCCAAAGCCAATGCCGGCATCGACCTGTCGAAGTGGAGCAAGGCGCTGGGAGTCACCTCGGCCGACCTCCGCGGGTTGTTCGAATTCAACCTCACGGCCGAAGGACAATACGTTACCGGCCCGGTGAAGAAAGGGATCCGGGGGGCCACCGATACCGTTATCCTCAGCATCCCGCAGTTCAGTCTGATGACACGGCTCACGGGGGGTTATGTGAAATACCGGGCGTTGCCGCAACCGCTCGAAAAGATCGGCTTTTCGCTCAACGCCGAATGTCCCGGCAGCGATTACCACGACATCCGTGTTTCGCTGGAGAACCTCAACGCCTCCTTCCTCGGCAACGCCATTTCCGGCTTCTTCCGGCTGAAAAACCTGCGCAACTGGCCCGTGGAGGCCGAACTTAATGCCGGGTGCGACCTGGCGCAGTTGAAACAGGTGGTTCCGCTCGACAGCCTCTCCCTGTCCGGGAAATTCGGAGCCGGGATCAAGGTCAAGGGAGATTACCTGCCCGAACAAGGGAAATTCCCGGTCACCACCGCCTCCCTCACCCTGGAGAACGGATCGGTTCAGACGAAATACTATCCGCACCCCGTCAGCGGGATCTCGGTGAAGGCGGACGTGACCAGCCGCAACGGCACCCTGAAGGACCTGGCCGTGAACATCCGACCGTTCACATTCCGGTTTGAGGACCAGTCCTTCACCATGCACGCGGCCCTGGAGGATTTCGACGACCTGAAATACGATGTGCAGGCAACAGGGGTGATCGACCTGGGGAAGGTGTATAAAGTGTTCTCCCGCCAGGGGCTCGATCTTAACGGCTTTATTGAAGCAAACCTATCGCTGAAGGGCCGGCAGAGCGACGCTGCCGCCGGGCGTTACACCCGGCTGGATAACCGGGGCACCCTTAAAATGAAAGACATCGCACTGCGGTCGGACTACTTCCCGAAACCCTTCATCATCCGCAGCGGCGAATTCGGATTCGACCGTGAGAAATTCCGCGTCGACGCGCTGAAAGCCGAATACGGGTCGTCCGATTTCACCCTTCACGGCTATACCCGCAACACCATCAGCTATTTCCTCTCGAAAGGGGCGACGTTAAAGGGGGAATTGCAGCTTTCGTCGAACCTGATCAATGCCGATGAGTTCCGGGCCTGCGCGGCCGAGATGGGCGATACGAGCCATGTTGCAACCGGTCCGGCCGGAGTGGTGATGCTGCCCCGCGACCTTGACCTGGTTTTCGGCGCCTCCGTGAAAAAGATCCTCTTCGAAGGGCTCGAGATCTCCGACCTGAAAGGGTCGGTGGGGCTGAAGGAGGGGATCCTGTCGCTGAAGGAGGCCGGGTTCAACCTGATCGGCTGCCGGGTGGCCATGGATGCCCTTTACGGCGATGTTTCCCCGCAAAAAGGATTTTTCGAATACCATATCAAGGCGGATGATTTCGACGTGAAACGGGCCTACAACGAAGTGATCATGATCCGCGAACTGGCGCCCTCCACCGGCAAGGCCGAGGGGATCGTTTCGCTCGACTACAGCATCAAAGGCAACCTCGACGCCGACATGCTGCCCGTCATGCCCTCGCTCGAAGGCGGCGGCCTCTTCTCCCTCCGCAAAGTGAAGGTGTACGGACTGAAGCTCTTCAACGACATCGGCAAGGGCGTGGAACGCGAAAACCTGAAAAATCCGGACCTCTCGAAAGTAGACATCAAATCGACCATTAAGAACAGCACCGTGACGTTCGATCAATTCAAGTTCAAAGTCAAGGGGATCCGGCTGAAGATATCCGGTTCCACCACTTTCGACAGCAAGATGAACCTGAAGGTGCGCGTGGGGCTAGGTCCGCTGGGCATCATCGGCATTCCGCTCCGCATATCCGGCACCATGGACGACCTGAAGATCAAATACGGCCGCGGCGGCAGCGAAGAAGCGCTTCCCGACAGCAGTTACAGCGACAAGCTGCCCGCCGAGATGCTCGACCGGATCAAGAACGCGAAGGAGAGCGATAGCGGGGAGGAGGAGGAACCGGGGAAGTAGCGAATACTCGAACAATCGGCCCGGCGGGCCGTTATCTTGTTAGCACGAGAGAGGCCATCCCCATCAATCTCCCCCTCTCCGGTGCGGAGAGGGGGCTGGGGGGTGAGGTATTTTCAGGCTTGAGCTCCCTCCGTTTATCATGATCCATATTTATTGCCGTCTGCTTTAGCTGACGGAGAAAAAGGCCGGATCGTCCCAGGGCTTTAGCCCCATCGTGCGTTTACCCGTCGTCTTCCTTGGAGATTCATGCTCATCATTCTCAAAAGGGTCCGGCAGGATGTTGAGTCCTTTCTGCAACCAGAAAAAATAGGATTTTGTTTGGAAATGCAATTTTAGTAAATTCGAAACCTTAACCTTATCCTTCCCCGATAATATCGTAGGAGGATATGCCCCGACAAACGGAACTGCATGAAACGGAAGGTTCGGATAACATCAACTCCTTGCCTGAGTTTATCTGACAATCCCGGGCAGATAAACTCAATAACCGGCAGAAAACATTGCAAAAATATCATCAACTGTTGAGTTTATACGGTCGTTATAGGGCATTTTAAAAGACGACAAACATAACGATTGAAACAAATAAATGGACGCATTTTTATTGATAGGACTTTTTATACTTGTATTCATTGGAATACCAATTGGAATCGGACTCTTGTTCTTTATTATTCCCAAAAGACTTGGTTATCCGAAGACAGCAAAATACTTGACAATTTCATATGGACTAATTGTTTTAGCAATTGGACTATTTATCGCGTTTGAAGACCAACTTTTTACTAAAAACAACGCAAAGGAATTAGTTGAAGAACAGGAATTTAAACTGCAAGACGAATTCGAATTATTGAATAATGAATCTATGTCTGCGATTGGAGACTATTATCACACTTTTACAATAAAAATTTCGGATAGAGACAAACAAGACGCAATTACTAAAATTAAAAGTTCTGACAATTACAAAACAGACAATGGTTCCATAGAGACTATGCTTTACCAACAAGCACCAGATAGATATTTTGGTAAAAAGATCACACAGAATTATGAAACTGAGAATACTTATGTACGTGAATATTTTGAGCCAAGTGGACGAAAAGGATATGCCCCGACTTTTAGACGGATATCAATTAGCAAAACCAATAATGAGTTGACATTTGAAGACATTGATGAATAAAAACGCCCTATACCATGCGGTATAAAAAATTGCCGGGACAGTGGGTTATTCCAGGGTCGTAGCCCGCATAAACTTTTGTGTAGCTTGACAGGAAATCGCCCGCAATCGGCAACTTTTCATACCGCCACCGTTATGCGTTATGTTTTTTTAGAAATGTAACATATTTACTCCATGAATTCTGATAAGAAGATATCTCCACAAGCCGTTCTTGCTCTCAAAGATTCGTTATCTCTCATTTATTGGAAGAAGGAGGATTTACAAGATTTTCTAAAGCTTGTTTTAGAAAATAAGGCAATTGTTGGGACGATTAATTGGAGCGCTACCAAAAGAGAAGGAGTCAAGGAATTAATTGAACGGATGAACAATCGTCAAGATATTTAAAAAAACGATTTAATCAACTTATTTTTAGCAGTAACAGATTTTACCGATTTCAGTAATCTTCAATATTGGGATGAAGATGGATCAAAAACAAAGCGCGCAAAAGAGGCCGTTAGTAAACTGCGCTTGTTAACAAAGGGATATATTCAAATTACACAAGAGCAGGAAGATGTAAAAAAACGAAGAACAGAGGTAGAAAAGAAAATTCTTAAAAATAAATCATTAGATGATGAATTAGTATTATTGAAGGATAGATTTACAGAGATTGCTGTTTTGACTGATTTTCAGAAAAGAGGGTATGAACTTGAAAAATTCCTTTATGATCTATTTCTACTTTATAATTTACAACCGAAAGGCTCTTTTAAAATATTTGGAGAACAGATAGATGGAGCTTTTACATTTCAAGGCACTGACTATTTACTTGAAGCAAAATGGAAGCAACAAGTCAATAGAAGTGATTTAGCATCATTTTGCTATAAAGTTGAAACAAAATTTAAAACTGCGATAGGGTTCTTGTGACTATTGACGGAGTTAGCCCTGAAGCTATTTCTCCTGATTTCAAATCTATAATAATTATGGATGGTTTTGACATTGTTTCAATCCTTGAGGGTCGAATAAGTTTGACGGATTTATTATTTAAAAAAAGAAGAAAAGCGATAGAAACAGGGAAAATCTATTTGAATATAAATGATATGTAAAAAAGTCCAAACGCACAACAAGCGTTCAATCCCGATGCTGGAGGGCGTGGTAAGGAAAGGAAGTGGTGCTAATGAACTTGACAACGAAACTCATATAAAGCAATAGCTAAAACCCGCACTGGTGGTTGCACACCCACCGTTATGCAGCATTCTAAACGAACCGATGAAGCATGAATAGCATAAAAACCAAAAGAAATTTTTTCGACCTGTTTAATACAGACTATTCAATATTGAAGGTGAAATTTAATGTTAACTCAGACGAAACACCGACAGAGGTTCATATTGAAAATTCGCTTGGAAAAAAGACTGACACAAACGACCTTATCGAACTTGCACGAATTTGTGCAGACGAAAGACTGAAAGATTTCGTTGGCTTTTATTCTGACTATGACGGGTTCAATTTGGCGACCCCGAAAGCTCCCCAAAATGCGGTTAATAAAACTCTTCTCAGACAACTACCCGCTTCAGACATAGTAAAATTCACAAATCAATACGTATCGGGCGGACAGTGGGCATGGACAATAGACTTAAACAAAACTAAAGCTATTTATAGAAGAGAAAGTAAATGGCTGGCCTTTGCCGAAGTTGATGGTGGACCAGCTTGCCTGACAATTTTTCTGGACGGGGAAAATGCTGGAAATGTTTTTCTTTTATGTCCGCAACCGCATTTTAATACTTTAAAACCAATTGCTAAAACATACACTGACCTGTTAAAAAGAATTGCAAAAGACCCTGCAGCATTTTTCAAACTGACGAGAGCCTTTGTTACATTATATGGCAAAGACAACCAAAATTATGGATATGTTCCTATTGAATACATTGATAACAGATAGATAAAGAAAGCGAGAACAATGCAAATTGAATCCTTGATTAAAGATTTATCGGGAAAATAGCGGGAAATATCCGATCCGTCATTCATACCTCAGCGTCTCCACCGGGTTCCTTACGGCGGCCCGCCAGGCCTGCCAGAGGGTGGCGGTCAGGGCCACTGCCAGCACGAACGCCAGTGAAACAACAAAATAGCCGGGAGTAAGGCGAATCCGGGCGCTGTAATCGCTCAGCCAGCGGGTCATTACCATATACCCGGCCAGAGAGGCGATCAGCGAAGCAACCACCACCACAATCGCCGTCTCCCTGAGCAGTTCGGTCACGATCCGCGCGGCCGGACTGCCGTTCACCTTGCGGATGCCAATCTCCTTCGTTCGGCGCGAGATCTTCAGAACCGTCAACGCAAAAAGGCTGATCAGGCTGATCAGCACCACCTCGGCCGCGCCAATTCCCACCATCTTCACCAGCCGGTTCTCCCTTTTGTACATCCCGTCGAAAATATCCGCCACGGTCGTCGGATCGAACACATATTCCTTGTCGAAACTGGTGAAAACCGTCTTGATCCGCCGAAGCTGGTCGCCGGAGAGGGGGCCGGCGGTTCGGATGTAGATATTCGGCGTTCCCCAGAAACAACGGGATATTACCAGGGGCTCGATCGGTTCGCCCGGATTTGACTCATAAAAGAAGTCTTTCACCACGCCGATGATCTCCGTCCGGACATCGTTGTACATCACGAACTGCCCGGCTTTGGGGGCAAGACCCAGCAGCCGTACAGCCGCTTCATTGACTACCAGGGCGTGGCTGTCGGCCATCGATGCACGGAAAAACCGCCCGTCAATCAGTTGAAGCTTCATCAGTTCGCCGAATCCCGGCATTTCACGGTACTCATTGATTCCCTTGTTGCTCGTCTCGCTTTCCCACATGTTACGGATGATCTGACCGCTGCATCCTCCTCCCATCATGTGCTCGCCCCCGCAAACCGCCTGCACGAACGGCAGTTTTAATAGTTCCTCGCGGATGCCCCGGTAATTTCGTGCGATGGGTGATGAACAGTTTCCGGCTACAAGGATGTTGCTTCGGTCGAACCCCGGCGGGAGATCATGCATGAATTTCACCTGCGACAGGATGATGACGACACAACTGATGAAAAACGAGGTGACCAGGAATTGGATGAACACCGATGCGATTGAAAAAAGGCTGCGGCGGCCAGCCCCCGACCGCTTCCCCCGCAATCCGTAAACGTACTTCATCCGGGAGAGATAGATAACGGGATATCCGGAGGTGAGCGCCAGCAACACCAGCAACACCAACGATACGGTGAGCATGCCCCAACCCGAGAAGAGGTCCGATACTTCCACCTTTGACAGCAGAAGGCGGGAAATCCCGGGCATCAGCCGGATGGTGGCCAGAAAAGCCAGGCCGGCCGACAGGAAGAACACCAGGGCAGTTTCCAAAAAGAAAAGCCTGGCAACGCCGGCGTTGGTGGCTCCGAATAGCTTCCGGGTGCATATCTCGGCAATTCGTTTCTCTCCCTGGATGATAAAGAGACTGATGTAGCTGAGCAGCGCCGTTAGCAGCACAAAAAGCGCAATCAACCCGACAATGAGCATTTGCCCGGGACTTCCGTGATTCGGGATGAACGGACTTGCCAATGAATGCAGGTACAGGTCACCCAACGGTTCAATCCCCGATTTTACCTTTGCATTCATATTACCGGCCCAATCTTTCATCAGGGCATCATTGACGGTCGCGATCTTACCGGCGGCCTCTTTGGCAGCCGTGTGTTCGTGGAGGAGGTAATAGGTCTGAAATTCAAGCCCGCCAAACCAGTCCATGTTCAGGGTCGACAGGGAGATGAGCATATCGAAAACCAGGTGGGAGTTCCTGGGCATATCGTCCATCACACCGGTCACCCTCACCTTCTGGCCGTCGGCGTCGAGACTTTTCCCCAGACAATTGAGGGTCCCGAACAGTTTTCGGGCCAACGAAGCCGTCACTACGGCACTGTTTTTCTCCATCAGGGCGGTGCCGGCATCCCCGAGTTGCAAGGGGAGCCCGAACACCCCGAAAAATTCCTTATCCGAGTAGAATACGGTTGCATTCCCCGGCCGGGTCTGTTGGTACCTGACGGCCGCCGGCCAGCCTCCGTATAGTTGCACGGCGCTTTCCACTTCCGGAACCCTCGCAGGAAGTTGCGTATAGGCCGATCGAAGCGAAATTCCGTAATATTTTGAGGAGGTGTTGTCGGTCACCCGGCTGTAGAGCCTCACCACCCGTTGCCGGGTTGTGAAATGGTTGTCATAGCTCATCTCGAACCGGATATAGGTGATCGTCAGCATCACCATGGTCAGGGCCACACCGAGCGCCACAACATTCACGGCCAGGATGAGGGGGTTTCGCTTCAACAGGCGAAGAACGAACACAAGATCTTTTTGAATCATGCGACAGCCGGTTATTCGTATTTGATTGATTCGACCGGGTTGGCAACGGCAACCCGGAAACTTTGAAAACTGAGCGTGAAAAGTGAAATGAAAAGCACCAGCAGACCGGACAAAAGGAATATCCACCCGCTCAGGTCCACCCGGTAAGCGAAGCTCTCCAGCCATTTGCTCAAAGCCAGGTATGAAAGCGGGGTGGCAATCACTAAAGCAGCCAGGACCCATGCCACGAATCCCCGGTTGAGCAGCACCAGGATGGAGAGGATACCGGCCCCGTTGACTTTCCGGATGCCGATCTCCTTCCGGCGCCGCAGGGCGATGAAGGATCCCAGCCCAAACACCCCGAGCATCGAAATGAAGACGGCGATGCCCGCCATGGTGGTCAGGACCTGCTTTGTGCGGATATCTTTTTTATAATTCGATTCCAGTTTATCCTCGAAGAAGGAATATTGAAAGGGCTCGTCGGGCAGGACCTTCGTCCAGATCCGCTCAAGTTTTTTCAGCGCCGGTGCCAGGTCCCCCGGAGCCATGCGAAGGATGAGCACGGGCAATTCGGTCCGGCACAGGTAGAAGCAAACGGGTTGTGCCGCCTCCTGGAGGGATGCATACTGGATGTTATCGATCACTCCGGCGATCCCCCACGACGGGACTTCCGAACCTAAAAAGCGGTTCTTTACCTTTAAACCGACAGGATTCCCCATGCCGAGCGCCTCCATCCCGGCCCGGTTGATGAGCATCCGGGTGCTGTCGGCACGAACCCGGGGATCCATATTTCTTCCCGAAAGAAACCGGGCTTCCAGCACCCGCAGGTAACCCTCATCCACCGGAAGTTGTCCGAACGAAACCTGGTGAAGGGCACCGTCTTTCCCGGTAAATTCAAGGGACCCGTAGTTGTTGATGTTCTCGGCCGGTGAATTCCACGAAGCGCCGAAATCTTTCACCTCCGGAAGATGCGTGAACTGCTCTTTCAACAGACCGTAGTTCCGGCTGGTATGATCATCCCAGGGAAGCCGGATCTCCAGCAGGCGCGATTTGTTGAACCCCAGCTGACGGTCGAGCATCAGCGATGTCTGGCGCGAAACTACCATCACCCCCGAAACCAGTGCGATGGAAACGGCCAGTTGCAGCACGGTCAATATCCGGGAAATGCGCGAATAACCCCGGCCGGCGGCAGCGTGCCACAGTTGCAGATTTCCCGTCAGCATAACCGCCGGGTTGACCTTCACCCGGAACCAGGATTGGATGACGGAGGGGACGATCACGGCAAAGGCGGCAGGAAGGGCGAGCGCAGGCAGGATCCCTCCTTTCAGATCGGAAATCCGGAGCGAGGTTTCCATCATCCGGTTGAACAGTGGCAGCGCAAACAGCGTGATCAACACCGCCAGAAGGGTGCAGATCGCCACCAGCAGAAGGCTCTCGGTCAGCGTCGAAGCCACAATGTTGCGGCGTTCGGCACCCATCGTTTTCTGAATTCCGGTGAACCGGTTGCTTCGTCCCGACAGCGCCAGCGAAAGGTTGACATAGTTGAAACAGGCGATACACAGGATGAAGAAGGCGATGATCGCGAAGGCTTTCACCACCCGGATGTCGCCCCGTACGGACATGTCCCAGCGTGTGTCGGCCGAATACAGGTGAATCTCCGGCAGGGGCTGCAGCTGAAAAGTCATCTCCATCTTCGTCACCCCCATCTCGGCCATATACCGGCTGCGGATCTGTTGTTCAAGGCGGGAACGATCGACCGAAGGCGGCAGCACATAATAGAAACTGGTTGAGGAGTTGTTCCATGACTCGGTCATGAACCGGCTTACCTCCTTCAGCGTTGCAGACGACACCAGCATCTCAACCCGGAAATGGGAGGTCGGCGGAAAGTCGCGAATGACGCCGGTCACCTCGAGGTTGTATTTGTTGCGGTAGCGGATTATCTGACCGATGGGATTGCTTTTTCCGAAGATCCTGCCTGCCATACTTTCGGTGAGAATGACCTGGTTGGCTGCAGAAAGGGCCTGTTGCGGGTTTCCCTGGAGCCACCCGGCTGTGAACACATGGAAAAACCCGGGGTTGGTGAACACGATCCCGCCGGAGAAGAAGACGTCGCGCCCCCGCTGCACGAATTCCGACTCCCCGCCATACGAATATACCGTTGTTCCCTGTTGCAGGCCGGGCACTTTATCTTGAAGCGCCTGGAAAAACACCATGGGCTGGTTCGGCATCCGCTCGCCGTCGTAACACTTCAGTAACCGGTAAATGCGGGAG
>Ga0116171_10005763_pt1 | contig 10830 bp, 7 predicted proteins | sample AD_JPNHW2_MetaG_FD_89798 | JGI IMG/M metagenome (GOLD analysis project Ga0116171, IMG submission 89798) | Active sludge microbial communities of municipal wastewater-treating anaerobic digesters from Japan - AD_JPNHW2_MetaG | ecosystem: Engineered > Bioreactor > Anaerobic > Digestate | place...
AGACCTCTTCGATAGAACTAAATTTCAAAATGACAAAGAACGATTTAGGCTTAATGAGCCATGTTTATTTAATTTCTATTAACGTCCCAATTTTAATGGGACACTTGTGATAATTTAGTTTGTTGAAATTGGCGAGGTATTTTTTTTGCTGCAGGTATTCCGTGTTTGGACGGAAGTCCATCTTTTTTATTACCACAATCACACACACTTGGCCAAATAAATCGTTATAATGTCCTGCAACGTCGTAAAAGATTGGCGTACAAGATTAACAAGGTTTATGTTTTTTTATATTTGCACACTTTTAACGGATGACACCATCATGTTTATGACCTTTTTTTTAAAACAGCTACCTCGTCTTTTGAAATATTTCCTTTATTGGTTAATCTTTTTCTGGTTTGCAAAAATTCTTTTTTTAATCTCCAATTTCAGTCAAACAAAGCAACTCTCTTTTACAGAGCTGTTTGGAATATTCGGATATGGACTAAAAATGGATGTTTCAACCGCCTGCTATCTGGTTTTATTACCGGGATTGTTATTTGCGCTTTTGAAAATAATACCATTAAACATTGTCAATCGGTTCATATACATATATACTCTGGTATTTTTGGTTATTGCTTCTTTTTTGGCTGTGCTCGATATTGGGCTTTATCCGCATTGGGGAACGAGAGTAAATATTACTGCTTTTAATTATATAGACGATCCGGTTGCCATGAGCGCATCGATATCGGTATTCGACATACTTTCAGCTATCGTATTAATCGGAATAACCGTTTTTGTATTCAGGTATATTTTTGTAAAAGCTTTTCCTGAAGGTATTGCCAACAAAGAAAAGGGAACATGGAGAACTATGCCTGTTCAGTTATTTATTGTAGCCACATTAATAATACCTATTCGTGGAGGGCTCGACACTTCTCCGTTAAACCTGAGTTCGGTAGCTTTTAGTCAGAAGCTGTACGTTAATCAGGCAGCAAGTAACTACTTATGGAATTTTGCCAAATCAGTAGAAAAACGGAAACGGCTGGCAAATCCTTGTTTGTATATGAGCCGCGACGAGAGCGAAAAAGCTTTTAATCAGTATATGGGCAGTAATACCCCGGTTAACCGACCTCAGCTCATTAAACTTGATCAGCAAAGGCAGCCCAATGTGGTTCTGATTATACTTGAAAGTTTTTCGAATAAAGTAATTGCCCCATTGGGTGGAAGACATGGAATTTGTCCAAACCTGGATTCGCTCTGCACAAAAAGTACTGTTTTTACAAATTTTTATTCGACAGGTAACCGGTCAGATCGCGGAATTTCGGCAATTTTAGGTGGCTACCCCTCATTATTGAGTACTTCAATCATGGTTAATCCTGAAAAATCGAGGAGTTTAACGTTACTTCCCGAATATTTTAACCGGCACAATTACAATACATCGTTTTACTATGGCGGAGACATCAATTTCTACAATCTGAAAACTTTTGTACTGCAAAGTAAATGTGCAAGGATAGTTACCAAATCAGATTTTCCGGCCAAATTGGGGCGAATGAGCAAATGGGGTGTTCCGGATGGTTATTTGTTCGAGAAAGCTCTTGAAGATTTAAAGTCGGAGAAAGAACCTTTCATGAAAACCATCTATACCGTTAGCAGCCATCCTCCGTACGATGTGCCGTTTTCAAAAATCAAAGGGAATTCGGTTGACGACAAATATTTGAATTCGGTGGCTTATACCGATAGTTGCCTGGGGAGATTTATTGAAGGATTCAGAAATTTACCTTCGTGGAAAAACACCCTTTTTATTGTTACTGCTGATCATGGAACGCTTTCTCCGGGTCCTACTGATATTACCGAAACTGCTTCGTATCGCATTCCGTTGATCTGGTCGGGTGGGATTGTGGATTCGCTTCGCCGTGTGGAAACCATTACGCAACAAGTTGATTTTGGTGTTTCTCTTGTTCACCAGTTAGGTTGGGAGGCCGATTCATCGAAATTTGCAAAAGATTTCTTTATTTCGCACCCGTTTGCTTTTTATATGCTCGATTCGGGATGGGGATATGTAACGCCTGACGGCGAATACTATTTTGATCAGAGTTCCCGGAATTTTGCACGAAAGCCGCAGGGCAGGACAGACAACGATTTTGTTTTTCCTAAAGCATATATGCAGATTCTACACGACGATTTTATTGCACGTTAAATTTTGGAGGTGCAATTTAGCGCCTCAAATATCAAATCAAGAATGACTCAAACAAAAACAGAGCGAATTTTCCTGATAATAAATGAGTTTGCCGGCCATAAAGAGGCAGCAAAAGCCGTCGGCCAGGTCATTCCATTCCTGAGAAGGAACGGAAAGTCTGTCGAATATTCGTTTACAAAATATCCCGGGCATGCCACCGAACTGGCGTTGCAAGCGTCAACCGATGGTTTTGATTTGGTTGTAGCTGTTGGTGGCGACGGAACAGTGAATGAAACGGCCTTGGGTTTAGTCGGAACAGACACTCCGATGGGAATTATTCCGATGGGGTCGGGGAATGGACTGGCCAGAGAACTGGGAATCCCGATGAGTATGAAAAAGAGTGCAAAAACCCTGATCGAAGGCAACACGCTTCATCTTGATGTTTGCATGCTGAATAATCAACGATTTTTGTGCACGAGCGGAATTGGTTTCGATGCACTTATTGCCGACAAAATGAGTAAAGCATCATCTCGTGGTTTTATGAAATACGTTCAGCTGGTAGTTCAGGAAAGCATCACTTTCAAGCCAGTTAACGTGAAACTAAAGATTGATGGTGAACTTATTGAAAAGCCAGTTTTCCTGATCACTTTTGCCAATGCTTCGCAGTTTGGAAATAATGCTTTTATTGCGCCCGGAGCAAGCATGACCGATGGATTGATTGACATTGTAATTGTTCGAAAGTTTGCCAAAATCTGGATGCCGTTTTTTGCAATCGCTCTTTTTTCAAAGCTAATTCCGCGCCTGCCATTTGTCGATTGCTACAAAGCAAAAGCAGCAGAACTTGAAATGGCAAATACTCCTTATTTTCATTTCGATGGCGAGCCTGGCCAGTTGGCTGTTCCGGCAAAAATTTCGATCGATAAGCAAAAAATATGGGTTCGGAGCAGGCGATAATTCGTTTTTCCGTTTTCAGGAACAGGTACTTTTAATTGAGTTCGTCTCTTGTGTAGGTTATAGGTATTTAACAACCATGAAAATTGCAACGCAGACCAGGAACAGGGCATATATTTTTTTGAACGTTGCCGTTGGTAATTTTATCGCCATTTTTGATCCGACTAAAACCCCTGCAACAATTCCTCCTGCAACCAATGCTGCGTATGATAAATTTAAATGTCCGCTTTCGGCATAAACAATAACACTTGGCAAACCCACGGGCAGTTGCAGAGCGGCTAGCGAGGTAGCGGTTGCTGCTTTAGGCTGGTATTTGAAAAACTTGGTCAACATCGGAACAATAACAATTCCGCCACCTTTTCCAAACATACCGGCTATTATTCCGGCGAAAAGACCCAAAACAGAAAATTCCAGAAGTGAATGTTCTTTTGTTTTGACTTCTTCTTTGCTTTTTTCTTCCTTTTTTATTCCAAAAAGCGCGGGAATATTTATATAGCTCACAGCTACATATAACAGAAAAGCGGCGTAAAATTTAGCCAGAAGATGAACATCAACCGAAAGAGCGAGTTCGGCTCCAAAATAAGAGCCAACAAGCAGTCCGAGCGAAATCCACAGCGAATCCTTTATTTTTATATATCCTGCTTTGCAATAGCTAATTACCCCCAATATTCCAACCGGAAGCAACATAGCCGCCAGCGACGTGGCATTGGCATCGAGAATATCCATACCCAAAAATGCGATCAAGGTTGGAACTATAACAATTCCTCCGCCAATTCCAAATAGTCCGGACATAACTCCGGCAATAATTCCTATCAGGGCAACTCCAAATGCAATCATTATAAATACTTTAATTTTCTGTTTTTCGAGAACATAAATTAGTGTTCGAGTTGGCAAAGATAGGTTTAATAAGAAATAATGCCACTTTGTGTTTTGAAATCAGATAGATTGTCTCAGCCAAATATCTTTCTGTAGTCAAATAACCTTGTAATTTTTATAACCGATGTAAATCCCTAGTTTATTCTTCATAAACAATTTAACCCGATGTTTCAGCGACAATTTGTTTGTTGACAGATCATAATCAAATTTCCAGTTTTTCTTCTGAATTCTTTCTTCCATCACTTTGGGATGTTTTTCACCAAAAAGCGACAAAGCATCGATCTCAGAATAGTCAAATTCTTCTTTTTTTGCAATATTGTTATCAATCCACTGATCGTTGAAATAAAAACGGCTGTTGCTTTCCAGCTTCGATTGCATTGATTTGGGATGTTTAACCCATCCGTAATGGTAAATACAGGCATTAACCGGTTTTACACTGAGCTTCCGGTTGTCATCTTTCCTAAAACCCTGAGCATCGCGGTATGAGTATATTTTTTTGTTGTTCCTGATGACTCGAATCTCATTTCTGTACCATTTTGTTGATATTCCGACGTAATCGTATGAACCAAAAAAATGCTGGTAGTTGAACAGCAGTCCGTCCACCTCTGGATTATCCTTCCATCTGAGCATCTCGTTGTAAATGGTGTCGAGATACTTTTCATGAACGACCTCATCGCCCTGTATGTAAAACGCCCAGTCAGAATCATCCGGAATGGCCTTAAAAGCTTTATCTGTTTCTACTGCCAAAACCCGGCCTCCCTCTCTAAGAGTGTCGTCCCACACGGTTTCAATGATTTTTATTTTCGGCGAGCTGATGCTTTTCACGAGATCCAGCGTATTGTCGTCAGATTTTCCAACCGCCAAAATAAAGTCATCGCATATCGGAAGTATCGATGTAATGGCTTCTACGATTGGGTAATCGTATTTCTGAGCATTCCGAACAAATGAAAAACCAGATATTTTCATCAGTGAAAATTTGTTTTTTAGTTGTCTGATGGAACTCACATGTTGTTTTAAAATTTTTCCCATTGTTGTTTTTGGTCAATGGCAACATGTTTGTTTCATTTAAATATTTTTTCTGAGGTAAAAATACTTTACACCGGTGAAACTGCCAAAGTTTAATAGTAACGAACCGGTTTGATAGTGTTATCTTAATAAAGTCAAAAGGGAGCAAAAAGAAAGGGGCAATCTTTTTTATGACTGCCCCCGATAAAACTATTTCTTTTCAATATGCAATTGGAAATGCTTCCCTTTGCTTTCTTATTTTTTGCTGTGTTTGATGTTTGCCTGAGCAGCAGCCAAACGTGCAATAGGTACGCGGAATGGTGAACAGCTTACATAGTTCATTCCTACTTTGTCGCAGAATTCAACCGAACTTGGTTCGCCACCATGTTCGCCGCAAATACCCACTTTTAATTCAGGTTTTGTTGCACGACCACGGTTTACACCAATTTCAACCAACAAACCGACTCCATTCTGATCCAATACCTGGAATGGGTCTTGTTTGAAGATACCTTTATTAATGTATTCAGGCAAGAATTTGCCAGCGTCGTCGCGTGAGTAACCTAAAGTCATCTGGGTTAAGTCATTTGTACCGAACGAGAAGAAGTCGGCTTCAGTAGCAATATGGTCTGCAGTTAACGCTGCACGTGGAATTTCGATCATAGTACCTACCAGATAGTCGATGCGTCCGCCTTTTTCAGCAAATACTTTTTCGGCAGTGCTACGGATGATTTCAGCCTGATTTTTCAGTTCGGCGATAGTACCTACAAGTGGAACCATAATTTCAGGACGAGCATCAATACCTTTGGCTTTCAGATTCATGGCAGCTTCGATAATGGCACGGGCCTGCATGGCTGTAATTTCTGGATAAGTGATTCCCAAACGGCAACCACGGTGACCCAACATCGGGTTGAATTCATGTAACGATTCAACTTTGTGTTTTACTTGTTCAACAGAAATACCCATTTCAGCAGCCATTTCTTTTTGGTTGGCTTCTTCGTGAGGTACAAATTCGTGTAATGGTGGGTCGAGCAAGCGGATGGTTACGCCGTAGCCTTCCATTGCTTCGAAAATTCCTTCGAAGTCGCTGCGTTGCATTGGCAACAGTTTAGCCAGCGCTTTTTCGCGTCCGGCAACATCGTCAGCCAAAATCATTTCACGCATGGCTTTAATGCGGTCGCCTTCGAAGAACATGTGTTCTGTTCGAGTCAAGCCAATACCTTTTGCACCGAAGTTGCGGGCAATCCGAGCATCTTTTGGCGTGTCGGCATTGGTACGAACGCTCATGCGGGTATATTTGTCGGCGATGGCCATTAATTCGCCAAAGTCGCCACTCAATTCCGGGTCTTTAGTTGCAATTTTACCATCATATACTTCGCCGGTGGTTCCGTTCAAAGAGATAAAATCGCCTTCATTGAACGTTTTTCCGTCAACAATCATCGTGCGTGCTTTGTAGTCGATCACCAGATTTCCGGCTCCTGAAACGCAGCATTTTCCCATACCGCGGGCAACAACAGCAGCGTGCGATGTCATACCTCCACGTGCAGTTAAGATACCTTTGGCAACGTTCATTCCGCGAAGGTCTTCGGGAGACGTTTCGATACGAACCAAAACAACCTGTTTGCCTTGGGCTACCCATTCTTCAGCTTCATCAGCAAAGAATACGATCTGGCCGGTAGCGGCGCCTGGAGATGCTGGCAAACCTTTGGCCAGAACCCGTGCTGCTTTAATAGCGTTTTTATCGAATACCGGGTGAAGCAATTCGTCGAGTTTGTTTGGTTCAACGCGCAATAAAGCAGTTTTTTCGTCGATCAAACCTTCTTTCAGCATGTCCATGGCAATTTTAACCATAGCAGCGCCAGTACGTTTCCCGTTACGTGTTTGCAGGAACCACAGTTTTCCTTCCTGAATAGTGAATTCCATATCCTGCATATCAGTAAAATACCTCTCAAGCTTGTTCTGGATGGCAAACAATTCCTGATAGATTGTTGGCATTGCTTCTTCCAGCGAAGGATATTTTGAAGCACGGTCGGCTTCTGAAACTCCGGCCAATACAGCCCAGCGTTTTGATCCTTCGAGGGTGATTTGCTGTGGTGTGCGGATACCGGCAACCACATCTTCGCCCTGAGCATTGATTAGGTATTCACCATTGAATAGGTTTTCGCCTGTTCCGGCATCGCGGCTGAAGCAAACTCCTGTTCCTGAAGTTAAACCCATATTTCCGAATACCATCGCCTGAACGTTAACTGCAGTTCCCCATTCTTCAGGAATTTGATTTAACTGACGGTAAAGGATCGCCCGGTCGTTCATCCAGCTGTTAAATACAGCGTAAACTGCGCCCCACAATTGATCCCATGAGCTTTCAGGAAAGTCTTTGCCGGTTTTTGCTTTAACGGCGGTCTTGAATTTCACAACAAGTTCTTTCAAGTTTTCAACAGAAAGTTCTGTATCGTGAACTACACCTTTTTCGTGTTTTAGTTCTTCAATTATTTCTTCGAATGGATCGATGTCTGTTTTTGAGGTCGGTTTCATATCGAGAACCACATCGCCATACATTTGTACAAAGCGGCGGTAGCTATCCCATACGAAGCGAGGGTTGCCGGTTTTTTTTGCCATACCTTCCACCACTGTGTCGTTTAACCCGAGGTTAAGAATAGTATCCATCATACCAGGCATTGATGCACGGGCACCAGAGCGAACCGAAACCAGAAGTGGATTCGAAGCGTCGCCAAATTTGCTATTGGTTTGACTTTCGATTTGCACGATAGCTTTTTCTACATCAGATTTAATTAGTTCGACAACTTTTTCACGTCCTTCTTTATTGTAAATGGTACAAACATCAGTAGTGATTGTAAATCCGGGAGGAACTGGAACCCCGATCAGGTTCATTTCAGCAAGGTTTGCACCTTTTCCTCCAAGCAAATTTTTCATATCAGCCTTTCCTTCAGCTGCACCATTTCCGAACGTATAAACGTACTTTGTCATAGAGTGTTAAATTTATAAATTATTGATGTTTAGATTTTTATATTCACTAAGATGATGTTTAAACTTGAGTTATGCCGCTTGTTTTTACAATTCAGACGCTTAAACAAACAGCTAATCTCTTATATTGTTCTTTTGAAAAAGTGAGGCAAATATATACATTCATTTAACAAGCTAAAAGCACTTTCTTAACTTTAAATTAATATTGACTTGATTTTATTCGATTTTTCACACCTGATTTTGTTGCGTGATTCGAAGTTGTTGAAGAATAGATGTTTAATATGGAGATCGTCTTTAAGCAGGGCCCTAAAACTCATGCTTTTAAAATCTTAACATTAGTTAACTATCGTTCAAACCTGTTAACTAAATCGTATAGTACTTTTGAATCGTAGTTAGTGTTAAGTAATACACAATAGGTTTTTTTCATAGAAATAGGTTAGGTTAGAGTGAAAAGGATGACAGAGGTCATCCTTTTTCTTTTATAGCTTATTGATAAGTAATTTTTGATTGAGGCAAAAAGGCTTTAGATTTTAATGGGTTAAAGTAGAGACAAAATAAAAGCCTGAACTCTTTTCAGAATTCAGGCTTTCTGCGGAGAGAGAGGGATTCGAACCCCCGGACCGCTCTCACGGTCAACGGTTTTCAAGACCGCCGCGATCGACCACTCTGCCATCTCTCCAAACGCGGTGGCAAAAGTAGAACAATTTTTTATTCCGCAAAATCATTTGTTGAAAATTCCGAAGAAATTTTTTTGCAAAAAAATTCTGTTAACGGTTGTTTTTTTGAATCATATTTAGGAATTTAGTATCAAAATAAAATCAACGTTTTGAAAACATTGATTTTACTGAGGTTTCCGGTTCTTCAACCGTCATATTGATGACAAGATTTAAATGATTTTTATACTCAGATATTTTTAACCTTAAAACAGTTTTCTTATGAACAAAGCACAATTAATCGATGCAATTGCTGAAAAAGCTAATTTAACTAAAGCTGATGCTAAAAAAGCGTTAGACGCCTTTGTTGACGCTACTTCTGATGCACTAAAGAATGGTGATCGCGTTGCTCTTATTGGATTTGGCTCATTCTCAGTTGCTTCTCGCAGCGCAAGAACAGGCAGAAATCCTCAATCTGGAAAAGTTATTGATATTCCGGAAAAGAAAGTTGTAAAATTTAAACCGGGAGCTGAATTAGCAGATTCTATCTAGTATATTGTCTGGATAAATTTTCTAAAAAGGGAAGCATGAACGAAATGCTTCCCTTTTTTATCTTTGCTCGCATCGAAATAAAACGAAATGAATCAGCAACTAATTGATTATCTTGGAGGTTTCTTAACGGAGGAAAGACTTTCTTTATTCCATAAAATCCTTTCGGTGAGGACTAATTACCTGACAATAGTTCTAGAGGATTTTTATCAAACCCAAAATACCAGTGCCGCAATTCGCACTGCCGACTGCTTTGGTATTCAAAATGTACACATAATAGAAAACAAAAATAATTTTCAGGTTAATCCTAATGTTGTTCGGGGTGCTACAAATTGGGTTACGGTAAATAGATATGATTCTTCAACAATGAATACTCCCGAGGCTTTTGAGAAGCTGAGAGGAGAAGGATATCGGATAGTTGTTGCGACGCCTCACGCGCACGATGTAGCGCTCGAAGATTTTGATTTATCGAAAGGAAAAACCGCAATTGTATTTGGCTGTGAAAGACCCGGACTTACCAGTTTCGCTCAGGAGCATGCCGACGAATACATGAAAATTCCGATGTTCGGTTTTACAGAGAGTTTAAATGTCTCGGTGTCGGTTGCGATTGTTTTGCACCATTTAACACATCAATTGCGCGGTAGTAATGTTATTAAATGGCAGCTAACTGAATCAGAAAAGCAGAAGATATTGCTCGATTGGCTGCGTATTTCAATCAAACGTGTTGATTTAATTGAACAGAAGTTTTACGAAGTGAATAAATAAAGTATGGCGATGGATGTTTTTGTTGAGAAATTTGCAGATATAAAAATTCTTAGGTACGAGGTTCCTGAATTTGAAAAACTAGATAAAAAGAAAAAAATATACATCTATTATCTCTCGCAGGCGGCCTTGTGTGGGCGTGATATTTTGTGGGATCAAAATAACAAGTATAATTTGATCGTCCGGATGATTCTAGAAAATGTATATAAAACATATTCGGGCAATCGGGAGGTGGATCAATTTGAGCAATTCGTTATTTATCTTAAACGTGTTTGGTTTTCGAATGGGATTCACCACCATTATTCAACTGAGAAAATCCCTGCTGGCTTTTCAGAATCGTATTTCGACCAACTCATCGAAAATTCAGATTGGAAAATACTAAATTCAACTGACATCAGGTCACTTTATGATTTAATTGAAAAGGTTAAAACTCTAATATTTAATTCAGCAGAACAGAAAAAAAGGGTGAATCTGGATTCAAATGCTGATCTCCTTCTAACTTCGGCTAATAATTATTATCAAGGAGTTACACAAGCCGAAGCTGAAGAATTTTATACAAAATTAAAGTCAAATGCAGGAGAGGAACCTGTTTCATTTGGATTGAATTCGACGCTGGTTAAGAAGAATGGACAATTAAAGGAGGATATCTGGAAAGTTGAAGGAAAATACGGTGCGGCCATAGAACAGATTATTTTTTGGCTCGAAAAGGCGAAGGAGTTTGCTGAAAATGAGCTTCAAAAACAGTGCATCCGAAATCTTGTAGAGTACTATAAAACGGGTGATTTGGCTAAATTCGACGAATACAGCATCAATTGGGTGAAAGAGCATGGCGATGTTGATTTTGTCAATGGCTTTATCGAAGTGTATGGAGATCCGCTGGGTATAAAGGGAAGCTGGGAGTCT
>Ga0116171_10005764_pt1 | contig 10829 bp, 6 predicted proteins | sample AD_JPNHW2_MetaG_FD_89798 | JGI IMG/M metagenome (GOLD analysis project Ga0116171, IMG submission 89798) | Active sludge microbial communities of municipal wastewater-treating anaerobic digesters from Japan - AD_JPNHW2_MetaG | ecosystem: Engineered > Bioreactor > Anaerobic > Digestate | place...
ACTCGAAACCAAGGTGGATAAAGGCGGCAACAGCGGCATCTACCTGCGCGGGATCTATGAAGTCCAAGTCGCCGACACGGCGGGCAAGGGCCTCGACTCGCACAACATGGGCGGCATCTACAGCCGCATCACCCCCACGGAAAGCGCCGAGAAACCCGCCGGCGAATGGCAGACGTTCGACATCACCCTGGTGGACCGCCACGTGACGGTGATCCTGAACGGCAAGAAAATCATCGACAACCAGCCGGTGCTCGGCTGCACGGGCGGCGCGCTCTGGTCCGATGAATTCAAGCCCGGCCCGCTCTACCTGCAGGGCGACCACACCGGCGCGCAGTACCGCAATGTCGTCCTGACTCCGGTGGTGAAGTAACCCATTCTTCGCATCATTTCTGAATCTTCAGGGGCGGTTCCATAAAAACGGAATCGCCCCTGTCGCTTTGAAGGTCCCCCTCACTTTCCCACAATCCCCCGCATGCTCCCCGAGGTCAGAGTCGCAATGCTCAGAAAAATGCGCGGGATGGCCAGCCCCCCGGGTGAGGCCAGATAACGCGCTTCCCACTCGGGGTCGAATTTTTCCTTGTATTGCCGCAGTCCCCGAAAATTGTAGAAATGTTCCCCATGTCGAAAAATCAGCTGCGCCACCCGATTCCACTTGGGCGCCAGCGCTCGCGCCTCGAGACCCGCCAGGGGCGCCATCCCCAGACAGAAACGGCGATACCCCTGTTCGCGTCCCCAGACCATCAGGTTGGCGAAGAGAAAATCCATCGCGCCTTCCAACACTTCCGGGACATACCGCATCAGGTCCACGGAAATCTCCTCGTGGTCCGCGCTTGTGAGAATGTTGGCGAACGCGACAACCCGGTTGTCCTGACGCACCAGAGCCAGTGGGAGTCTCTGGAGATAGTCCGCATCGAAAAAGCCCAGTGAAAAGCCCTTTTCCCCCGTGTTCTTGTGTGAAAGCCAGGCATCCGACACCGTCTTGATCTCGCCCAGCAGCGGTCCCACCTCCCGGGGCTCCAGAACCTGGAACGAATACCCCTGTTTTTCAAATCGGTTACACGACTGACGCAGCCGCTTGTTTTTTTTCCCCTCAAGCGAAAAATCCCGCAGGGGGACATAAGCCTCTTCTCCGATCTTGAGGAAAGTCATCCCCTGCGCGATGTAAAGATCCAGATAGTTCTGGCCGATCTGATAGAACACCGGCCATCCGCCGTGCCGATCCGCCAGGGACCGGAACTGCCAGATGAGTTCGGAGAACTCGTTCTCGTCCCCCACCGGATCTTTGAATGCCACCCAGGCTCGGCCCTCAACCCCGAACATGAGAAAGGCGCGCCCGTTTTCGCTGAAAAGGAATTCCTTGTCGCGCAACAGAGCCAGATAGGGATAGGTTTCCCGGGAAGCCCGGATGAGCGGTTCGGCCTGGGCCAGTTCCGCATCCGTCGGCGCCCCCGGTTCATACTCGGCATGGCGAAGCAGACTGGCCAGACAGAGAAAGAGAGTCACACACACCACCCCGACACTGGCCCGCAGAAAACGGGGCGCATCGCCCGTCAACGCAAACCGCCACCAGAGGTCCGCACTGTAATCCACATGCTTGTGGACAAAGAAACCGAGCCAGATCGAGGTCAGCAGAATCACGAGAATTGCGGCATACCACTCCGGCGTGAAACGCAGACTCCACAACGACGCCTTGCGATAGAAATGCCGCCGGCAAGGCGCCAGGGCCAGCAACATCACCCCGAGAATCACCGCTTCCTCGAAATCAAAACCCTTCAGAAGAGAAAAAAGAATACCTCCCCCCAGCAAAGCCCCGGTCAGGAAATAGGCCGCGTCCAGCCGCCGTTGCAACCCCCGCGCCAGCAACAGCAGCCCCACCCCCACCAGACTGCCCAGGAAATGCGACATCTCGATGACCGACAGAGGAACGACTTTCTCCAGCAACGCCAGACGACTGTGAATACCGGGAAGCGAACCGGAAAGCAGGAGGACGGCCCCGCAAAGAAAAGTCGAGGCCGCCGCCACCTGGGGCACCACCGCCGGCATCCAGCGCGCCAGTACGGAACCGACTTTGACGAGATGATGCTTGCGCGCGTAGATTTCGTTGGCGCCCAGCAGGGCCGTCGCACAACAGAGCGGCAACAGATAATAAATAAGCCGAAACGCGACCAGCGAACCCAGAACAGCGCTCGGCGCCGCTTTGTCCCCCAATGTCAAAACCACCACCGACTCAAAAACCCCGAGCCCTCCGGGCACCTGACTGATCAATCCGGCGACGGTCGCCAGAAGGTACGTCCCGAGAAACCGGAAATAATTCATCCCCTCCCCCGCCGGCAGCAACATGTAAAGCGCCGCGCCCGCCAGCGACCAGTCCAACACCCCCACCCACACCTGACCGACCAGAAGACGCGCAGAAGGCAATGGCAATTCCCGGTCGCGGACCACTAGCGGTCCCTTGCGAAACAGTACCAGGGCCACATAAGCCAGAACCAGCGACAGGGCGACAAAACCCAGGGGCCGGGCGCTCACAAAAGGCAGATGAAATGTTTCCGGTATTGAAAGAGGGACAACCAGAAATACAACGCTGAACAAGGTGGCGAACCCCAACCAGAAGGTCGTCGCACAAAACAGGAGAATCTTCGCCACCTGCAGGGCGGAATAGTTCCACGCCGTATAAAAACGGTACCGAATCGAACCGCCCGCCAGATTGGCCAGCCCGATGCTGTTGCTGAACGCATAGCCGATGAAACCGACCAGCGCAGTCTGCTTGAAAGGCAGAGGCTTTCCCAGATAACGACAGGCCAGATAATCGTAACAGGTCAGATCGAGATAACAGAGGAACGTGCAAACGAGGGAAAAAACAAGGGAACGCACCGGCATCGCACGGATATATCCGATGATTTCCTGATAGCGGTAGTGCGTCAATTCGCGGTGCAGGACCCAGAGCGCCAGGGAAAACAAAACCAACCCGAGGCAAGCCACAAAGAAATGGGAATATTTTCTGAGTGTATCCATGTTTGGCAGTCACATATCAAGAACTCGGGTTAACAATCCACCAGTCCCCAATCTTCTTCCAGATCAAAGAAACAGGGATGGGGACTCACCGCCTGTTCCGCTTCCAGATTTCCAGCAGTCCGTAGAGGGTCAGATCGGCATCCACCCGGTCAATCGCTTTCGACAGAGCGCCGATTGTCGAGGCATATCCCCCCGTGGCCACGACCGGACAACCGGGCGCGCCGATCTCCTCGCGCACCTGATCGGCCAGGCGGTCCACCGCCGCCACACTTCCCCAGATCAACCCCGACGCGATGGATTCCTGCGTGGAACGCCCGATCACCTTGCCGGGCGCTTCGACCGCAATGCGGGGCAGAAGCGAGGTCTTCTGAAATAGCGCATCGGCGCTCATCTCCAGACCGGGCATGATGATCCCCCCCAGATAGGCGCGGTCTGCCGAAATGACATCGAACGTCGTTGCCGTACCAAAATCGAGCACCACCAGCGGCGCTCCGTACCGGGCCACCCCTCCAACCGCGTTGGACAGACGATCCGGCCCCACGTTTTCGGGGTGACAATACCGGTTCTCGATTCCCAGGTCGAGCTCGTGCGTCAGTACCAGCGGTTCACGCTCGAACAGGCGACTCAGGGCGGCCTTGAGCGTGTGCGTAAGGCGGGGAATGACCGAGGAGATGGCGCACCCCCACGAGGAATCGGTCGGGAAGTTCGCCTCTTCCAGCAATTGACGCATGGTGACCCGCATCTCGTCCTCGGTACGGGCGGGATTCGACCAGAGCCGCCAGACCTGACGCAGTTCCTCTCCCTCGTAGGCGCCCAACACAATATGGGTATTTCCGATGTCCACAGCCAGAAACATGTTTGTCTTGGTACTCACTTTCAAAGAAATTTGCCGTTTATTCCCGAGACGGAAAAAATCCCGTCTCTCCGTATCTTACATGAAGAATCACCCCGCCGGCGCATGCTTGCTCTGAAACTCGCGCCGGTCGAACGCCGCCTGTGAGGCTTCTTCATAGGAAATGAATCCGCTCTTGTAGAGATGCCCGACCGAGTAGTTCATCGTGAACATCATGTCGCCCGAACCGGTCTGCATCGCGGTCGTGATCTGTTCGAGTTTGTTCTCGCGGATCAGGTTGGCCACCCCGCGGTTGACCACCAGCACCTCACGCGCGGCCACCCGACCGGTCTTGTTCTTGAGCGGAATCAACTGCTGGGAAATGATCCCGGCCAGGCAGGTGGACAGTTGCGTCCGGACCGTGTCCTGACGATGCGCCGGGAAAGCGTTCACGATACGCGAAATGGTCTGCGCCGCCTCGCCTGTGTGGAGGGTTGAAAACGTCAGATGCCCTGTCTCGGACATCGTCAGCGCGATCTCCATGCTTTCCGTGTCGCGCATTTCGCCCAGAAGCACCACATCGGGGTCCTGGCGCAACGCCCGGCGGAACGCTTCGACGAACGAGGCCGAATCGTCCCCGACCTCGCGCTGACTCACCATCGCCCGCTTGTTCGTATGGACATATTCGATCGGATCTTCGATCGTCAGAATATGACAGGCACGGCTGGTGTTGATTTCGTCCAGCATGGCCGCAATCGTGGTACTTTTCCCCGATCCGGTCGGACCGGTCACCAGAACCAGTCCCTTTTTCAGAGAACAGAAATACTCGCACGCCTTGGGCAGGTAGATTTCCTTCATCGAAGGGATTTTCTCCGGGAGAAGGCGGATGGCCACACAGAGTCGGTGACGCTGGACAAAGAGGTTCAGGCGCATCCGGCACAATCCCGGCAGTTGGCAGGCGAAATCCATTTCCTGGGACCGCTCGAACGATTCCAACTGATCGGGACGCATCAGAGGATCCACCAGCGCGCGAATTTCCACACGATCCGCAATCACCTCGGCCATCGGTTCCAGATCGCCTTGAATCCGGCGATACACCGGTTCTCCTTCGCGAATATGCACATCGGACGCCTGGTCGTGCCAGGCCTGTTTCAACAGGGCGGAAAGCCGGGAATCGGGAAGAGAATCAGTGGGGGACACAGGACTTGAACCTTTCTTCCAAAGACCGCCGTGGAGCGCCAACGGCGCGGGATTTTATCCCCGCCTGGGGCAAGCGTAGCGTCGCCCCAGGATTGATGTCCATTTCTCTCATAAGGGCTGAAGGCCCGATCTATAGAAAAAGGACAAAACGGCTGAATAGTACGGGCTTTCAGCCCTTGCGGGAATAAACCGATCCATTTTCCTGGGGCGATGCCCCAGGCTGGTATAAGATCGCGCCGTTGGCGCTTTCTCCCGCATTTCTCGTTCTTCCAACGCTGCCTTCTCTCCCCGGAACTCACCCTCCGGGTGTTTTAAGTCCGTCTGATTCGAAACGACTTGTTCGCGTAACCACAGTTTTCAAGGATCATCGAAAAATCACGCCAGACGACAGAAAACGTCCCAACTTCAGAATTTACAGCAAACAGGGTGGAACCGTAAAGAGAATCCTGTTGCACGTCCCCCAGGCATTCAATAAGATGCTCGGGAATGGAGAGGTGGATAAAATGAACACGGAGCTGGCCCGGAATCTGGATGAAAAGAGCACACTTGTAGATCAGGCGCTGGAAAACTTTCTGCGCCAGAGCCCTCCCGTGCCCAACCTGCACGAAGGCTTGCTCTACGCGCTCGGACTCGATCAGACCGATCCCGCCATCCGGGGAAAACGCATCCGCCCGGCGCTGTGCCTGATCACCTGTGAAACACTCGGCGGCAAGGTCGAAGACGCGCTTCCGTTCGCCCTGTCCGTGGAATTGATGCACAACTTTTTTCTGGTCCATGACGATATCGAAGACGGGGACGCCTTCCGACGGGGACGCCCGAGCGTTTGGAAAAAGTACGGGCTGGCACACGGCATCAACATCGGCGATTACCTCTACACCAAGGTGTTCGAGGCCTTTCTGCTCCGGGATACGCTGTCCCCGCAATTGCGCATAGATCTGCTCAAACTCCTGCTGGAAACACTCGACCACACCCATGTCGGTCAGGCCCAGGACATCAACGCCCTGGCTTGCGATTCCATCACCCTCGACCAGTACCTTGATATCGTGACCCACAAGACCGGCTACTACCTGGCGGCGCCCATGATCGGCGGCGCCCGCATCGCCCACGCGGAAACCCAGACCCTTCAGGCGATCCGAAACCTGGGACGCTACGTCGGGCCGGTGTTCCAGATTGTGGACGACACCATTGATCTGACCACCGGCAAAGGCCGCGAGGCCGTTGGATCGGATATCCGGGAGGGGAAACGGTCCTATCTGGTGGCGCATACAGCCTCAAACGCGACCGAGGCCGAGCGGGCCGAACTCTTCCGTATTCTCGATCTGCCACGCGAGGAAACCCTGCCCGAACACATTCAGACCGTCCAGACACTCTTTTCCCGATACAAAGCCGTGGAGGCCGGTCAGGCATTCTGTCACCAGTTGATGGAATCGGCCCGTCAGGCCATGATCGGCGCCCCACCCGCCTTGCGCGACACCCTCCTGGGCATTTTCGATGGTTTGCTGGAGCGTAAGCGCTGATGACCCGGAGTCCTTTTCTCAAACTTCCGCTTTTTCTCCTGATTCTATTCTGGTTGCTTGGTCAGACCGGTAGGGTATTGGCTCAGGAACCGGCGGCCCAACCCACGGAACCGACTCCCCTGCCTCTGACGACGTCGGCCTCCACGCAGACACAACCCGCAGTTCCCCCCCAACCCACTCCGCCTCCAAACCGCCTTCAGGTCGTTTTTGAAGACGACGGCACTCCCTTTCAATTCATGACACCGGATGGGAAACCCTCGGGATTTCTGGTCGAGTTCTGGCGGCTGGCCGGTCAGAAAGCCGGACTGGAAGTCACCTTTCTCCCGCTTTCCGCCGATAAGGCCATCCCCTATGTGCTGGGAAACCCAGGTTATTTCCACGCAGGCACCTGGAGCGACACCCAGCGGGCCACCCAACTCGATTTTGGAGAACCGGTCTGGGCTACGCCGGTTCATTGTTTCTTTCACGAATCCCTCCCCGGTGTGACCTCGCTGGCCGACCTGAAACCCTACCGGGTGGGAGTGATCGAGGCGGATCAGACCGACACGGCCCTGCGCGACCCCCTGGCCGGTCTGGCGCTGGTTCCCTATCCCAATCGCGCGGCGCTCTATGAAGCGGTGGCCAAAGGGGAAATCCGAGTCTTTGTGGACAATACGCCGACGGCTCTGCGGCTGCTGGCACAAAAAGGGGTCCTCAACCAGTTCCGCCACCAGGTGGACCACCCCCTCATCACGCGAATCCTGCGTCCAGCCCTCGCCAAGAATCAGCCCGACTTGATCGCACGGTTCAATGCGGCGGTCGGAAAGATCAGTACGGAAGAGCGCAGTCAGTTGGTCGGCCGCTGGATGAACACCGCGCAGACCAGCGCTTCCGCCTCGCTGACCCTCCTGCTCGACCAGGATCTGGCGCCTTACTCCCTGCTCGATTCCTCGAGCCGTCCCATCGGTCTGAGCGCCGCGTTCTGGACGCTCTGGGGAACCACCAACAACCGAACCGTCGCTTTCCGCGCCGCCACTTCCCCCGCCAACGCCCTCGAACGCCTCAAAGGCAACGAAGCCGACCTGTATTTCGGCCCGGTGCGACTCGGCGGAAACGATCCCGCCCGGATCGTCATCGGCAAAGACCTCTTCTTCGCTCCCTGTCACCTCTTTTGCCCCGCCGGAAAGCCCCTGAGTACCGAGCCTCAAGCCCTTGCAAATCAACCCATTGCCGTCCTGCGTGACGATGCGTGCGACCGCTGGCTGCAACAGCACGCGCCCACCGCCCAGCGGGTCCCGTTCGACCGGATCGAGGAGGCCGTCTCGGCCACCCGGGAAGGCAAGACCCGGGCATTCGCCACCCTGAGCGCCGTGGCGGAAAACCATCTGGCGCGCACCGGCCTGGCCAGCGAATTTGAACGCTCCGACACCGAACTCTGTTCTGCCGGCCTGCACCTGGCCGCCCTGCCGGAACGCAACGACCTGATCACCGAAACCGAACGGGGATTGCAACCGGTCCCCACCGCCAAACTGCTCCAGATGGAGAGTCGCTGGATTGCCGATGCGGAGCTCCGTTACTGGCGCGATATGCCGACCAGTCTCACGTTGACCCCGAAGGAAACCATCTGGCTGCAAGCCCACGGAACCGTCCGCCTTGGCGTCAATGCCGGGCATGCCCCCTTTGAAAACCTATCAGGAGAAGACGAACTGCAGGGCATCGGGGGGGCAATGGTCCACCTGGTGGAAGAACGGACCGGCCTGCGCCTCAAGGTAGCCCCACTGCCCGAAGCGAATCCGGCCGAATTGGCCAACCAGATCCAGACGCGAATCGTTCAGCACCGTCTCGATGTGGCGCTCTGCATCCCCGGGGAAAAAACACTCCCGGCGGAACTCAAAGCGACCGATCCCTATGCGCGACTCCCACTGGTATTTGTCACCCGACTCGACTCACCCGTGCTTTCCGGAATCAAAGCGCTGGCGGGCAAAAATGTGGCGCTCGCGCAAGTGGACAACCTGCCGGACAAACTGTCGGCGATCGAGAAAAACCTGAAAATCACCCTCTATAAAGACGCGAGAGAGGCGGTCGAAGCTGTGGCGGGCGGGCAGGCGGACATTTTTGTGACGGACCGGGCCACGGCCGGTTACACCGTGTCCAAAGTGGGTGGCGCCAACCTGAAAATCGCCGGAGAAACCCGCGAGGTTGAACAGACCATGGCCTTCGGGGTCCGCGCCGACTGGCCCGAACTCCTCACGCTTCTGAACAAGACCATCGCCTCGATGACCGATACGGAACGCGAAGAGGCCTTCAGCCAGTGGGTGGACCTCCGCTTTGACGTGCGCTCGACAGAGGGAGGCCCCCCCCTCTACTGGCTGATCGGCGTCGCGGTTCTGTGCGGCCTCCTGCTTCTGCTCCTGCTCAACGCACTCTTCCGTCTGCGTCGGGTCCGTGTCAAAACCGTTCTGTATCAACGCATCCTCGATCAGTCGGCCGACACAACCTTGATCCTTTCCAAGGATGGCGTTTGCCGAGCCGTCTCACAAGCGGTCCGCCTGCATCTGGGCCGCAGCTCTTCGGAACTGCAGGGGCAGCGTCTCCAGATCTTCGCGGAAGACGAGTCAGCCCAGGAAACGCTGCGCAAGGCGATCCAGGAAGCCGTCGAACACCCGGAACGCACCGTCCGATTCGAGTGTGGCTTCAAACACAAGGAGGGGTTGCCCACAAACCTCGAGGGTCTTCTGATCAACCGGTTCAAAGACCGGACTCTGCGGGGACTCCTGTTGACCCTGCGCAACACCGTCGGACGCCGCCAGAGCGAAATCGCCGCGCGGAAAACGGAAAGCCTGCATCAACTCCTCTTCGATCAGAATTTTGATGCCATCTTCCTGCTCGATCTGGATGGGAAGGTCGTCAATCTCAACCACCGGGCCACCGAATTGTTCCAGATTTCCCGCTCCAAGGCGCTGGGCCGTTCCCTGCAGGAAGACTTCAGCGCCCCCGACGCCCCCCTCGAGGAACTGAAAAAAGCGGGACGCCAGGTCGCCGAAACCGGCTATGCCCTGCTGGAGTGGTTGGCTCTTCGGCCTTCGGACGGAGAGGTCATCCCCGTCGAAATGGCCTTGCGTAAGATTCAGGTTGGCGAGAGCGATCTGGTGGTCGCCTCGCTTCGCGACCGTTCCGGACATCAAACGGATTCGGTCGCGAAGCGAGAAAACCGGCCGTCTCATCCGGTTCCCCCCAAACCCACCCCTTTCCGGTTCCGCCTGCCGGGCCAGCGAGGAGTTTGAGCGTTCCCTCCGGGCCATTTCCCCCTCGTCTTCTCGTAAAAAGCAGAATTCTAGTTGACGAAAGAGGGGAAATCTGGTTTCAATTGGAATTCGCTTGGCCGTATGGCCGGGAAGTTTGGGTCAAAGGAGCGTTTCGTGTCCGAAGAATCCCCACTCATTCTGATCGCCGATGATGAAGATGACATCAAAATGATTCTGGGCATGTATCTGGAGACATGCGGGTTTCGCGTTTTGACCGCCTACGACGGGTTGGATGCCATCGAGCGCATCAAGGAAAGCAAACCGGATCTGATCCTGATGGATATCATGATGCCGGTTCTTGATGGCGTTGAAGTTACCCGGCAAATCAAAGCAGCCGAAGATACCCGGGAAATCCCCATTGTGATGCTGACGGCGGCCGCGCAGAGCGAGATGGTGGAACGCGCTTTGAAAGCGGGAGCCGAGGAATACATCGCCAAACCGTTTGAGCCGGATCGGGTGAAGGAAATTATTGACCGGATTTTGTCCAGAAAACGGTCCTGATCGAACAGACCAAGCCTGCAAGCGAGGAGTTTTTGCACTTATGACCACAGATTCCAAAACCCCAACCGCCATTGCCACTCAACCAGTCGAGGACGACCTGACGCAACAGAAGTTGCTTGATCGGCAGTTGACTGCGTTTCGGGATTCGGTTGCGAAAGAAGGGTTGGAGGGGGCCTTCCGGCGCTACGGCTTCACGATGTTCCACTGTCTGCCCGATGAAGAGCGGATTCTCATCGAGGAACAGATGGGGTTGACCCGCAAAGACGCCTCCGGAGCCTACAATCTGGGGTTGGCGTATGCCGCCAAGGACGATCTGGAGACCGCCATTTCCTTCTGGAAACAGGCACTCAAGAAAGACCCCGATCTGGTGGAAGCCGAGTTCAACCTGGCGGTGGCGTATGAACGACAGGGCAACAAGACGCAGGCTCGCAAGCAGTATGAGCGTTACCTGAAAATGGCATCGGATCCGGAAGAAATTCAGAC
>Ga0116171_10005765_pt1 | contig 10827 bp, 9 predicted proteins | sample AD_JPNHW2_MetaG_FD_89798 | JGI IMG/M metagenome (GOLD analysis project Ga0116171, IMG submission 89798) | Active sludge microbial communities of municipal wastewater-treating anaerobic digesters from Japan - AD_JPNHW2_MetaG | ecosystem: Engineered > Bioreactor > Anaerobic > Digestate | place...
AACTTTGCGGCGCCGCAGACTGTTGTTATAGAATCGCGGCACTCCTCTGGATTTTTATGAAAGACCTTTTTCTTGATGCTCTGATCGACAGTGCCGGAATGATCCCGTTCCTGCTGGTCATTTATTTCGTCGTGGAATGGTTTGAGCGAAAATTCGGCGAAACCATCGAACACCGGCTGAAGAAAACCGCCAAAGCCGGCCCGGCGCTGGGCGCGCTCTTCGGCTGTGTTCCTCAGTGCGGATTCTCCGTCGTGGCCGCGTCGTTTTATTCGCGCCGCATGATTACTACCGGTACGCTGCTGGCCGTTATTCTCTCAACCTCCGACGAAGCCGTCCCGGTTCTGCTGGCGCAACCGGGCCGCAGCGGGATTGTCATTACACTGCTGCTCACAAAACTGGTCATCGGCATAACCGCCGGATACCTGGTTGACCTTCTGCTGCGCCGCCGCAAACCCGTTGCAACCGGTCACGATACCCGCGCCGAAGAAACACACGAACTGGGCTGCTGCAATCATCAGCTTTCCGGCGGCGCCACCCGGCGGCAGCTGCTGGTGCATCCGCTCATCCATACGGCGAAAATTTTCCTCTTTATTTTTGCTGTAACGCTCGGCCTCAACGGCCTGATCGCCGCAGTCGGTCAGGAAAACCTCGACCGTATATTATTCCGTCACTCCCTGTTTCAGCCGTTTATGGCTTCTCTGGTCGGACTGATACCAAACTGCGCGGCGTCCGTTGCCATTGCCGAACTGTTTCTGAAGGGCGGCCTCAGCTACGGCTCGACAGTCGCCGGACTCTGCTGCAGCGGCGGACTCGGCCTGCTGGTGCTGTTGCGAGAAAACCGTGATCTGAAAGATACCTTCCGGATCGTAGCGATGCTCGTCTTCATCAGCACCCTTGCAGGCCTCGCGATTCAACTGCTATACGGCTGAGCGCCGGAGGCTTCCCGTTCAAACTGTTAATCATCTAATTACCAAACGGTAATCCTGCCGCAAGCTTGCGGTTATGGTTATATGTGAGTATTCTTGTCAGCGAAAGAAACCACATGAATGTATGGACTAACTTCTGGAAAGCCGGCCTCGTTTTCAAAGCGGCCTTCGCAGAACAGCAAACCGCCATTAAAGCAGTTTATGCTGCGTCAGACGATATTCTGCACGTTCCGGCAGGTACACCGGCCGAATACGCTGTCTCAATGGCCCCCGTTCCTGATTCCTTCTGCACCTTGCGCAAAAATATCTTTTCCACCCTCTTCCAGTCCATGTACCACCTGATGGGTTGCGATCCGCAGCACCGTCTTTTTTACGGCAAACTGATTCACCTTTTCCGGATCTGGGTAACCAGCGCCGATAACCTGCTCGACGATGAAGATAAAGTCGTCATCCCGATTCAAATGCCCGGCTCATCGCGCGTCATGCGGCAGGTCATTTCCATCATGACCGCCGACCGCGTCTTCCAGCGGCTGCTCGCCGAAGGTTTAGCCTCCGGCGCATTGACGAACGCGCAGGCGCGAGAACTCTCTGATCGGTCGCTGCAAATTCTCCTGCCGAGCGCGGCGCAGGAAGCCGGCGAAGAGGCGGGCATCACCGAACGTCCTGATCCGGAACAGGTCTTACACGTCATTCACCGCTACAAGACCGGTGTGCTCTTCAATGTCGCCTTCCTCGCGCCGGAAATCATCGAGCCGCATCCGGATCGGGCGCGCGCCGCTGCGCTCGCAGAAGCTCTGATGCAGTTCGGCATCGGCTGCCAGGTACTCGACGACATCCGCGATCTCGCCCGCGACCATATTGAGCGCCGCCACAACTACCTGCTTTCAGTTCTCTCGAAACATCAGCCTGAATTTTTCCAACCTCTGCGGCAGCGTGAGCTGGCCGTGACGGATCGCCTCTATCTGGAAGTTCCGCAGCATACGCTGCCCGCCGCCCGGCTCGGCTTCGGCATGATGCGCGACGGACTCGCCACCCTTGGAGAGCTGGGGCTTGGCATCCGGCCTGAACTGGCCGGGCAGCTGGCCGGCTCCATGTTCTCCGTACTTGATCTGCGGGACGTCCGGTATGCATAAGAAACAGCATCTCCGCTCAGCTACCGCGCAGCAGACCGAAGGGGTCACGCTGGATCACGCCGCCAAGGTTTACGACCTTCTCGCTCCGGTCATGACGCTCGGACTTGAGCGCCGCTATCACCGCATCGTCATTGAGCAGCTCGCCCTGCGCGGCAATGAGCAGATACTGGATATCGGCTGCGGAACCGGCACACTGACACGCGATATTGCGGCCGCGCTGACGGATAAAAAAATATCGCGGTGCACCGGACTGGACGCCGCAGAAAAAATGATCGGGATTGCGCGGCGCAAGGCTCTGCTGATTCCCAATATCAGATTCGACGCCGCCATCGCCGAACGGCTGCCGTATGCCGACAGCACCTTCGACGCCGCAGTCTCCACCTTTTTCTTTCACCACATCCATTTTGAGCTGAAGAAGAAAGTGCTGGCCGAAACCGCACGGGTACTGAAACCCGGCGGACGGTTCATCGTTGCCGATGTGGACAGTCCAACCACCCGGTTCGGATCGGTCTGCGCACGTTCCGGCCACTGGCTTTTCCAGCAGAATGAAATCGCCGAAAACATCGAAGGTAAACTGCGCCGGGCTTTCGGCGAGAGTCCGTTTTCGTGGAAAGCGGTTTCCCATCACTCAGGATACATCACCGTCTTTGAACTCCGGAAAGAGGCGACGCCATGAACCGTTTCCTTGTCTTACTTCTGATGCTGACCGCGTTATCCGGCCGGGCCGCCCAAACAGACGATCCGGTCGGCAGCGCAGTTGAAACCTATTTCACCGCTGTTTTCGCAAAGCTCGGCGAAGTCGCCGCGCAGCAACCGGTACACGATACGTTCCGCGACGCCATGAAACCGGCGGCGGAATCCGTCAACGGCTTTTTCGGCGGGTCGCTGATCACGACTGACTTTGTCATCGACCAGAGCTATTACAAACGCCATGCGCTCGCCGTCGGGTTCGATCTGAAAAAAGTTAAGGAGCTCGATTATTTCCGGAATCTGATGCGCACCTCGCCGTCACCGCAGCTCAGCGAACCGGGTCACGGTACGATCCTGCAGCCGCGCCTGATTTCAATGCGCTATCCGGTTGTCGTAGACGGAAAACTCCAGAGCATCGTTTCCATGATGGTTCGTACGGAAACGTTTCTCGAAGCAACCGGGCTTGGAAAATGCCGGGCGTACAAGATCATCTGCCGCGGCGCACTGGCGGAAGAAAAAGGAATTCTTTCTGCCGATCACCGTGAAGTGAAACTCGTCCTGCCTTCGACCGAGTGGGTGATTCAATACGATCCCTAGTCCCCGTCCGGAGCTTCGCTGATGATCGCAACACCGGCGCCGGCGGAGAGGAAGCTGCAGGCTTCCGCCGCTTTATCCGGGCCGGGGTTCACACAGACCGCCGCAACCGGTTTATTGAGCAGCCGGGTGCAGTTCTTTGAAGTTGCCTTCGCTCAAAAGCGATTCCTGCCAGGCGGAAGCCAGGCGCTGGGCGCGGGCGCGGGACAAACTGCCGGCCAGTTCCTGCCGGATGGCCGGAAGACCGGAGGCTTCATCGGTGGACTTGCGCGAAGTCACGCAGGCGAGGAGTACACCGTTTTCGACCGCAGCCGGATCGCAGAGTCTGCCCTGCGGAACAGTGAGGCAAAGTTTGACGAGCGTGTCGGCATACTTGTCTTTCAGCTCAGTTGAAATATCAAATTCCGCCGTGGTCTGCACTTTGAGCCCGAACGGGGCAACGGCGGCTTTGAACCCGGTTCCGGCGGACATGGCTTTTACAACGGCTTTTTCCACATCCATCGCGCGTTCGGCCAGCGCTTTGGTAACGGCCTGTTCACGTGCCGCATCCATCACTTCTTTTTCAACGGCATTATATGCAGGAACGAAAGAAGGATAACGCTGTACCAGCGACAGAACGTAAACGGTATCTTTACCGATAATCGCGTCGCTGAAGGAGCTGTAGGCATCGTTTTCCAGATTGAAAGCCGCCTGGCGGAAAGGCGCGGATTCATCAATACCCTTGAGGTCTTCTTTCAGACCGAACGCCGGCAGCGTTTTAATCTTCAGTCCGGCTTTTGCCGCGGCTCCGGCGAAGTCAGGCTGGCCGCCTTCCGTTTTGGGAGCAACGTCCACCACAAACTCCGTGGCTTTTTCAACCGCCAGCTTGCGGGCGGAAATCTGCTGAAGCTGTTTGGTGATTTCACCTTTTACCTTTTCAAACGGTTTGTAAGCTGCGGCGGCGTTTACGTTGGTGCTTTCGATACGGTAGTTTTCGATGTTGCGGTTGTAGACCTGCAAAGCCATATCTTCCGGAATTTGAACTTTCGACAGGAAATTGCTGACCGCGAATTCAACATAGGAAACGCGCACCTTGGCCGGCATGCGGAACGCTTCGGGATTCTCGGCGAAAAGCGCCTGCGCGGATTCTTTGGAAACCGTAACCGTTTTTTCGACCTGCGAACGCGGGATTACAACGTAGTCGAGAATGAAGCGGTCGGTATAAAGATGGTAGGCGTGTTTCAATTCGTAAGGCGAAATCAGCGCGGCCTGCGCCGGCTGGTACATCAGCTTATAAATGGCGATCTGTTCACGGAAAAGCTCTTCCGCCTGACGGGGTGTAAGGCCGATCTGCTGCAGCACCGCTTTGTAGATATTGACGTCAAACGCTCCGTTTTTCGCCTGAAAAAGCGGCATGGCCTGCATCTGCCGGACAACTTCCGCATCCGCCACGAGGATCTCCTCGGATTTGGCTTTATGCAAAACTGCCACGCGCTGCCAGGCTTCCCGTTTGAGCGCCTTGGTCAGCTCATCCGTCATCGGAATCATGCGGCCCGAAGACAGGATGTACCACATATAGGAATTGTGATAAGCGCGGCGGTATTCATCCTGCGGCACCTTTTTACCGAACAGTTCACCGACAGGCGGAATGTCGTGGGTCCGTGCTCCCGCGCGGTTCGTCGGCATGAAAAATCCGACAAAGGAGACAATGATGACTCCGAGGATAAAGTACCACAGCACCTTGGACTGAATCAGCTTGTGAAAGCGCGTAATCAACATTGCCATAAAAGACCCCTTGGTTTTGCACTAAAAAACAGGGGCACAGCATAGCCATGCCCCTTCGCCCGGTCAACGGGAAAGCCAGCTCCTCAGCGTTTCCGCAACCGGGCGATAAACATACCGTCGCCGGGACCTTCCCACGGCCAGATCTGTACCGCTCCGTTTGCCGGTTTTCCGGTCAAAGGATGATCAAACGGTTCCAGCGCAAACCCCGGATGTTCGGGCAGAAACCGCTCAATCACTTCAACCGTTTCCTCGCGGGTAAACGTACAAACGGAGTAAACCAGCAGACCGCCGGACTTCACGCACTGCGCGGCGTTGTTCAGCATCTTCACCTGCAAATTACGCTTTTGCGCCGGATCGCGCGGATCGCTGCGCCAGCGGGCATCGGGATTACGGCTCCACGTACCCCAGCCCGAACAGGGCGCATCCACCAGAACGCCGTCGAACTCCTTGGTAAACGGTTTGTCTTTGGCCAGATCGTGAAGCTGGGTACGGATGTTCATAATGCCGCCGGCGCGCGCGCGCTTTTTACACTCGTGCAGCGCTTCGGTCCGCAGATCGGTCGCCAGCACCTTGCCGTCGTGACCGATCAGGTCGGCCAGCTGAACCGCTTTGCCGCCCGCACCGGCGCAGCCGTCCCACCAGTCAGAGCCAAGCGCCGGTCCGGCGATCCGGGCGACGGACTGCGACGCAATATCCTGCACTTCAAACTGCCCGCTGTGACCAAGCTTGCCGAGCGACGTACCGGCTTCGACCGAAATCGCGCCGGAAAGAACCGGATGTTCCTTAAAGGCAATTCCGGCTTCCGCAAGCGTCTGCCTGAATTCATCGCTGCGCAGCCGCAGCCACGTCGGCGGGCGCTGCTGAAGGGTTTCATAAAAACTGTCTTCGAAGCCTGCCGGCAGATCCACCGACTTGCCAAACAGAGGAAAAATAAGATCCGCTTTATCCAAGCCCTGAAAATCCGGGAACCAGCTGACCAGCGCGGCGCGCTTTTCTTCCAGCGTTTTACCGCCGAGCGGCGTCCAGCCGGACTTCGCCGCAGCGGCCAGCGCCGGATGCAGACCGGTCTGATCGAGAAGCCAGCTGAGGGCGGCGGCTTCGATCGGCGGAAGCTGCAAGGCCTTTGTCCAGCCGAGCCAGCGGAAATAGGAAAAAAAGCATTCGGAAAGAAACCGGCGGTCGCGGGAGCCCAGTTCGTGGCGGTTTTTGAAAAAACGCAACAGAACGCGGTCGGCCGGATGCCGGTGTTCGAGTACATGCGGAGTGAGCGTTTCCAGGATTTCGGCGGCCAGCCGGGTTTGCTGGTTGATGATTTTTTCGTTCAGATTTTTCACGGGGTTCCTCGCAGATTTTTGTTTTTTTGTTTTAAAAGTTGGACATAATCCGTGCCCCAACCAGACGGATCAGGAGAATGCAGGGAAACGCGCACGAAAGGCAACTGTTATGGCAAAAGAACTCGGATTTGTGATGATCACCCCCCACTCGCTGCGGAAATCGCGTACCGGCGGCATTATCGGACGCTTCAGCCGCATCGAAGGCCTCGAGTTTGTTGCCTCGCGCATGTTCGGCCCGAGCCAGGAGCTGGTTAACCGTTATGCCGAACTGCTGCGCACCAATCCCGATATCAAGCCCGAAAGCCGCGATATTCTCGCCGACTACGTCCTGCGCGCCTTCGGTCCTGAAACCGATACCGGCCGCCCGCACCGCGTCATGCTGCTTCTTTTTGAAGGCGAAGATGCGATCAAAAAAATCTACGCGGCCGCCGGCGGCTTTGACGATACACAGGAATCGTCCGACACCGTGCGCGGCACCTACGGCGACTGCATCCGCGATTCAGCCGGTAAAGTGATTTATTTTGAACCTTCCGTGCTGGTAGCGCCCACAGCCGCCGCGGCCAAACAAACCATTTCGCTCTGGATAAACTATGCCGAAAGCGACGGCGGCATCGTTAAAAACGCTCTCAGCCTGCCGGATGCCGACGTAGAACGAACTCTCGTCATCATCAAGCCGGACAACTTCCGCTTCCCCAGCTCACGCCCCGGCAACATCATCGACCTCTTCTCGCGCTCCGGCCTGCGGATCGTCGGCGCACAGGTGCACCGCATGAGCATGGCGGAAGCCAAAGAGTTCTACGGTCCGGTTCAGGCCGTCCTGCGCGAAAAACTTTGCGGCCGCACCACCGAAAAAGCCTGCGTTGCGCTCGAAGAGGAATTCGGCTTCGCGATGCCCGCCGAAGTCAAAGACGCACTCGGCAAAACTCTCGGCCCGTACTACGGCGACCAGCAGTTCTTTGAAATCATGAAATTCATGACCGGCCTCTGGCTGCCGGACGTACCGGATTCTGAAATGAATGCCGACGGCAAAGTGCGCTGCCTGGTATTGATCTACGCCGGCGTCGATGCGGTGAATAAAATCCGCAACATTCTCGGCCCGACCGATCCGAGCAAAGCACAGCCTGGCTCCGTGCGCAAAGAATACGGCAGCGACATCATGGTCAACGCCGCGCACGCCTCCGACTCGGCGGAAAACGCCAAGCGTGAAATGGGCATCATCAAACCTGAGCGCAACCTGCTCAAACAATGGTTCGACCAATATTATAAATAAAAAGTACTGCGTAATCCGTATTGCGTATTAGAAAAGATGTGACACGTAATACTCAGTACGAAATACGCAGTAAAAATCTGGAGAAACAGACATGTGGAAAAATGTGACCCCCGCCCCTGAAGATGCCATTCTCGGACTCACCGAGGCTTTCAAAAAAGATCCGCGTTTCGCCAAGATCAACCTCGGCGTCGGCGTTTATAAAGACGAAGAAGGCCACACGCCGATTCTCGACTCCGTCCGGGCGGCGGAAAGACAGATCTTCGAAAAAGAAAACACCAAATCCTACATGCCGATCGCCGGCGAAAAAATCTACGGCGAAGAAGTGCAGAAGATGATCTTCGGTTCGCTCTGCGACTGCTCCGCCACCATCCACACCCCCGGCGGAACCGGCGCCCTGCGCGTCGCCGCCGACCTGCTGGCCCGGTTCAGCAGCAAAACCATCTGGGTCAGCAACCCGACCTGGGCCAACCATAACAACATTTTCGAAGCGGCCGGTCTGACCGTTAAATCCTACCCCTACTACAACGCCGTCACCAAAGACCTCGATGCCGACGGCTTCTTCGCCACGCTCGAAAAAATTCCGGCCGGCGACTGCGTCCTGCTGCACGCCTGCTGCCACAACCCGAGCGGCGTAGACCTCTCCGCCGCCCAGTGGAAACAGGTCGCAGCCATCGCGCAGAAAAACGGCTGGTCCGCGCTGGTTGACTTTGCCTACCAGGGCTTCGGCGAAAGCGTTGAAGCCGACCGCGTCGGCGTCGAAGCCCTGCTGGACAGCGGCATTGAATTCCTCATCGCCAGCTCCTTCTCCAAAAACTTCGGCCTCTACCGCGACCGCACCGGCGCGCTGACCGCCGTTACCGCCACGCCTGCCGACGCGGCGACCGCCATGAGCCACATGATGGCCATGGCCCGCGTACTCTATTCCAACCCGCCCGCACACGGCGGCATGATCGTCACCACCATCCTGCGTGACAAAGAACTCTGCAAACTCTGGCGGAGCGAACTCGACGCCATGCGCGACCGCATCGCCCAGGCGCGCGCGGCGCTGGCCCAGGGACTCACCGAACGCGGCGTACCGATGGACTGCTCGTTCATGACGAAGCAGAAAGGCATGTTCTCCTTCAGCGGCTTGAACAAAGACCAGGTTAAATTCCTGCGCGAAGAAAAAGCCGTCTACATCGTCGGCAGCGGACGTATCAATGTCGCCGGACTCACCCCCGGCAACATGGGCTTCGTCTGCGACGTCGTCGCTGAAGCGATGAAGCGCTAAAATTCATTTTTTAGCTTCTGAGACAGATGCGGTCGCTGAAGTTTTGTCGATTATCTTGTCCATCACGAACGCAAGAAACTCTTGGTGATGCTCTTCGGAAAAAGAGAACGCGAACTCCTTTTCTTTGGTGTAGAAAAAGATTTCCTCGTGTTTTTTAAACTGCAGCAAAAATACAAACGCTGAAGCTATTAAAAACAACAAGACGGCTATGTACAGATAATGGGAAGTCCTATTGGCCAATATCGACATGGGTGCACTTATTACAAAAAGAAGGATGGAACAATTGGCTGCGTTGGTGACCCCAACTTTCATTTTTTTGGTAATAGGTGAAAGATCCGCATATGAATATTCGCGAGTAAATTCGAGTTTCAGTGATTTGTAATGCCATACTAGCTTATCTTCCGTGGCACACAACGTACTGCGACTGAAATAGTCTGTGAGACATCGTTCGGTAATTTTCATATTTATTGCTTCCCTCATCATGTTTAGAGGTCGCCTGATCTAAATCCGCTACCAACGGAGCAATGCTATCAAAGGCCAAGGTTGAGCGGCAGAAGAATTCCTGGATTTCGGCGGGAATCCAACTCATAAACTGAGCCCGAAGAGCCGGAGCTTGGCTGTCAGCAAATTGTCCAGCACCGGCAAATCTTTCGGATAGACGGAAACGAGTCGCTTGCCTTCCTGCTGATAGAGCGTCTGTTTTTTATACATGCTCATTTTATACTGCGGCGTATCCAGCCCCCAGTATTCGATATAGACATCCACCTCCGGCAGATAAAAGTCGGGCCGGATCTGAAATTCGCCGATGACGCGATATTTGGCGTCGTAGCGGTAAGAAAGTCCGTGCTCCGTCAACCATTCAGCGACGCGCCGCTCGCCTTCTGACTGCACCAGTGTGCCGTCCCGCGCTTCGATGGTTTTATTGATCTCGACCTGCGTCTCAAAATTACGCCGCTCCAGAAAAACTTCATCAAAACAACGGTCGCAGAACACACGCTGAAAAACTTCGTTGGCCCGGGCGTATTCTTCGGGAAAAACCGCGGCGTTGCATCGTTTGCACCGGTGTTTCACCCCGGCACCGGCATCCTGTGCGGCCAGCTCAATTGCATCTGCGGCGGTCTTGGCGGCGGCCCGTACATAGTTCGGGTTGGCCGGGTTGCGAGCCAAGTCGCGCAGATCCGGCACCTGCGACTGCGTAGCAGCCCCGTACTTTTTGAGTGCGCGAATGGCGTATTGCTGTGTCTGAGGGTGCCGTCCGTGTAGCGCTAACGGAGCCAATACCGCCACAGCCTTCCCGGCATCGGCACCGAAATCTGCCCGCTTCCCAATGGCAGACGCCGCTAAACGCTGCACCTCGTTCGAGGGAAGGTGCGACAGTTCGATAAGTTCAGGCAATGCCGCCGGATTGCCGCTGCGTCCGAGACGCAAAGCTCGTTGCACGGCATCTTGGTGTTCGGATGGCAGCATTGGGCTTTTCATGGGAACCTCTTTTGTTTTCCGTGACTCGCTGTCGCTTGTCACAAAAACTCCCATCGGCAAGCGGTAGCGAGTCATGTGTTTCTGAAAAGAATTTTCCAGAGTTGAAAAAAATTCAATCCAAAACGATTTCCCGCCGATACTCCGGCACCGTGCAGTTCCAGCCGGTTTTATCGGTGAGAAATTTTTTGAAGGCGTTGGCGGCGTCCGGTTCGCCGTGGGTGATGAACACTTTGCGCGGCGTTTTTTTGAGTCCGGTAATCCAGCGCAGCAGTTCGTTGCGGTCGGCGTGGGCGGAGAAGCCGGAGATTTTTTCAATCCGTGCGCGGAGCGGCTGCATTTCGCCAAAGATGCGGACTTCCGCGGGCTG
>Ga0116171_10005766_pt1 | contig 10825 bp, 9 predicted proteins | sample AD_JPNHW2_MetaG_FD_89798 | JGI IMG/M metagenome (GOLD analysis project Ga0116171, IMG submission 89798) | Active sludge microbial communities of municipal wastewater-treating anaerobic digesters from Japan - AD_JPNHW2_MetaG | ecosystem: Engineered > Bioreactor > Anaerobic > Digestate | place...
GGAAGACCTTATGGGGAAGAATTCTGCCTTTTGTTGCATTTCCGCCATGACTATTGATGGCATATACTGCACTGCTTATATCAGAAATGTAGTATTTAATTTCTCTCTTGGGTACTGCTGTGATATAGCCTTTGACTTTCAGTCGCGATGCAACTTCTTCAGCCCCCTCCTTGAATCTTGCTCTGAATTGGCCGGCAATTACTCCAAGATTAAAACTACGCTTCTTGTTCACGCATTGATCTCCATAGAGAGCATTTAGAATAAAGAGTTCTCCTTCGTCCAAGCCGCAAACCATCTTATATGCTCCCGATAATTGATGAGAAAATAGTAACCTTCAATAAAAATGTTTTGGTAGTTGGTTTTGCAGAGCCGCCGCAGCCCTGCGGTTGTTTTCGAAGATGGCCCCTGCCGGGCCGGGCTCATCAGGCGGAGGAGCTTTCCCGGCTGGGTGTAGTGGCCTGATTTATCATACTATTACTAGAAAAGTTCTTAAATTAAGCGTTTTAATCTGTGAATCATAGGAGCAATTATTATGTCAAGAAGAATTAATATACGAAACGTAAGGAGGCCTAGGCTTTGAGCCGAACTCTGTTCATCGGCTTAACAGCTCTGGCCGGGCTTTTGCTTCTCATGCTCTGCGGGGCACAGGCAGAGGATGAGACCGTGGATATGATCACCATCGCCGATACGACGGGCGACTGGGGCTACCCTTCTCCTTATGCCCATTACGCGCGCGGCCCGGGCTACATCAGGATGAGCCTCATATTTGACACTCTGGTCTGGAAGGACGGGGACGGATTTGTGCCGGCTCTGGCGGAGAGCTGGGAGTACCTCTCCGATGAAAAGGCCTACCTCTTCCACCTTCGCGATGGCGTGACCTGGAACGACGGCCAGCCTTTCACCGCTCAGGATGTGGCCTTCACATTCCAGTACATCAAGGACCATCCCTACACCTGGATTGACTCCAGCTCAGTCGAGGCGGCAGAGGCCGTCGACGACAGGACGGTGAAAATCGCCCTCACCAAGGATTACGCCCCCTTCCTGGACCAGGTGGCAGGCACCCTGCCCATTCTGCCTGAGCATATCTACAGCAGCGTCAGCGATCCTGCCGGCTTTAAAGATCCTGCGGCTCTGACAGGCACCGGCCCCTTCAAGTTGGTCGACTATAATCAGGCCCAGGGCACCTATCTCTACGAGGCCAACGAAGGCTATTACCAGGGCGCGCCCCGCGTCAAGCAGATCAAATTTGTGAAGCTCAGCCTGGAACTGTCCCCCGCCGCCCTGGAGAAGGGAGAGGTTGATGCAGCGACGGTTCCGGGCGAGACCGTGAGCGATCTGCAGGCAGGGGGATTTTCTGTGATAGAAGGCTCGCACGACTGGCTGGCCAAGATCATGGTCAACCACAAGAGGGAGCCTTATTCCGATGTCAAATTCCGCCGAGCCCTTTATTATGCCATAGACCGGCAGGAGCTGGTGGACACGGCTCTGCGCGGCTACGGCCTGGCGGGCAGCCCCGGGCTGTATGCCTCGGATAGCGACTGGTACAATCCGGACCAGGAGCAGTACAGCTTCGATCCGGCCAAAGCCGGGCAGCTACTGGAGGAGATGGGATATGAGAAGAACAGTGAAGGCCAGAGCGGCCAGGACAGCCAGGACAGCCAGGACAGCCAGGACAGCCAGTACTACGGCAAAGATGGCCGGACACTGGAGACGGAGCTTCTCGCCACATCAGTGACGGAGAGGCAGGGAGAGCTGATCGTCAGCCAGCTTAAAGAGGCGGGAATCAGCGCCGATCTGCGAATAGTGGATGCCAAGACTTTAGACAGCCTGGTCGGGGAGTGGCAGTTCGACCTGGCCCTGAGCGGCCATGGCGGCCTGGGGGCTGATCCGGCTATGCTTAACAGGCTCGTCCTGGATCAAAAGAGCTTCAATAGCGCCCGATACAATGCGAACCAGAGCTTGAATGATGTGCTGGAGGAGCAGATTGGAGAGATGGCCATTGACGCGCGGGCTGACCTCGTGGACCGTGCCCAGGAGCTGATCGCAGGCGAGCTTCCTGCTCTGCCCATGTACTACACCGACACCTACTGGGCCTTCAATGATAAAGCCGACTACTACTATACCTATGGTGGGGTGGGAAGCGGAGCGCCCATAGCTCTCAACAAGATTATCTTCACTGCAAATCGTTAAATGGCTGCCTCATTTGCATGAAGTCCGTCCGTCGATCTGATAACCTGTGTCTCTGAGGCGCCTGTGGTTCTGTCAGCATGCCGGATATCCGTTGAGCAGAATGGCAAAACCTCATACGTAAAGAGACACAGGTTTATATCTTTTCGTTATCCTATTATCCCATCATCCCATTATCCCATCTGAAACCCTCTCTGAATTGATCTTAATTAATATGCAATTTTTATGTATTAGTAATAACTTATCCTATTGAGAAAAATTTATTAATACGAAGCTCTATTGTATTTGCGATGCCATCTGAAGAAATAGGCCCTATGACGCTTTTGCCAATCGGGATTATCCACTCCCCTTACATCCGGCGAGAGGACATACCCCGCCAGGGAAGGCTCTCTTTGGAGATATGCGAGATTGAGGTCTTCCCTCAATATGTGGCCGCGCTCAAGGATGTCGATCAGTGCACCCACCTCTTCGTCATATTCTGGCTGCATCTGGCAGAGAGAGACCGGCTCTCCGCCACTCCGCCCCACGACGGAAAGGAGCACGGCGTCTTCGCCACCCGCTCCCCCAACCGCCCCAATCCCCTGGCCCTGGATATTGTGGAGCTGGTCGGTGTGGAGGGCGGCAAGCTGCGGGTCAAAGGGATGGATGCCCTGGACGGGTCCATGCTGCTGGACATCAAGCCCTATTCGGCTGGAATAGACTCTTTTCCTCAGGCCAGGATCGCCTGGCAGAAGGATGGTGAAGCATAATTGAATGGCGCAAATGCCGAATTCCGGCTGCCTGAACAGGAGCGAGAGGGCCGAATTGGGAAGATGTGGGGCAATCTCGTTCCTGCCAGCTTTCTCAATTACATCATCGCCCTGACCGCCATCTTCTCCCTCAACTTCGTTCTTCCCAGGCTGATGCCCGGAGATCCGTTCCATGCCATTTATGGCGATGAAGCCCTTGTGGCCATGACCCCTGAGATGGAGGCAGAAATCATCCGCCAGTTCTCCCTGGACAAATCCTGGTGGGATCAGCTATCGGCCTATGTAATGGGGCTCCTTCAGGGCGATCTGGGCTTTTCTTACTACTACAGGGAGCAGGTCTTGCAGGTGATAATGGGCGCTCTACCCTGGACGCTTCTGCTCACCGGCCTGGCCCTGATCATAGCAACCGCCATAGGCATCATCCTGGGAATAGAATCCGGATACATGCGCGGATCCTTCCTGGACCGCGGTCTGGTCGCTTGTCTCATGTTTTTAGGCGGTTTTCCAGATTTCTTCATCGGCATCCTATTGCTTCTTATATTTGCCGTGAGCCTGAATGTCCTGCCCCTTTGCGGAGCGACCTCTCCTTATGCCAGATACGTCGGCCTGGCATACCTGTTCGACATTCTCAAGCACCTGGCTCTTCCCTTAGCATCAATGGTCCTGGTGCAGATTGGAAGTATCTTCCTCCTGACCAGAAACACCATAGTCACACTGCTGGGAGAGTCCTTCATCCTCACCGCTCGCGCCAAAGGCTGCACGGAAGCCCGCATAAAATATGCTCACGCCGGCAGAAACTCACTTCTGCCTGTTACCACGGCTACGGGCCTGCGCATCCCTCAACTGCTCACCGGAGCGCTCTTCATCGAGATCGTCTTCTCTTATCCCGGCGTGGGTTCGCTCCTCAACACTGCCATCTCCGCCCGGGACTATCCGCTCATTCAGGGAATACTGCTCATGGTCACATTGACAGTTCTTTCCGCCAACTTTCTTGTGGATCTTCTCTACATGAGGCTCGACCCGAGGGTGAGACATGCACATTGATCCTCTGGGGGAGATCTCTCACGACCCTCTGGCAAGAATCGGTCTGATCATGCTGTCGGCAGTCACTCTCATGGCCATCTTTGCGCCCCTGTTATCCGAATATTCCCCGCATGACTACACCGGCAAGATCTTCAGCCCGCCCGGCATGGATCATCTGCTTGGAACCGATTCCATGGGCCAGGATATCTGGGCCAGGCTTCTTTGGGGAGCCCGAACCTCGCTTTTAGTTGCCCTGGCAGTTGCCCTTCTCTCCTCCGCCCTGAGCGTGCTTGTGGGTGCCTCGGCTGCTCTTATTGGCGGCCTTTATGAGCGTTTTTGCATGAGAGTAGCTGACGCCATGATCTCCCTTCCCACGATCATTGTGATGATTCTGGTGGCGGCATATCTCCGGCCCAGCTTGCCGCTCTTAATTGTGCTTATCTCCGCTTTCTCCTGGCCGGGCGGTGCCAGGATTGTTCGCTCTCTGGTGCTATCATTGAAGGAGAGGATGCATATCAATGCCGCCCAGACCTTTGGCGCAGGCAAGGGGCATATCGTCTGCACACACATTATACCTGAGCTCTCTCCCATTATCTTTGCCCTGATGATGCAGGATGCGAGAAGGGCGGTCTTCATGGAAGCCGGACTGGCATTTCTGGGAGTCTCAGATCCGGCAGTAATAAGCTGGGGAAAGATGATGCATCAAGCCCTGGCTTTCACCTACCTGGATGTCTGGCAGTGGTGGCTGGTTCCCACCGGTCTGGCCCTATCCGCCACATTGGTTGCCATCAGCTTTCTTTCCTTCAGCCTGGAGACTGCCATGGACCCCAGAATGAGAAAAGAGGATGTAGCGAGGTTAGGATAAATGCTCTCTATCAGAGACCTCAGGATGTCTTTCGGCAAGACGCAGATATTGAGGGGAATAGACCTTCAAATCGAGAGAGGCGAATGCCTGGCATTGGTAGGCGAATCGAGCGCAGGAAAGACTACTGTGGGGCTGTCCATCATGGGGCTGTCCAGAGGATCTGTGTCCGGGGAGATCCTCTTTCAGGACAGAGACCTTCTGAAGGTATCGCAGGAAGATCTCCGGGATTTGCGGGGACGGAAGATGGCCATGGTCTTTCAGAATGTGGAGGATGCCCTGGATCCAGTGCAGCGGGTAGGGGATCAGATCGCAGAGGCGGTTATGGTTCACAGGAGGATAACCTCTGAAAAAGCCAGGGCAATGGCTCTGAAGCATCTGTTCTCAGTAGGGCTCACCCAGGAGAAAGCCAGGCTCTATCCCCATCAAATGAGCGGAGGAGAGAAGCAGAGGGTGCTGATCGCCATGGCCCTGGTCAACGACCCCGATCTCCTCATCCTGGATGAGCCAACCGCCTCCCTGGATGCCCTGACCAAGGCGGATATATTGAGGCTGTTTCGCACTGCCATTTTGGGAAGAATCTGCCTCATCATAACCCACGATCTATCTCTGTCTGCTCTCGCCGAGAAGATGGCAGTACTTTATGCCGGCCGCATCGTGGAGATGGGAGAGACCGAGGAGCTGCTGAGAAATCCCCGCCATCCCTATACCCGCGGGCTGATTCGCTCATATCCAGCAATGACCTCTACCAAGGACCTTCAAGGCATTCCAGGACGTATGGTGCATGGCCTGCCGGGCTGTCCTTTTCAAGATCGCTGCACGCAGAGGATTGACATTTGCCGCCGTGAAATTCCGAAGCCAACGGAACTGGACGGCAGGATCGTCGCCTGTCACAGAGGAGGCATCGTGCCCCTGCTTGAGATAGAGAATCTCAGCCTGGCTTTTGAATCTTCCCAGACCCTGGTCAATGTGAATCTTTCAGTATGCGAGGGCGAGACGGTAGCCCTGGCGGGTGAGAGCGGCTCGGGTAAGACCACGCTATCCAAGGTTATCATGGGCCTGCATAAAGCAGACGGCGGTGGGGTTATTCTTGAGGGCCGGAGGGTGAATAAATGGGATGCTGAATTTTATAGCCGTGTGCAGATGATCTTCCAGAATCCCAAGGAGTCTGTCAGCCACCGCATGAGTGTGCTGGATGCAGTCATCGAGCCATTGCAGGTGCAGAAGATGGGCAGTCGCGAAGAGAGGCTAAAGAGGGCTAAAGAGGTTTTGGGCATGGTCGAGCTGCCGGTTGATGATGATTTTCTCAAGAGGTATCCTCATCAGCTCTCCGGAGGTGAGGTGCAGAGGGTAGCCATTGCCAGGGCTCTGGCTCTCGGCCCGAAGCTTCTGATTGCCGACGAGCCCACTTCTGCTCTGGACCCAAGCGTGCAGGCCAAGATCCTGAAGCTGCTGATGAATCTTCAGGATAGTATGGGCCTGGCCATGATATTTGTCACTCACGATATTGCTATTGCCCGGAAGATCAGCGATAGGATGGCTGTGATGTACAGGGGCCGGATTGTTGAGGTGGGGAAGACAAATGAGGTTCTCATGCATCCATCCCATCCCTACACCAGAAGGCTCGTGGATTGTGCGTTGGTGGGAGATGGGAATGAGGCTGGGGAGATTGGAGAGGCTTCCGGTGTAAGACATCGTGCGGGACAGTCTATTGCGGAGTTGCTATCGGAACCAGTGGATCAGCCTTCCATCCTGGAAAGATGCTATTGATCCGTGCATTGAATATGATATCGATGATGATAGGGATTCAACATCTAATTCAACCTCTGCCTCAGCTCCCTTCAGGCGGCACCACCCAGCGTATGCATAGCCCTGCCATTAGGGAAAAGAGCCCCAGGTACAGGAAGACGGGCAGAAAGTTGTCATTGCTCATGTCCAGCAGGTAGCCTGAGAGGGTAGGCCCCAGGGGGCCGGCCACAAATCCGTAGGCAGCGAAGGTCAGGCCGAAGATGGCTCCGAAGTGCTCCAGGCCGAAGCAGTCGGCGATCAGAGGTGCAGATACCGAAAAAAGCGTCCCGAAGGAAAAGCCCACCACAGCAGCCAGGAGGGCGGCGCTGAAAAGCTCCTTCGACCAGGGGAGGGCGAAGTAGGCGATACCCGCCGCCAGGAAGGCAAAGCTCATCACCTGATTTCTGCCCAGCCGATCGGAGAGGATGCCGCTTATGAGCCGTCCGGCCCCATTGGTCAGGTTGAAGGCGGTGAGAATGAGCACAGCCGACTCGGCAGAAAGGCCCAGGGATAGGCCGAAGCCTGTGGAGAGAACTGTCAAAGATACGCCTGCCGCTCCGGCCAGCGTCCAGGTGAGCCAGAGCAGCCAGAAGCTCCTCGTCCTCAGGCTCTCTTTCACTGTGAAGGATCTCGTCAGGCGGATGATTGTCGTCCTCTGTTTTGCGGCATCTGCAACGTCTGCATCATCTGCTCCATTTGCCTTTGCACTGTCATCTTCCGCTGATCCGGCGCGGGCTTTCTCAACGGAATCTATCGACCATTCCGGAGGAGGCCGGCAGGCCCAGGCTCCGGCAAGGCCGCAGACTATGGTGAGGATAGCAGCCGTAAGGTTCAGGTTCTGATAGCCCAGGATCTGAAGCCCCTGGCCGAATGCCGGAGCCATTATGCCGGCAGCCAGGCCGAAGACCATGCTGGTCGTGCCGGCGGCGAGGCCCCTTTTATGGGGATACCACCACTGCACCAGCGTCAGGGCAGGAACGTAGACGAAACAGGATGCCAGGCCGTTCATGGCCGCCCAGGCGTAAATGTAGAGCATGGACTGGGCAGATCCCGCCACCATCGAGGCCAGGGCGGTGAGGATGATGCCGAGAGCCATCATCTTCCTGGGGCCGTAGCGCTCCTGCCAGCGGCCCACCAGGAACATAAAAATTCCCACAGCAGCGAGCATGAAGAATATGGTAAGTCCCGTCGCCGCCCGGCCCACATGAAACATCTCCTGCCAGAAGGCAGCCATAACCCCGGGAAAGCCGAAGGTGAGGGCTCCCGGCCAGAACACAGCCACACAGGAGCCGAGAAGGGCGGACAGGGCCTGATTGTTCCTGGACAATTCTTTCAATCTCCTGGCATGTCCTGATAGCAAGCTTCACGGATCATATCTGACTTTCGCTTAAACCATAAGCCTTAAGTCGCTTCGCCGCATATGAAATAAGTAGGCGTTTAAGGCATGATACCCATAAGCTCTCTGGATATAGCTCAGTCATCGCCGCTCTATTCAGCCGTTTCTCTGTTCCTGGGCCATCCGGATCATACCTCTCGCTGCTACATTCAAGCCCATCGGGCTTTTCTGCTCTTCATCCTCCTCCTGGCATATTCGGCTTTGATCTGCCAGAATGGCTCTGCCATCCTGGACGGGAGCCTGGGGCTGTCGGCAGAGCAGCTCATAGATGCCAGCCAGGAGGATTACGTCATGGACATCGGCATCCCTGCCAGCCCTCAAGAGTCCAGGGATATCTGGGAGGAGGAGGGCGGCGTCAACTTCACCAGCCGGGAGACGCCTGGCCGGAGCGCAGACACTCCTCTGGCAGCCCGAAGCTCAGTGCAGGTTGATGGCGGTCAGCAGGATGAAAAGGACAGCTCATCGCGTTCGAATTTGGCAGAAGCTCAGAGTTCGGCCTTGAAAGATGTCAATATATCCAATACGCCCAATACGCCCAATACATCCCTCACAATGAATCAATCCGGCTCGCAGGCTCCGGTCATCGCCGGAAACTGGACTATTCGGCTAATGGGCAGCAAAAATTCCATTATGGGGCTTGCCGTCTATCAAAGAGATGCTGTGGTCTTCGGATCGGGGAGCCTGAATGATGGTGGAGACTCTCTGTCCGTCCAGGCGTCAGGCCTGATCATGGGCCCAAATATCAGCCTGGATGTGATAACTTCGAGGGACATTCGCCTCTATAAGCTGGACCTCTGGGAAAAATCGCCTCCAAGTCCAGAATCCCTCTCCGGGAGCTTCCAGGCATTTTCTGCCGGAGGGGAGTATTGGGCCGGCACGGCGGAAGCCGAAAAAAGGGTAAAATAAATTAAAATCTCTGTGATTTAGCTATTCCTCTATTGATTTCCAGATAGGTGTAATCGGGGCAGGGCGATTTTCTCCAGGAGCCGGTGTTTATAGCTCCTTTCTCTATTGGAAAGGGCTCGTGGGTATGGCCGAAGACGAGCGTCTCATCGCTATCCATGCCCAGATATAGAGATCTGGCGCTGCTCATGGCAATTCGGTCTATCTCGGAGTGGACGTTTGCCAGCCGATCTTTCGGTGGATTGAACATCGAATCCAGGGCTCCTTTGATGTCGCTGGGCAGCCTCTTCAGACCATCCAGTGCTGCTTTGGATATCTGATATGAAGCCCACAGCTTGTCTGCCGCGTCTCCGGTGTCATCTCCCGCCATGCAGAGGCCCTCAGAGAATGCCTCATAGGCAGACATGGATTTGTAGTAGGGATTGGCCAGGACCTCGAGCTGATAGCCATGCATGAAGAAGAACTTCTTGCCTGCATCAGCCAGTCTCAACTCTTTGCTCACTGTAAATGGGAACTTCTCCAAGATGCTTCCCAAATTGAGAATGTGATAGTCGTGATTGCCTGCAAGGTAATGAATATTTATTTTATTATTAGCACTCTTCATCTCCATAAGTTTTTCGATTACCTTTTCGCTCTGCATCATGGCTTTGACGAAGTCTCGCCGCCACAGATCCACGATGTCGCCCAATAAAACCAGGTCTCCGCCGTCCTTGAGCTGATTATCAGAGATGTATTTCAGGAATTCTAAAAATTGCGCATCATCCTTTTCGACCTGAGGATCATCCTTCTTCTCAGCTAAATGTACATCCGATACTGCAATGATCATATATGCTCTTCTGATTTAAAACTAGTTAAATTTTTGCATTGCATGGAATCCGCATCAAAAAAATTTCTGCCGCAAAGTCTTTATTTTGAAAGGGGGATACTGTCGGGAGGCTTCAACATGAATTTCAAAACCATCTGGCTTTTAGCGATTATTTTTTTATCAAGCATGACAACACTGGGTCAGGATGACCTGGCCGGCTACTGGATGAACAAGGGCTATTCTCTGGACAATATGGGCAATTACCAGGGAGCTGTCCTGGCTTATGAGAATGTCACGAAGATAGATTCAAATGCCATCCACGCCTGGAATAATATCGGGCTTGACCTTCTCCGGCTGGGAAAATTCAACGAATCGATTGAGGCGTTTGACCGGGCTCTTTCCATCAATTCCTCATTTAGCTGGGCCTGGAATAACAAGGGCCTGGCTCTCTCCAACATAGGCCAATATAAGAAAGCCATTCTCGCTTTCGACAATGCCACAAAGATAGATGCCGGATATGTGAAGGCCTGGGAGAATAAGGGGTCTGCCTATATCAGCATGGGAGAATATAATCAGGCCATAAAGGCCATCGATGAGGCCCTCAAGCTGAATCCCAATCAGGCAACATCCTGGGGCTACAAGGCCATAGCGCTGTATAGCATAGGAAAATATAATGAATCCCTTCAGGCTTACGATCGGGCCATTGCTCTGGACCCCAACTCTGCTCAGACCTGGTATTTGAAAGGGGTCATACTGGCAAGCCTGAACAGATCCGAGGAGGCAATTGATGCCTTCGGCAATGCCACTAAGATCGATCCCAAATTCGCAGAGGCATGGAACAATATGGGGCTTATGCTCAACGATGCGGGGAGGTATGAGGAGGCTGTAAAAGCATTCGATAATGCTATTGCCGCCAAGGGATCTGCCTGAATTCCTGATTTAATCCATAATTTTTTTTAGAATTAGTATTAACCTTTTCAACAAATAAAAAGTAATTGAAAATAATTAAGAGAATTCCGAAAAACCTATTTAAATCAAAAGCTTTATATAGTATTAGTAGTATATAATATGACATGAGGAACCTCACAGATTTTGCCATTCTGCAAGAGTAC